>ENA-OWNT01001647-OWNT01001647.1-seawater-metagenome-genome-assembly--contig:-NODE-1647-length-26964-cov-4.882545_pt1 | contig 26964 bp, 27 predicted proteins | sample MGYA00238136_ERZ651165 | MGnify/ENA primary metagenome ERZ651165 (study PRJEB26861, sample SAMN08777766) | seawater metagenome | isolation source: coastal seawater | place: USA: Florida | collected...
CAGTTCGCGGCCACGGCTCAGATCAGCCTTGTTGCCGCCACCCATGTCAAAGAAGCCTTCGTGAATATGAAGGTCGGAATGGCAGACGCCACAAGCGTCGATCCGGACCAGAACTTCCTTGCCTTCCGGCGCCGGAGTTTCCTTGGTGAACTCTTTAAGCGGCGCACTGTAAGCGTCAAACTGATAGCTGCGCATAGCCTTCCTCCCACAAAATTTTCTGCTGCCGATCTTAAGGAGTGGTGGAGGGCTTCGCAACCGGCTGTGGGCTGCTTCAAACCTGCTATTCGCTGCATGGCGACCGCCGTCAGTTGCATATCTCGCGCTCCGTCGGGGTTGACGCAGCGTTAGTCTGCTGAGCAAGATTGCACCACACCGTCCAAACAAAGGTCGGAAAAAACGTGAGCCCCGGGGAGGGGTCCACAAAGGGAGGCCACAACGTGTATCTGATTTTGCAGTACCACTTTCTTTCCGGAAAGGGGTGCCAATGAGCAAACCTATTCTGGAAGTCGATACGGTGGGCGTGCGCTTCGGCGGTATCATCGCGCTCAACGGTGTCAGTTTTAATATGCAGGAAGGGCATATTGTCGGGCTGATCGGCCCGAACGGCGCCGGTAAAACCACATTGTTCAACTGTCTCAGCCGTCTTTATGTGCCCAATGAAGGCGATATCCGGTTCCGGGGTGAGACGATCCTGAATTCACCACCTCATCACATTGCCGAACTTGGCATCGGACGGACATTCCAGAATCTGGCGCTGTTCCAGACCATGTCCGTGCTGGAAAACGTGATGGTGGGCGGGCATTCCACCACCAAAAGCAGCTATTTCGAAAACTTCCTTCCCCTGCCCTGGGTGAAACGGGAAGAGGACGAATTGCGGGAGCGGGCCGCCGAATTGCTGAACTATCTCGGCCTGTCGGGTGTCGCTCATGAGCCGGTCGGCGGATTGCCGTTCGGTACCCAGAAGCGGGTGGAACTGGCCCGCGCGCTGGTCGCGGAACCCAAGCTTTTGCTGCTGGATGAACCGATGGCCGGCATGAACGTCGAGGAGAAGGAGGACATGTCCCGCTTCATCCTTGATGTGAATGACGAATTCGGCACCACCATCGCATTGATCGAGCACGATATGGGCGTGGTCATGGATCTGTCCGACCGCGTCGTGGTGATGGATTACGGCAAGAAAATCGGTGACGGCACGCCCGATGAGGTGCGATCGAACCAAGAGGTTATCGACGCCTATCTGGGGGTCAGCCATGACTGATTTTTCCCCGGAAACAGCCCGTCGCCACCCGTACACCCCCTGTACACCACACGTATTTCCCGCGTGCAGACTGAACGCGCCTATGACGACCGGAGGCCACCATGCCTGAACAACTAGTCTTTGCCATGGAGGTCTCTCTCAACGGCCTCATGACCGGGGTGATGTATGCCCTCGTCGCGCTGGGTTTCGTGCTGATCTACAAGGCCTCGGGCATTTTCAACTATGCGCAGGGGGTGATGGCCCTCTTTGCGGCGATGACGCTGGTGGGCATTCAGGAAGGCAGGGTGCCTTTCGCGCATCTGATCAACGCCATTTTCGGGACCGAGGTACATCACCTGCCCTGGCATTCTGTACCGGCGTTGCTGGCAATTCTTCTGACCGTGGGGGTGATGATCTTTTTCGCCTGGGCGGTGCAGAGGTTCGTCTTTAAGCATCTGGTCGGGCAGGAACCGATCATCCTGTTCATGGCGACCATCGGCCTGGCCTATTTCCTGGAAGGGGTGGCCGACCTGATGTGGGGGTCCGAGATCCGCACGCTGGACGTTGGTCTGCCGCAGGGCATCAACCTGGCGATTGATGAAACCACGTTCAACTGGTTCGGCTACGGCTTCTTCATCGACAACCTCGATATCGTCGCGTCCATCGTGGCCGCGGTGCTGGTGATGGGCCTTGTGGCCTTTGCACAATACACCAAGCAAGGCCGCGCCATGCGCGCTGTGGCCGATGACCACCAGGCGGCGCTGTCGGTCGGCATCTCGCTGAACTTCGTCTGGATCCTGGTGTGGTCGCTGGCGGGCTTTGTCGCCCTGGTCGCGGGCATCATGTGGGGCAGCAAATCGGGCGTTCAGTTCAGCCTGTCTCTGATCGCGCTGAAGGCGCTGCCGGTTCTGATGCTGGGGGGCTTTACCTCGATCCCGGGCGCCATCGTGGGCGGGCTGATCATCGGCGTGGGCGAGGCCCTGTTTGAATTCGCTGTCGGCCCGATGATCGGTGGCGCCACCGAAAACTGGTTTGCCTATGTTCTGGCGCTGATCTTCCTCGTGTTCCGGCCCCAGGGTCTGTTCGGCGAAAAGATCATCGAGAGGGTCTGAGCGATGAACAAGCTTGTCGCGATCACCAATGTGATCTCATGGTCGGGGTTCTGGGCCTTCGGGTATCTGGCCCTGACTGCGGACCAGCCCGACAGCAGCCAGACGCTGATTGCCATTGTTCTTGCCGCGGCGGGAATGCTTAGCGGCACCTGGGCCTACCTCAAACTTTCGAAGGGACAGCAATTGCCCCATCTCCCCATGCATAACCGGTCGGAGGCCTGATCCATGTTCTACCGTGAAGCCGGCGATTTCAAAACCAGCTACTCCGCCGACAACCAGACCTTTCCGATCGCGTTCGACCGCTGGCGCTACTATCTCGTGCTGTTCGTGGCGATCGTGGTGATCCCGCTGACGATTTCGGATTACTGGGCCAACTCTCTGCTGTTGCCGTTCCTGATCTATGCGATCGCGGCCCTGGGGCTGAACATCCTGACCGGCTATTGCGGGCAGTCGTCGTTCGGGACCGGCGGGTTCATGGCGGTAGGGGCCTATACCACCTATAAGCTGATGACCGCGTTTCCCTGGATGGACATGGTCACGATCACCATCTTGTCGGGGGTTACCACCGCCATCGTGGGCGTGTTGTTCGGCCTGCCAAGTCTGCGGATCAAGGGGTTCTACCTTGCCGTTGCGACGCTGGCGGCGCAGTTCTTCCTCGTGTGGCTGTTCAACCGGGTGCCGTGGTTCTACAACTATTCCGCCTCGGGCATGATCAACTCGCCCGAACGCAGAATGTTTGGCCTGGCCGTGACCGGCCCGAATGCCGAGGTCTGGGTTAAGTATCTGTTCTGCCTGTTCTTCGTGATCGTGCTGGGTTGGGTTGCGCGCAATCTGACCCGGGGGTCGCTGGGGCGCCAGTGGATGGCGATCCGGGACATGGATATCGCAGCCGAGATTATCGGGGTGAACCCGCTTAGATCCAAACTGTCGGCCTTCGCGATTTCGTCCTTCTTTGTCGGCGTGTCGGGCGCGCTGCTGTTCTCGGTCTATCTGGGTGCGGCCGAGGTGGGCGAGGCCTTTGGCATTCAGAAATCGTTCCTGGTTCTGTTCATGATCATTATCGGCGGCCTGGGTTCCATCTTTGGCAGCTTTGTGGGCGCGGCCTTTATGGTTCTGCTGCCGGTTCTGCTGAAGATCATCGGCGTGGATCTGCTGGGATGGCCCACCGATATCGTGGCGCATATTCAGTTGGTGATTGTGGGCGCCCTGATCGTCTTTTTCCTGATCGTGGAACCGCACGGGCTGGCGCAGCTTTGGCGCCTGGCCAAGGACAAACTGAGACTCTGGCCGTTCCCGCACTAAGGCGGGGCCAGCCAAAACCGGTCGGGGTCAGGAGGATGACCCCGGCGACACAAGAACATCGGACAAACCCAAGGGAGGACCTTACCGATGAAGAAACTGGCAACACTGGCACTGGCTGGCCTGATGGCCGCAGGGCCTGCGATGGCGGATCTCGTATTCCCCTCGCTGTCCTACCGGACTGGCCCCTACGCGGCAGGCGGCATCCCCTTCGCCGACGGCTACGCGGACTATTTCACGCTGCTGAATGAGCGTGACGGCGGCATCGGCGGCGTGATGACGAGCGTCCCGGAATGCGAAACCGCTTATAACACCGAGCGCGGCGTGGAATGCTATGAGGCAACCCGTGGCGAAGGCGCGCTGGTCTATCAACCGCTGTCGACCGGCATCACCTATCAGCTGATCCCGCGTGTGACCGCCGACGGCATCCCGCTTCACACCATGGGCTATGGCCGGACCTCTGCCGCGAATGGCGAGGTGTTCGAATGGGTCTTCAACTACCCGGCGAACTATTGGGACGGCGCCAGCGGAATCATCAACTACCTGCTGAGTGAAAATGACGGTTCGCTGGAAGGTAAAAAGATCGTTCTGCTGTATCACAACTCGGCCTATGGCCGGGAGCCGATCCGCACGCTGGAAATCCTGTCCGAGCAATATGGTTTCGAACTGGTGCAGCTGGCTGTTGACCACCCCGGTCAGGAGCAGGGCAACCAATGGCTGACCATCCGCCGTGAGCGTCCCGACTATGTCGTGATGTGGGGCTGGGGCGTGATGAACCAGGTTGCGGTTCAGGAAGCCGCCAACATCCGTTTCCCGATGGAAAACTTCATCGGCAACTGGTGGGCCGGCGCAGAACATGACGTGATGCCCGCAGGCGAAGGTGCCGACGGATACCTGTCGCTGAACATGACCGGTGTGGGCGATCTGCCGGTCTTCGACGAGATCCGGGAGTATGTCCATGATCGCGGTTTGGCCGCCGGTGATGGTTCGACCCTGGGGTCGGTTCTGTACATCCGTGGCATGTATGCTGCGATGTTGGCTGCGGAAGCGGTTGCTATCGCGCAGGAAATGTATGACGAGCCGAACATCACGGCAGCCATGATGCGTGACGGTATGGAAGCGCTGAGCATCACCGAAGAGCGTATGATTGAACTGGGTATGCCCGGTGTTGGTCCCGCGTTCGAAGTGTCCTGTGCAAATCACGGTGGTCCCGGCATGGGCCGGATCCAGCGGTGGAACGCAGCCGATCAGCAGTGGGTCACCCTGACCGACTTCATCGCGCCCGACGATTCCGTGACGCAGCCGCTGATCGAGGAAGACTCGGCCGCCTTCGCCGCCGAAAACGGCATCGAAGCGCGCGATTGCGGAATGTAATCGGCGCAGGCCAAAACACGAACTCCGGCGGCGGCAGACCGCTGCCGCCGGACCCCAGGATCAAAGGTTGAAGAACATGCTGGACCAGGTTCACGAAGTGCACGGAGACGGGTTTGCCCCCGAAGACCAAGGCGCGGAAACGCTGCTGGAGGTCAACAATATCGAGGTCATCTATAACCACGTGATCCTCGTGCTGAAAGGCGTGAGCCTGAAGGTGCCCAAGGGCGGCATCACCGCCCTGCTTGGCGGCAATGGTGCGGGAAAGACCACCACGCTGAAGGCGATTTCTAATCTGCTGCATTCCGAACGCGGCGAGGTGACCAAAGGCAGCATCATCTATCGTGGTGAAAGCGTGCAGGATCTGAGCCCGTCTGATTTGGTGGATCGTGGCGTTATTCAGGTGATGGAAGGCCGCCATTGTTTCGAACACCTGACCATCGAAGAAAACCTGCTGACCGGGTCTTATACCCGGAAGGACGGGCGCGGCGCGATCGCTGCGGATCTGGAGATGGTCTATGAATATTTCCCCCGGCTGAAGGAACGCCGCAAATCACAGGCGGGCTATACCTCGGGTGGGGAACAGCAGATGTGCGCCATTGGCCGCGCGTTGATGAGCCGACCCGAGACGATCCTGCTGGACGAACCCTCGATGGGTCTGGCACCACAGTTGGTGGAACAGATCTTCGGCATTGTGAAGTCGCTGAACGAGGGCGAGGGCTATACCTTCCTGCTGGCCGAACAGAACACTAATGTGGCGCTGCGCTTTGCCCATTATGGCTATATTCTGGAATCCGGCCGCGTGGTGATGGATGGCCCCGCCAAGGAACTGCGCGAGAACCCGGATGTGAAAGAATTCTATCTGGGTGTGTCCGATGAAGGCCGCAAGAGCTTTCGCGATGTGCGGTCTTATCGCCGTCGCAAGCGGTGGCTGGCGTGATGAGAGATATCGTGACCAATTTTTTCGACACTCTGGAAACCCGCAGCGCCGATCAGCGCGCCGCAGATCTGGCACAGGCCCTGCCCGCGCAGATCGCCCGCGCAAAGGCCCTGCCGGGTTATGCCGACAGCCTGGGCAATGTGGACCCGTCCACGATTACCGATGCGGCGGCGCTGGCTGATCTGCCCGTGCTGCGCAAGTCCGAGCTTGGCAAGGCACAGGCGGCGAACGGTCCGCTTGGCGGTTTTGCCGGTCCGGCCAGCGGCTTTGCCCATATCTTCCAATCCCCCGGCCCGATCTATGAACCGGGCGGTGCCAGCCATGATTGGTGGCGCATGGGGCGGTTCCTGAATGCCGCGGGCATCGGGCAGGGCGATATCGTTCAGAACTGCTTTGGCTACCACCTGACGCCCGCCGGGATGATCTTTGAAAATGGCGCCCGCGCCGTGGGCGCGGCTGTACTGCCCGCCGGGACCGGCCAGACCGAGCTGCAGGCGCGTGCTGCCCATGACATCGGTGTCACGGCCTATTCCGGGACGCCCGATTACCTGAAGGTGATCCTCGACAAGGCCGATCAGATGGGGCTGAGCCTGAAGATCACCAAGGCCGCTGTGGGTGGCGGGGCGCTGTTCCCGTCGTTGCGCCAGGAATATGCTGATCGCGGCATCGCCTGCCTGCAAAGCTATGCCACCGCCGATCTGGGCAACATCGCCTATGAAAGCGCGGCGATGGAGGGGATGATCGTCGATGAGGGCGTGATCGTCGAGATCGTGCGCCCCGGCACCGGCGACCCCGTCGCACCGGGCGAAGTGGGCGAGGTCGTGGTCACCACGCTGAACCCCGACTACCCGCTGATCCGCTTTGCCACCGGCGACCTGTCTGCCGTCATGGGTGGTGAAAGCCCCTGCGGCCGCACCAATATGCGAATCAAGGGCTGGATGGGCCGGGCCGATCAGACCACCAAGATCAAGGGCATGTTCGTGCGCCCCGAACAGGTGGCCGAACTGGTCAAGCGTCATGACGATGTGGGCCGGGCCCGTGTCATCGCCGATCGCGAAGGCGAAATGGACGTGATGCTGGTTCAGTTGGAAACAGCCGCCACTGAGACAAGCGTTTATGAACAAACGGTTCTGGATACGCTAAAGTTGAGGGGGCGAATCGAGCTCGTTCCCGCAGGCAGCCTGCCCAATGACGGCAAAGTCATCGAGGACCGGCGCAGCTACGAATGATCTCGATCCGCCTTTTTTGAAGGAGGATTAAGCCATGAAATCATTTGTAAAAGCGCTGCTTCTGATGGGTGTCGCCATGCCGGCGGGGGCCGATACGGCCCTTGTCGTGGGCACCGTCGATGAGGCCTCTACCACCAGCTATGGCGCGCCACGCTATCTGGGTACGGCGTTCACCCCGCTGGACCAGGCGGGGTTTGGGCTGATTTCCGCCTTGGACGCGGATGCTGAAACCCTGCGCAGCCTGGTGACGCGGCTGGTGTTGGCCGACGAGCAGGAGACGCTGATTATCGCGCTGTCGGGCCGCTTCGTCAGCCATGGCGGGCTAAGCTGGTTTCTGGGCCGCGATGCGGGGCAGCAGGATCTGGGCAGTGTGTCGGGGGCCGGCATCTCCGTGCAGCTTTTGATGGATATCGCCGCCGCCTCACCCGCCCGCGCGGTCATTCTGCTGGCACCGGAAGATCAGGGCATCGCCCTTGGCGCGGGCCTGGAAGACGGGCTCGGCCCGCTGGAGGTGCCCGAGGGGCTGACGCTGGCCACGGGCCACCCCGCCTCGGTCGCACGATTCCTGCGCAGCGATCTGCTGGCCCCGGGTCGCCCGTTGCGCGACGCCTTTGCCGCCGCCCCCGGCCTGACCGTGGTGGCGTTGCAAGATCCGTTCGTGCCGTTCATCCCGGCCCCTGTCGTTGTGCCGACCGTGCCCGCTGATGAACAGGCCTATTGGGACGCGATGGAGACGCTGGACAATGTCTTTGCCTATCGCGCCTATCTGAACCGCTATCCGACCGGCTATTACGCCGCGCAGGCGCAGGCGCGCATTGCCGCGCTGGAACCGCCTGCGCCGCAACTGACCCCCGAAGAGGCCGAGACCGCCCTTGGTCTGTCGCGCGAACAGCGGCGCGATATCCAGCGCGATCTGGCGGTTCTTGGCCATTATAACAGCGGTATCGACGGGTTGTTCGGCCCCGGAACGCGCGGCGGTATCCGCCAGTGGCAGCAGGCCAACGGCTTGCAGGTCACCGGCTATCTGGATGCCGCGCAGATCACCCGGCTGCGCGATCAGGGCGACGTCCGCCGCGAACAGATCCGCGCGCAGGATCTGGCCTATTGGAACCAGACCGGGCAGGGCAATGACGAAGCGGGCCTGCGCGCCTATCTGGGCCGTTACCCGAACGGCCAGTTCGCGCAGCTTGCCCGTCAGCGGCTGGATGCGATCGAGGCGGAACAGGCCCGTCAGGCCGATATCGCCTTCTGGAACCAGACCGGGCGCGGTCAGGATGAGGCGGGGCTGCGGGCCTATCTGGGCCGGTATCCCAACGGCGAGTTCTCGCAACTGGCCCGGCAGCGTCTGAACACGATCATCGCACAACAGGAACAGCAGGCCTGGCAGCTGGCGCAGGCGCGGGACAGCATCCAAGGCTACCGCCTCTACCTAAATGACTACCCCAACGGCCCCCATGCACAACAAGCGCAGCAGCGGTTGGCGCAGTTGCAGCAGGCCGCCGGCGAACCCGCAGCCTGGCAGCAAGCCCAGTCAGCTAATACGATCCCGGCTTATCGCCAGTATCTGAATGACTATCCCAACGGGCCTCATGCGCAGCAGGCGCAGCAGCGGATCAATGCGATCCGCGCCGATAACCAGGCGTGGCAGCAGGCCGAGGCGACCGACACGATCCCGGCCTATCGCACCTATCTGAATCAGTATCCGAACGGGCGCCATGCATCGGATGCCAGTGATCGGATCGATGCGATCCGGGCGGATAATCAGGCCTGGCAACAGGCCGAGGCCGCCGACACAATACCCGCCTATCGCCAATATCTGAACCGCTATCCCAACGGGCGGCACGCGGCAGAGGCGCAGCAGCGGATATCAGATCTGGGCGGGGCCGCAGACCCGGCCATCGGTCAGATGAATCCCGTGCAACTGGAAACGGCGCGCCGGGGGTTGCAGCATCGCGGTATTCTGCCGGCCGGTCCGGCGACCGAGGCAGAGATTATTGCTGGGCTGCGGACCTATCAGCGTCGGTTCGGTCTGCCGGATACCGGGGTGATGGACCCGCAAACGACGCTGCACATGACCTTGCAGGGACTGCTGAGCAATCAATAGGCCACTGTCACCGCATAAAGGAAAAGGCGCCGCAGGATCGACCTGCGGCGCCTTTTCATGCGAATTCTGCTGTGGCTCAGCCCTGGCGGGCTTTGAACCGGCGCTGCGTCTTGTTGATGACGTAGACGCGGCCCTTGCGGCGCACGACGCGGCAATCGCGGTGACGCTGCTTGAGCGAGCGGAGCGAGTTCTTGACCTTCATCGGGTCTCTCCTTCGTCGCGGCGCGGCGATGCGCCTTTGGGTTAACCCCTTGTTACCAAGGGAAGATGGTGGGCGATACTGGGATCGAACCAGTGACCCCTTCGATGTCAACGAAGTGCTCTACCGCTGAGCTAATCGCCCCCTTATTTGCAGAAACCAAGCCGACACATACATGCCAGCCGCAGCCCCTGCCACGTTGGGTAGGCGGTCTATAAAAGGAGTCGGGAAGGTGTTCAAGGGCTTTTGAGAGCACAAAATTCAGGTAATGTCATTTGCATGACAGAAAGCACCACATACCGCGCCGCCTATCGGCTGGAGATGCCCGAAACAAGGGCCGGGTCGGTGATTGTGGCCTCGCCGCATTCCGGGCGGCACTATCCTTGGAGCTTCATTCGCCGCACCATTTTGGATGAACGCGCGATCCGGTCGTCCGAGGATGCCTTTGTCGATATGCTGGTGGCCGAGGCCCCGGCGCTTGGCGCGCCCCTGCTGGCCGCCGAATATCCCCGCGCGTTTCTGGATCTGAACCGATCCAGCGATGAGCTGGACCCGGCGGTGATCGACGGGGTGCGCCGTAGCGCGGTCAATCCACGGATCAGTTCCGGTCTGGGGGTGATCCCCCGGGTCGTCGCCGGGGGGCGTGTGATCTATCGCGGCAAGCTGACCCGGGAAGAGGCGGAGGAACGGATCGAAAAGGTCTGGCAGCCGTATCATACCTGTCTGGAAGGGCTGGTGCGCGACATGCTGGATGATTGCGGCGAGGCGACGCTGCTCGACTTCCACTCGATGCCGCATGAGGCGCTGGACGCCCTGTCGCGCAACCCCGGGCAGCCGCGCCCCGAGGTGGTTCTGGGCGATCGCTTCGGCGCCTCGGCGGGGGCTGACATTGTCGACCGGCTGGAAGCGGGGTTTGCCGCCGCCGGGCTGGTGGTCAGCCGCAACAGCCCCTTCGCCGGGGCCTATATTGCGCAGCATTACGGGCGGCCGTCCCGGGGGCGGCACGCGGTGCAGATCGAGATCGACCGCTCGCTCTACATGAATGAACAGCTGATCCGCCCGAACGGCAATTTTCAAAGCGTCAAGAAACTGGTGACCGGCGTGCTGCGCCAGGTGATCCGGGGTGAGGATGCTATGCCGATGGCGGCGGAGTAGGGGGGACGCGGTTTCGAAACCGCGTGGTTGCGCAGTGCCGACCTGCACCGCATCCCCTATCGGCATCCCGAGCGTCGATTGTTGGACCGGAACCGTGCCGTGCGCGGGGGAAACGCGGTTTCGAAACCGCGTGCTGGCCGTCTTATGCAACGGTCAGCGCAAGGACCGCCCCTTCTGAATTGCATCGCGGCCGAACTTCTTCCGAATCTCATCTGCTGCGCGTTCGGCCTTGATGCGGGCGGCTTCCTGCGGGTCCAGCAGGTTGCCGGACCGGTCGGCCATGTCCTCGGGCAAGATGTCCGCCACCCCGACGCCAATCAGCCGGTAAGGTTTCGTCTGCGGGACGGCGTCGAACAGATCTCTTACAGCGCGGTAGATGCGGTCGGCGATCTGGGTGGGGTCGGACAGGCTGCGCCGCCGGGTGATCAGCTGGAAATCCGCGCGCTTCAGCTTCAGCACCACAACCCGCCCCGCCAGCCGTTTCGCTTTCAGCCGGTCCGACACTTTCTCGGCCAGTCGCCACAGATGTCCGTCCAGCAGGTCGGGGTCGGCGGTGTCCTCAAAGAACGTTGTCTCGGACGAGATGCTTTTCATCGGGGCATCGCGGGACACCCGCCGCCGGTCCTGCCCGCGTGCCAGATGCCACAGCCGGTCGCCCAAGGACCCGAACCGCGCTACCAGATCTTCGCGGTCCCACCGGCGCAAGTCGGCGAAGGTGCGGATGCCCACCTTGTCGAGTGAGGCCTGCCCGGCCTCGCCGATGCCCCAGATCATGCGCACTGGTTTCTGTTCCAGAAAATCCATCGTCTCGGCCTGCCCGATCACTGAGAAGCCGCGCGGCTTGTCGAGATCCGAGGCGATCTTGGCGAGGAACTTGTTGTGGCTCAGGCCGATCGACCCGGTGATCCCGATTTCATCTTTCATCCGCTTCACCAGCCGCGCCAGCATCACGGCGGGCGGGCGGCCATGCAGCCGGGCGGTGCCGGTCAGGTCCATGAACGCTTCGTCCAGCGATAGGGGTTCGATGGATGGGGTCATTTCCTCCATCATGACGCGGATCTGTTTCGAGACGGCGGCATAGACCTCCATTCGGCCACGGACCACCACCGCCTCGGGGCACAGTTCCAGCGCCTTGAACATCGGCATGGCCGACCGCACCCCTTTGATCCGCGCGATATAGCAGGCGGTCGACACCACGCCCCGTTTGCCGCCGCCGATGATCACGGGCTTGTCGCGCAGATCCGGGTTGTCGCGCTTTTCCACCGACGCATAGAAGGCGTCGCAATCCATATGGGCGATGGATAGATCGAACAGTTCCGGATGCGAAACGATCCTGGGCCGCCCGCAGGCGGGACAGCGGGCGCCGGTCTCAAATGGGGTCAGGCAGTCGCGGCAGAGGGAAGGCATGGGGGCAGTCTACAGCGCCTGAGGGGCGACCGGAATGCAGAAAGGGCCGGAGTATTCCCCCGGCCCTGCTTGTCTACAGGCTTGGGCTTACTCCGCCGGTTGCACCTGGCCACCCGCCTGGCCTGTCGGTTTCGACGGCAGCACGATCGCCACCAGGATGAACACGGCCCCAAGCACGATCCCCAGGATATCGCCGGGGATGCCGGTCAGGCTTTCATAGCCTGAGTCCGGGATTTCGCCCAAGGTGACCTTGCCGCCGAGGATGTTCGACAAGAGGCCCGAGGCATTCCACATCGGATAGGTGGCCATATAGGCCGCCGCCCCCAGCAGGCCGCCCGCGGCGAAGAACAGCGCATCCTTGCGGCCCGCCGCCATGGCGCAGACACCGGTGCCGGGGCAGTAGCCCGACAGCGCCCAACCGCCGCCCAGAAGCAGCCCGCCGATAAAGACGCCGATATAGGCGGCCTTCACAGACATATGCCCCACATCGACAAGGCCCAGCATCTGCCCACCGAACATCAGGACCGACCCGGTGCCAATGGCCAGAAGGATGGTCTTCATCAGGTGCAGGTTGGTCAGGTTCAGCATCTTGCCGATGAAATTGGGGTTGGTGGCCCCGATCCGGTCCAGCACGGCCCCAAAGGCCGCACCGACCACGATTGCGAGAATAATGGTGGTCATGGCTCAGGCCTCCTTGCGGTAAAGCATCATGGCAACGGGGATCGCAGCGGCAAACGCCCCGGCGGCGAAGATGTAGCCCGATATGGCGGTCTGCATCATCCCCGACATCATATGGCCAGAGGTACAGCCCCCCGCCAGCCGGGCACCGTAGAGCACGATGAAGCCCCCCACAAAGGCCAGCGCATAGCGTTTCACCGCGCTGTCACCCATGTTGGCCCGCCAGATCGCCGGAATGCTGCGCTCGGATGCGTCGATGCCGCCGCGCAGCCGCGCTGACAGGAACGCCCCGCCCATCATCGCCAGCACGAAGATAAAGCTGTAGTTCCACGGGTTGGCGACGCTGCTGGCATATTTGCCGCCCGACCGGGCAAGGTATTCGTTGGTGGATGTGTAACCGCCATCATCGGTTTCCGTCACCACGGTCGGATCGACGGCGTTCCACAAGATTCCGTCGAGAATGACGAACTGCGTCGACACCCCGATCGGTTTGACCAGCGCCACGGCCAGGAAGAACACCAACCCGAGCAGCACGCCGCCAATTTTCCAATTCAGAACCATAGGTCCCTCCCACACAATGTTTGATATCCCTCGTTAAAAACGGCATGGGGCGGCTGCCATGATCGAGATCAAACAAGGTCAACTATTGCCAATGGCAATTTAAATCCAGCGATGGAGGAGCGCCCGATCCGGTAACAGGCCCCGCACAATCGTGCCCGGTGTTGCACTTGGGGCAGATAGTTGTCACATGTCCTCTGGAGATTTTCAGAACCAAACTGCATAGTTCCCCGCATGAAGAACGAGGATAACTCAATGGATATCGAAGCGATCTTTGACGCCCTTCTGGGCGGTAATCTGGTGATCCTGCTGCTGGCCGGCTTCATCATCCTCTGCGTCTACCTTGGCATCCGCATTGTGCCGCAAAGCCAGAAATTCGTCGTTGAACGGTTCGGGCGGCTGCGCAGCGTTCTGGGGCCGGGGATCAATTTCATTATCCCGTTTCTCGACCGGGTGGCGCACAAGATTTCAATTCTGGAACGCCAGTTGCCCAATGCCAATCAGGACGCGATCACCAAGGACAACGTGCTGGTTCAGGTTGAAACCTCGGTGTTCTACCGCATTCTGGAACCGGAAAAGACGGTTTACCGAATCCGCGATGTCGATGCCGCGATTGCGACCACCGTGGCGGGGATCGTGCGCGCCGAGATCGGCAAAATGGATCTGGATGAGGTTCAGTCGAACCGCAATCAGCTGATTTCCGAGATCAAGCACAGCGTGGAACAGGCCGTGGACGACTGGGGGATCGAGGTGACGCGGGCCGAGCTGCTCGATGTCAATCTCGACCAGGCAACGCGCGATGCAATGCTGCAGCAGTTGAACGCCGAACGCGCCCGCCGCGCCCAAGTGACAGAAGCCGAAGGTGCCAAGCGCGCGGTGGAGCTGAACGCGGATGCCGAATTGTATGAGGCTGAGAAAACCGCCGAGGCGCGTAAAATTCTGGCTGATGCAGAAGCTTACGCCACCCGCGCCGTGGCCGCGGCAATTGCCGAAAACGGGCTGGAAGCCGCGCAATACCAGATCGCGCTGAAACAGGTCGAAGCCCTGGGCCAGATCGCGCAAGGAAACGGCACGCAAACCATCGTGGTGCCCGCCGATGCCGCCGACGCCTTTGGCAAGGCATTCCAGATGCTGAAGGGGCGTAGCTGATGGATCTGTGGAACACCTGGTGGGCCTGGGGCGCGGCCGCCATCCTGCTGGCCTTTGGAGAGGTCATTCTGCCGACCTTCGTTCTTTTGGGCTTCGGCATCGGTGCTGGCGTGATCGCGCTGATCCTGCTGATCGGCGGGGCGCCTGCCGCCTTTATCAGCGGCTCGGTGCCGGTACTGCTGCTTAGCTTCGCTATCGTGTCGCTGGTGGCCTGGTTGTTGCTGCGCAGGTTCCTGGGCGTCTATCGCGGGCAGGTGAAGACCTTCGACCACGATATCAACGAAAGCTGAACCCGCCTATTCTGCGGTTTGTGCCGATCCCGCGTCATATCTGACGCGGGATTTGCGTATCGTGGGCTGGTTGGCTTCTGCCCATTGGGCGAGCTGACCCATGGCCTTGTTCAAGGACCGGCCTGTGTCGGTCAGGGAGTATTCCACCTGCGGGGGCGAGCTGTCCATGACCCTGCGGATAACCAGCCCATCCCGTTCCAGATGGCGCAGCGTGACCGACAGCATTCGGGCAGAGATGCCGGTGATCACCCGTTGCAACGCATTGAAGCGGCAAGGCCCCCGCGACAGTTCCAGGATCACCAGGACGGACCACGCGTCCCCGACCCGGTCCAGCACATCGCGGATCGGGCAGGCGTGGCTTTGGTTGCGGCGGGCGGTCATGCGCTTCCCTTCAGGTAACTATGTGACGGCAAGCACCGTATTCCGACAGCGCTTGTGACTGAGTATTTGGTTACTGATCGTAACTATCGTATCCAGGAGGATCAAGATGAAGCTTCTCGTATTGGGCGCGTCCGGCATGATCGGCACGCGTATCGTGGCCGAGGCCGTGGCGCGCGGGCACCAGGTGACGGGAACGGCCCGTAACCCCGAAAAGATCGCCGATGGCGTGTCCAAAGTGGCGCTGGACATGGTCAAGCCGGACGGGTTGGCCGCACTTGCCGATGCCGCCGATGCAGTGATCGTGACGATCTCGCCCCGCAGTTCGGGTGATGCATTTGCCGATATGGAACAGATCGCGGCGGCAATCGAAGATCAGATCGCGCCTACTGGCAAGCCGATCCTGCATGTTGGTGGCGCCGGTACGCTGAATCTGCCCGATGGATCGCCTTTGGCGGATGTCCTGCCCGATGCTTATCGGTCCGAGGCACAGGCGATGCGCAAGACCTATGAGCAGCTGTCGCAGAAGGGGATGGACTACACCTTCATTGCGCCTGCCAGCCTGATCGCCCCGGGCGACCGGACCGGCCAGTACCGGACCAGTTGGCGTCAGGCGATGGCCGCGGCAGATGGCAGCCCCAGCACCATCAGTGCCGAGGACTACGCGGTTGCCATGCTGGACGAGGTGGAAACCGGCGCGCGGCGCGGCACCGCCTTTCAGGTCGCGAATTAGGGCAGTTCGGCAAGGATCGCCTGCGCTGCGGCGCGGGGGTCCCCTGCCGTCCAGATCGGGCGGCCCACAACGATATGGTCGGCCCCTTCGGCAAGTGCGGCAGCGGGGGTCATCACCCGTTTCTGATCGCCCTTGGCAGATCCTGTCGGGCGCACGCCGGGGGTGACGATCAGACGGCCTGTCGCATTTGGAAGGCCACGGATAAGCGCGGCCTCATGCGGCGAGGCGATGACGCCATCGGCCCCGGCCTCAAACGCTTTGGTGGCGCGTTCCAGAACGATTTTCTGCACATCACCCGGTTTGATCAGGTTGGCATCCAGGTCGCCCCGGTCGAGCGAGGTCAGCACCGTGACGGCGAGGATCTTCAGCCCGCTGCCCGCTGCGCCCTCTTTCGCGGCGCATACCACTTGCGGGTCGCCCTGCACGGTCAGGAAATCCAGGTCGAACTGAGCCAGTCCGCGCACCGCAGCCTCGACCGTGGCGCCGATATCGAAGAGCTTCATGTCGAGGAAGATGCGCTTGCCGTGGTCCTGTTTCAGTTCATTGGCCAGCGCCAACCCGCCCCCGGTCAGCATCCCCAGCCCGATCTTGTAAAAGCTGACGGCATCACCGATCTGTTCGGCCAGTTGCAGCCCCTGCAGGGCATTGGGCACGTCAAGGGCGGCAATCAGGCGGTCATCGCTCATCGGAGGGTCCTCGCTGTCTGGGGCGTTGCGCCTGACTAGTCTTCTGCCGCTGCGTCTTCAACCCCGTAGATCAGGCGCATATCCGGGGCTTCGACCGTATACATATGGACCCAGATATAGGCGTGTTGAAATGCGGCAGTGACCAGCGCCGCCCAGGACCCGCACAAAAGCGCAATGGCCCATAGCCCCAGGAACGCCAGCCCGTACATGGCATTCGACGTCCAGCCGAAGGCGCCGCGCGTTTCCATTGGCATCTCGGCGATTTCGTCAAGGAAATGATCCCCACCAAGTGCGCGTTCGATGGTGAAATACCGAAACGTGGACCAGAGCGCGTAGCCCGCCGGCACCAGCAGGGCCACACCCAGCCCGATTTCAGCCGGACGCCACAGACCGAGGCTGCCGGTGTCGGAAAGGCCCGTGGCTAGCACGGTTAGCGGGCGCAGCGCCAGAAGCGGCAGGAAGATCATGGCCCATGACCACAGCGCATTATCCCCGAATATCCGGGTCAGCAGGCCCAGATGCAGCTCGGCCCGGAAACCAATGGCAACCACAACCTGATGGGCGACCGCCAGCCAGACCGATGTCAGCGCCCATCCCCTTGGGGTCAGCAGCAAGACGCGATGTGCGCCCGTGGCTTCGGGTAGCAGATGGTAGACACCCGCCAGCATGAAGAAAAGGATGCCCAGATGTTGCGCCTGCCCTTCGAATATCCAGGACAGGTGGGTCTGGGAACGGATCTGGTCTAGACGGGCCATGGCCTAGCCTAGCGCGCGCGGCCAGAGATTGGAAAGAAAATGGCCCGGTCGCGACGGGGAGACGCGACCGGGCCGGGCAGCAGGAGACCTGAGGGACGGGGGTCTTCCTGTCTGAAAGCGCAGCCTTTGTTGAGGGACGGGACAGGCGGCTGCGCCTTGGGTAATTTCGTTACCGCTGGTGGCGGCGGGCGGCCTCTGTCAGACCAGAGGCAATGCGCGAGAACTCGGCCCCTTGCGGGCCGTGCCAGCGGCAGTCAACCGGGGCGCGATCGCCCAGCACGGCGCGGGCATGAAAGCAGGCGCGGCGGGCGTCATAGGCAACTTGGGTCAGGGCGATGCGGGTCATGGCAGGGTTCCAGGTATGGCTTATGGTCATGTGTCGGGCGGGGGTGCCGCCCGGTTCAAAAGAAATGGGAATAATTTTTCGAAAGGGAATCCTTTGTCGCGATCTTGTGATGGGCCGTGTCCTTCCCCATCTATCTGACAAGGCCTGCAAAAGGCCCTCGTGCCGGATACCGGGCGGGGTCATCGTCAGGCGCTTTGAAAAGGAGAATAGGCATGAACTTGGAGAAGTTCACGGACCGCGCGCGCGGGTTCCTTCAGGCCGCGCAGACCATCGCACAGCGGGAAGACCATCAGAAACTGGTTCCCGAACATTTGCTGAAGGCCCTTCTGGACGACGATCAGGGCATGGCCTCGAACCTTATCACCCGGGCTGGCGGCAACGCCAAGCGCGTGGTGGAAACGGTCGACCTGTCGCTGTCGAAACTGCCCAAGGTAACCGGCGATTCCGGGCAGCTTTATATGGATGGGCAGACCGTGAAGGTGCTGACCGAGGCCGAGAAGCTGGCCGAAAAAGCGGGTGACAGTTTCGTGGCCGTCGAACGTATTCTGACCGCGCTGGCCATGGTGAAATCCCAGGCCAAGGACGCGCTGGACGCGGGGGCTGTGAATGCTCAGGCGTTGAACGCCGCGATCAACGATCTGCGCAAGGGCCGCACGGCGGATAGCGCCGGGGCCGAAGATAGCTATGAGGCGCTGAAAAAATACGCCCGCGACCTGACAGAAGCGGCGCGCGAAGGCAAGATCGACCCAATCATTGGCCGGGACGAGGAAATCCGCCGCGCCATGCAGGTTCTCAGCCGCCGGACCAAGAACAACCCGGTGCTGATCGGTGAACCTGGTGTCGGTAAAACGGCGATTGCGGAAGGCTTGGCCCTGCGTATCGTCAATGGCGACGTGCCGGAAAGCCTGCGTAACAAGACCCTGATGGCGCTGGATATGGGCGCGCTGATTGCCGGGGCGAAATACCGGGGTGAGTTCGAAGAACGGCTGAAGGCCGTGCTGAACGAAATCGGTGATGCCGCTGGCGAAATCATCCTCTTCATCGATGAGATGCACACGCTGGTGGGCGCGGGCAAGACCGATGGTGCGATGGATGCGGCGAACCTGATCAAGCCTGCATTGGCGCGGGGGGAGCTGCATTGCGTGGGTGCCACGACGCTCGATGAATACCGTAAATACGTGGAAAAAGACGCGGCCCTTGCCCGCCGGTTCCAGCCCCTGGTGGTGGAGGAACCGACGGTGGAGGACACCGTGTCGATCCTGCGTGGCATCAAGGAAAAGTATGAACTGCACCATGGGGTGCGAATCTCTGACGCCGCGCTGGTTGCCGCCGCACAGCTGAGCCATCGCTACATCACCGACCGGTTCCTGCCGGACAAGGCCATCGACCTGATGGACGAAGCCGCCAGCCGGTTGCGGATGGAGGTCGACAGCAAGCCCGAGGAATTGGATGCGCTGGACCGTGACATTCTGCAAAAGCAGATCGAGGCCGAAGCGCTGAAGAAAGAGGACGATGCTGCGTCGAAAGACCGGCTGGTCAAGCTGCAAAAGGACCTTGGCGAGCTTCAGCAGAAATCGGCGGAGCTGACGGCGCAATGGCAGTCGGAACGCGACAAGCTGGAATCGGCCCGTGGGCTGAAGGAAAAGCTGGATCATGCCCGCGCGGAACTGGACCAGGCCAAGCGGCAGGGCGATCTGGCGAAGGCCGGGGAGCTGTCTTATGGCGTGATCCCGCAGCTGGAAAAGCAACTGGCCGAATCTGAGCAGCAGGACAATGACCTGATGGTCGAGGAAGCCGTGCGACCAGAACAGATCGCATCCGTGGTCGAGCGGTGGACCGGTATTCCCATGTCCAAGATGCTGGAAGGCGAACGCGAGAAGCTCTTGCGCATGGAAGAGGAGATCGGCAAGCGCGTGATCGGTCAGCGGACTGCGGTGCAGGCCGTGTCGAACGCCGTGCGCCGTGCGCGGGCGGGCCTGAACGACGAGAACCGGCCGCTCGGGTCGTTCCTGATGTTGGGGCCGACCGGCGTGGGCAAGACGGAACTGACCAAGGCGCTGGCCGAGTATCTCTTTGACGACGATCAGGCGATGGTGCGCATCGACATGTCCGAGTTCATGGAGAAACATGCCGTCAGCCGTCTGATCGGCGCGCCTCCGGGCTATGTCGGCTATGATGAGGGTGGCGTTCTGACCGAAGCGGTCCGGCGCAGGCCCTATCAGGTGGTGCTGTTCGATGAGGTCGAGAAGGCGCATCCGGATGTGTTCAACGTGCTGCTTCAGGTGCTTGATGACGGTCAGCTGACCGACGGGCAGGGGCGCACGGTGGATTTCAAGCAGACGCTCATCGTGCTGACCTCGAACCTCGGCGCGCAGGCGCTGAGCCAACTGCCCGACGGGGCGGATGCGTCGGACGCCAAGCGGGATGTGATGGATGCCGTGCGCGCCCATTTCCGGCCCGAGTTCCTGAACCGTCTGGATGAAACGATCATCTTTGATCGTCTGACGCGGGGCGATATGGATGGGATCGTGGCCATTCAGCTGCGCCGTCTTGAGAAACGGCTGGCCGATCGCAAGATCGCGCTGGATCTGGATGAAGGCGCGCGGAAATGGCTGGCCGATGAGGGCTATGACCCGGTGTTTGGGGCAAGGCCGCTCAAGCGGGTGATCCAGAACGCCCTGCAAAACCAGTTGGCCGAGATGATCCTTGCCGGTGAAGTGAAAGACGGCGAAACGGTGCATGTCAGCGCCGGGGCCGATGGGCTGATGGTGGGGGATCGGGTATCCGCCTCGAACCGGCCAACCCCGGATGATGCGGTGGTTCACTGACCCCCGTTGAGAAGGAAAGAGAACGCCCCGAGGATCAATCCCCGGGGCGTTTTTCTGTCTGCGGTCAGCCGGGTAGCAGAACGGCGTCGATGATGTGAACCACCCCGTTCGAGGCCATGACATCGGCGGTGGTCACGGTGGCGGAATGGTTCAGAACCACGCCATGGCCCTGACCGTTGGCGCGGAGATAGCCGCCCTGTACGGTGGGGATGCGCCCACGCTGGCCGAGGATGGCCGAGGCGGGGTAATACGCGCCCGACACGTGATAGGTCAGCACATTGGTCAGCGCCGGAATGTCATTCAGTAACCCTTGCAGAACGCCATGGGGCAGATGTTCAAAGGCGCGGTTAGTGGGGGCGAAGACGGTAAAATTGCCGGGTCCCGCCAGCGTATCGACAAGGCCCGCCGCCTGCACGGCGGTGACCAGGGTAGACAGGTCGGGTGTGGCCACGGCCAGATCGACAATGGTTGCGGATTGCGCGGAAAGGATGGCGGGGCTGGCCAGCGTTGCAGCGGCGGCCCCTGCGGTGGTGGAGAAGAATTGACGGCGATTCATGGATCGTCCTCCCTGATTTTGGAATGAGAAAGGCCCGCCGGTCAGGGCGGGCCAAAGGGTTTACATCGACGGCAGGATCACCGCGTCGATGACATGGATCACGCCGTTTGAGGCCTCGATATCGGCGGTAACCACGTTGGCCCCATTGACGGTGACACCACCCATGGTGCCGATCTCGATCTCTCCACCCTGAACGGTGGTGGCCATCATGCCATCCGACAGATCACCGGACATGACCGCGCCGGGAACCACGTGATAGGCAAGGATCGCCACCAACTGATCCAGGTTTTCCTCCATCAGCAGGGTTTCGACGGTGCCTTCGGGAAGGGCGGCAAAGGCCTCATCCGTCGGGGCGAAGACGGTGAACGGCCCTTCACCGCGCAGGGTCTCTTCCAGACCGGCGGCCTGAACGGCGGCCACAAGCGTGTTGAAGGTGCCCGCCCCTACGGCGGTATCGACGATGTCCATGGAATGGCCACCTGCAAAGGCAGTGGTGGAAAGCATCAGCGCGGCGGCGGTGCCAAGGAAAGTACGGCGGATCATTGTAGGATCTCCTGTCCTGAGGAATGTGCCAAGGACTACGGTGCTGGTTGCCTTCCGGATGACCGAGAGGCCCTGAAAAACGTGACCAACGAGGGCTTGTCAAATGCGAAAGCCGCGCTAAGCCACGGTGTTTTTTGATTTCCAGTCACAATGTTGTGCCGCAGTTGTGAACGCCTGTGTGCGTCATGGCCGCGGCTGTGCAGGGCCTTGCGGATTGATTGCCGCGGGGCGGAAAGGCACAGTTGCCAGAGGCATTTCAAAGGACGGAGCGGTGACATGTTCACACTGGTGGAGTTTCTGGCCCAGATCTTTCTGTTGATCGTCGGGCTTTTGGCATTGCTGGTTGTGGTGCTGGCCATCTACGACCGCACCCAGACCCATGACGCAATCCGCCGGAACTATCCTGTCATCGGACGCTTTCGGGCCGTATTCACTGCTTTGGGCGAATTCTTCCGCCAGTATTTCTTTGCCATGGACCGCGAGGAGATGCCCTTTAACCGGGCGCAGCGAGAGTGGGTCAATCATGCCGCCGAGGGTGGGTCCAACACGCTGGCCTTCGGGTCCACCCGCGATCTGAGCATTCCGGGAACCCCTATTTTCGTGAACGCCGCCTTCCCGCCGTTGGATGATCAATATGCGCTGACCGAACCTTTGCAGATCGGCCCCACGGCGCGGCAGCCTTATTGGGCGCCCTCGTTCTTTAATCTTTCTGGCATGAGCTATGGCGCGATTTCAAAACCTGCTGTGCAGGCGCTTAGCCATGGGGCGAAGCAGGCCGGGATCTGGATGAACACCGGCGAGGGCGCGCTGTCGCCCTACCACCTGGAGGGTGGTTGCGACATTGTTTATCAGATCGGCACAGCGAAATATGGTGTGCAGAATCCCGATGGCAGTCTGAATGACGACAAGCTGCGCGATGTTGCAGCGCATGACGCGGTCAAGATGTTCGAACTGAAGTTGGCGCAGGGGGCCAAGCCTGGCAAGGGCGGCATCCTGCCGGCGGAAAAAATCACGCCCGAGATCGCCCAGATACGGGGGATTGAGCTGGGCAAGGACAGCCTGTCACCCAACCGGCATCTTGAGGTGGATGATTGGGGCGACCTGCTGGACATGCTGTCCCATATCCGCGAGGTCACCGGCAAGCCGGTCGGTATCAAAACCGTGGCTGGCGGGTCCGAACCGTTCGAGGAGTTGTTCGGCCTGATCATCGAACGCGGGGCCGACAGCGCGCCGGACTTCATCACGTTGGACGGGGGCGAAGGCGGAACCGGCGCGTCGCCGATGCCGCTGATGGACCTTGTCGGCATGTCGATCCGGGAAAGCCTGTTAATGGTATCGGACCTGCGTGACCGGCACGGGCTGAAGGATCGTATCCGCCTGATCGCTTCGGGCAAGCTGGTGAACCCCGGCGACGTGGCCTGGGCGCTGGCCGCAGGGGCCGACTTTGTAACATCAGCCCGTGGCTTCATGTTCGCCTTGGGCTGCATCCAGGCGCTGAAATGTAACAAAAACACCTGCCCCACCGGTATCACCACCCATGATGCGCGCTTTCAGAAGGGGCTGGTTGCCGGGGTGAAAAAGGATCGTGTCGCGCGCTACGCCAAGGGAGTCATCAAGGAAGTCGAGACAATCGCCCATTCCGTCGGGGTGACTGAACCCCGCCAGATGCGACGTCGTCATGTGCGCCTGGTGATGCCCGATGGCAGTTCACGGCCCATGCACGAAGTTTTTCCTCGTGGTCACGACATTCCAACAATGCCGTGAGCCCCGCTTCTTTCGCTTTGTTTGGCGCCATCTCTTTGGCAGTGTCGCGCCAAGCAAATGCAGGAGAAGCAAATGGCCTATCGCTGGACAAACGATCTGACCCGAGCGGACGTAACCCCCAAGGGTCTGTTCATGAATCGCCGTCAACTTATGGCCGGTGCCGGTGCGGTGCTGGGGGCCGGATTGATCGGCGGACAGGCCCGCGCGCAGGACGCGTTGGAACCCAACACGTTCGAAGAGATCACCACCTATAACAACTATTACGAGTTCGGCACCGGCAAGACCGACCCGGCCGCAAATGCCCATACCCTGACCACCGACCCCTGGCAGATCGAAATCGACGGCATGGTCGATAACCCGGGTGTCTATTCGCTGGCCGAGATTCTGGACGGTATGACGATTGAGGAACGCATCTACCGCTTTCGCTGCGTTGAGGCCTGGTCGATGGTGATCCCGTGGAACGGGTTCGAACTGGCCGATCTGCTGACCCGTGTCGGCGTACAGGAGGGCGCGCAATACGTGGCCTTTGAAACGCTGGTGCGCCCCGAAGAGATGCCTGGCCAGCAACGCCCCATTCTGGACTGGCCCTATCGTGAGGGCCTGCGGCTGGATGAGGCGATGCACCCGCTGACCCTGATGGCTACCGGGATCTATGGCGAACCGATGCCCAATCAGAACGGCGCCCCGATCCGGCTGGTTGTTCCGTGGAAATACGGCTTCAAGTCGATCAAGTCCATCGTTCGCATCACCTTGACCGATGAAGAACCTGCCGCCACCTGGAACATGCAAAACCCGCGCGAATACGGGTTTTATTCCAACGTGAACCCCGAGGTGAACCACCCCCGCTGGTCCCAGGCCAGCGAACGCCGCGTCGGTGGCGGGCTGTTCGCGCGCCGCATCCCGACGCTGATGTTCAACGGCTATGAAGAAGAAGTCGCTTCGCTGTACGAGGGCATGGACCTGTCCGAGTATTTCTGACGGAGTTTCGGCCGATCTCGGTTCCGGCATTCGCGGAACGCAGGCGGCCGGGCTTGGCACAGGCCAGCGGATGCGTACCGGTGGTTCGACGAATACATAGATTGCCGGGCGGTGCTGAAACACCTGCCCGGCAAGTGTTCTTTCAAGCCTTCCTGACAGACTGGCCTGGCACAGCTAAGTAGGCGTGCGCCTGAGCAACCCGAGCGGGACGCGACGGGCTGCCTGAGAGCACCTTTCGAGGCGGCTTTCGGTATTCATGCGCAAAGGCCGCATGATGGTGCCTCAGAGGCGGCAGAACCATATGTGCAGGTGGCTTTGACGGATCGGAGGCACCCCCCTTGCGGAGGAAATGATGACCGGCAGGCCCCCCTGCGTTTGCGACAGCATGGGATCGGGGCGGCGCAATGGGCCGGGTGGAGAGGCAGATGTTTCACTCCGATCTCAGAGATATCAATTCCAATGTCTAATTCGTGAAAATGGAATATTTCGGCATTAACTGATCGTGAGAGTCGTGAAATATCAATGAGAACAGATTGTAAATAAACCGTGCGCAGCACAATGTCCGCTCAGTCGATATCGAATTCGCGATGTCGATGGGAGAAAACCGACAAGCGTCTGGGTAAATTGCCGGCGTTTGGCTTTAACAATGGAGGCTGGAAGCCTCCGATGGAAAAGGACGAAGAAATGAAATCTATCATGTATGCCGCCATCGCGTCATTGGCCTTTGCGGCGCCGGTCTTTGCACAGTCGAGCCACGCGGAGTTCGCGATCATGCACTTCAACATGGACGCGGACAACGCATCCGAAATGCGCATGGTCCCGATGGGCGATGCGCAGGTGGTGGACCTGAACGATGACGCAACCCTGTTGGAAGTCTTCAATCATTTCAATATGGATGCCGATAACTTGTCGGACGTTCGTGGTCAGGTCGGCGTGACCGTTATCATGAGCGATCCGAGCTATGCGGCTGAAATCTTCGAGCGCCTGATGGAAGAAAGCCGCGAGAACGAGTGATCGCCAGCGCGATCCTCTGACACGGTCAAGAAGGGGCGCGCCACCAACCGGCGGTGCGCCCTGCCCGGAAATCAGAGTTTACAATGTGACGCTGCGATCATGTGCATAAATCTCCGGTTTTCTCTGGAATGTAATTCCAAATATATGACCGTGCGATTTTATTTCTATCGTTCGTTAATAGATATTGGATCTATGCATCAGGCAGGAATTCACTGATCTAACCTGTTGGTATGGTCACCGCAATAGCAAGGGACTCATCCATGGCATTCACAACGCCAATCCGACATAGACCCATTGGAGGAGGCGCGCTTTCCTGTACGGCCTCGTCCATTTGGCTGCCGCATTGGGCCTCCGCATACAGACCTGTCTATGCGAGCGGCTTGGTGAAGCGCCTGATTCCGTGCCAGCGCCAGGCCCGACAGCCGGTTACACCTGATCTTCATGGAAGGGCGCGCGCGTGCCACCGTCGTCACGGGCCGTCTCTGCTCTACGCAGCTTGGATGCAGGCTTCACAGATCGAATGGCTACCCTTCTGTGATGTGCAAGAGGCTGCAGAGCCGACCCCGACCGACACCCTGCCCCGAGAGACGGGCGACGCTGAAACCATGCAAGAAGTACATTGCCAATGCTGCGGCAGCCATCCTGGTCATATAGACTCAGCCGAAGGCGACCCCCTGCACGGCATCAATGAAACCAACCCGGTCTTTGACATCATCGCGGAGTGACAAGAATGAACCAGCTATTACGGCGCCTTCCCGAGTGGCCACTTTACATCCTGGGATTTCTGCCCGCCGCCTGGCTGTTGTGGCTCGGTATTAATGGCGGTTTGGGGGTGGAACCTATCAAAGCGCTGGAGCACGAGCTTGGCGTGATCGCGCTGCAGTTCCTGATTGCCACGCTGCTGGTAACGCCGTTGCGCCGCTATGCGGGGTTGAACCTGCTGAAGTTCCGCCGCGCTTTCGGGCTGCTTGGCTTTGGCTATGTCTGCCTGCACTTGCTGACCTGGCTGGCGCTGGACATGTCCTTCCTGTGGGGACAGATCGTCGAAGATCTGGTGGAACGCCCCTACATTACCATCGGTATGGCGGCGTTCCTGTTGCTGCTGCCTCTGGCGCTGACCTCGACCAAAGCCGCCATCCGACGGATGGGACCGCGCTGGCAGAAACTGCACCGCTTGTCCTACGTGGCGGTGGTTCTGGGCGGGGTGCATTTCGTGATGCAGGAAAAAGTCTGGACCTTTCAGTCGCTGATCTATCTGGCGATCGCCGTGGCCGTTGTGGCGATGCGCGTGCTGTGGCTGCGCCGCCGAGTCGCCCGCTAAGGGGTGATTCAGGGCAGAGTCACCTGTGCCCTGGGGGTAACTCGGGGGATAACTCAAGATCTGGTAAGGTGAGTCGCTATTCGGGTGCTGCGCGGCAGCATATCCGAGCGCGGCGCGCAGGGTTTCAAGGATTTTATTCAAGTGTAACTATCTGATATATATCTACAAAATGCTAGATCGAAAGAAAATGCGATGTTTTTGTAAAAAACCGCTTGCGGGTTTTGTTTGGTGGACCTAGAACCCCCTTCACCGGCGGCGCTGAGGCGCGGTTGGGGCGCCAGACGGGCGGTTCGGGGAACTGGGCTGAGACGAGGCGGAAGTAAAAATCGAGGGA
>ENA-OWNT01001649-OWNT01001649.1-seawater-metagenome-genome-assembly--contig:-NODE-1649-length-26949-cov-13.941054_pt1 | contig 26949 bp, 24 predicted proteins | sample MGYA00238136_ERZ651165 | MGnify/ENA primary metagenome ERZ651165 (study PRJEB26861, sample SAMN08777766) | seawater metagenome | isolation source: coastal seawater | place: USA: Florida | collected...
ACAGCGAGAACGTAGTGTGTCTCGTGCTTCTTGGCTAGGCGAGCGTGGGTCTCTCATTCCGTGCTGCATATGACGGGTTGACTCAACAGATTCAGGACCAGAGTGTGTTGAGGCGATCAGCGTCTTTATGCGTTTCGAGTTTCGTGGAGAGGCCATTTCAGGTCCAGCAATGGTCTTTGGCGCAATGGAGATGCGTGAGAGGGGCGATGACCGGATCTACGGGTTCAACAGCCATGTGCAGCATCGCGAGTTTGGTGGCGCATTGATAGAGGGCACCTCCATTGAACGGATGGAGATTAGTAGCGTGTTTCAGGGCTCTTTAGACGACTACACCGGAACCTGGACCTTCTTGGTCACTGCTTTGGACTCAGCCGGCACAGCAACGTACTTCAGCAGCACCTGCGACCTCAATCCGTCCTGAACCCCAGGTCCCCCCGACGCCTCGCCAGGTCATCCGGCGTGTCGATGTCTTCCAACACACCCAGGTGGTCCACTGAAACCGCACACACGCGAGACGGGTCTGCCGACACAATCGCCCGCGCCCCCACATCACCACGACACGCCCGCAACGCATCGAAGTGCACCGCGCCAAACAACACCGGATTCCCCCTCCGCCCCCGGGCCATCGGCACCACAATGCTCGCCTCCGAGGTGGTCCAGGCATCCACCATCGCGCGCACATGGCGAGGCGACACATCGGGCATGTCGGCCAACGCAACCAGGGCTGCGTCCACCTTGGACACCGTGGCCGCCCCCACCGCCAGCGACCCACCCATGCCGTCCGCGTAGCTTGGATTGTGGACCAGCCGACACTGCAGTCCACCGAGCACCGCCCGCACATCCGGCGCGTCGTGCCCCGTGACCACCACCACCGGCGACAGCCCCGCCTCGATGAGCCGCGACACCGTGCGACGCACCATCGGCACGCCATCGATGGGCTCGAGGAGCTTGTTGCGTGTGCCCATTCGACGGGAGCGACCAGCCGCGAGAACGATGGCTGCCACGGTGTGTGCGCCATCTGGCGAGGGGGGGCGTGGTGCGGGTGTCTTGGTGGTGCTCTCCAAGAGCAGTCCTCCCATTCCGAGCTGTTGAATCTGCAGGGAGTCCGCTGGAAGGCGGGCGAGGACCCTGCGCAGGACCCGGTCGAAGCCAGACGGCCGCAGCGACACGGCGCACCCCGGTACTCCCAAGATGACCGTCTCGCCACGGTGTCCGAGCACCATCAAATTGCCCGGGTCGACCGGCATGCCCACCCGGTCCACCGTGCCCCCGATGCGCTCGATGGCCGCGGGGAACACATCCCGGACATCCACGGTGGCCGACGCCCCCACGAACAGCACCGGACTGTGACCGGCGGTCAGGCAGGCCTGCAGGGCGGTGGCTACCGACGCTTCGGTGTGGTCGCAGGTCTCGATGTGCGCGAGCGTGCTGCCCAGCTGTTCGAGGCGCGCCGCCTGGGACGCGGTGGCCCGCTCGAGCCGAGAGGCGGGGGTCCAGGGCTGTCTGGACAGCACCAGCGCGGCGGAGTGACCGACCAGGGGGGCCACATGCAGCATTGGAGCGGGCTCGGCTGCGGTCGCTTCCACGGCTCGGAGGAGCCTCTCGGAGACGGCAAACGGAATGACCTTGACCGTCGCGACGAGCTCGCCCGCCTCCACCACGCGGTCCGCCTCGGCCGTGCCCAGCGTGACCTCCCACCCGAGCGCATTGAGGGCATCCACACGCCCACGGTCCGCTGTGAAGACCCCGCGCACGGTGGCGTGTAGGTTGCATCGACCGGTCAGGGCGCGGGAGAGCTGGAGGCCCGGTCCGGCGAGGGCACGAGCCACTCGGTCGGCGGTGGCGTCTTCACCCACATCGCCGGCTTCGAGGCGCGCAACGGTGACCTCGCGAAAGCCGCTCTCGGCGAGCATGGCCACCCGCTCTGCCGTGAGCCGCGTGCCTTTGGACAGCCGGCCACCCGCCACACGGAGCGTATGGGCGAGGACCGTCCCCACTGCAGAGTCGTCCACCGGGATGGTCCCGAACCACATGCACCGCCTCCAAGCGTGTGTCGGCGGTCTATTCGTTCACGGCCACCAGCCGTAGGGGCGGCGGGCAATGGACGGGTGCTTCCTGCGGCGGCCGGGCGAGCTCCTCTGGTGCTTCCATGGCGAACACGAGGACCTGCCCGTCCAGATCGGGGCCAATGCCATCGGGCACCGAGGCACGCGCGTCGATGCCTTCCCACCGAAGGGAGGCCACTGCTGCATCGACCGCTGCGGAGTCAGCGTCCACAATCACGGGCCTTGCACCCGCACGACCCACCACCTGTGCGAGCGCGAGGCCGACGTCTGTGGTGCCGCCCTTGATGACGACCAACACATCACTCAGAGGGTTCATCTTCAGGCTCGGCGGGTTCCGGTTCGGGCGGAGGACGGGTGGCGCGAAGCTCGGCAGCAGCGTCTTTGATGGCGGCGCGGATGCGGGTGTAGGTGCCGCAGCGGCAGAGGTTGCCGGCCATGGCGGCGTCGATGTCGTCGTCGGAGGGGTTGTCGATGTGGCTGAGAACCGCGACAGCCTGCATGATCTGACCGGACTGGCAGTAGCCGCACTGGGGCACGATGTGCTTCTCCCAGGCCTTCTGGACGGCGTGGAGACCGTCTCGGTCGAGTCCTTCGATGGTGCGCACGGCCTTGCCTTCGACCATCGAGACCGGTGTGACGCACGACCGCATGGCGTTGCCGTCGACGTGCACGGTGCACGCGCCACACTGGGCCATGCCGCAGCCGAACTTGGTGCCGGTGAGGTCGAGGTGGTCGCGGAGCACCCACAGCAGCGGGGTGTCGGAGGTGGCGTCGATGGTGTGTTGGGTGCCGTTGACTTGGATCTTCATCAGCCTACGCCTCCGAGCTCGGGGGGAAGCGGTAGAGAGCGGACGCGCGTGCCGGTGGCCGCGTAGATTGCGTTGACCAGCGCGGGAATGCCGGGGGGCGTGCCGGGCTCGCCCACACCGCGGGGTTCGTGCTCAAAGGCGTCGACGAGGTGGACGTCGATGTCGTAGGGCGCCTTGTTCATGCGCATCACCTTGTAGTCGTGGAAGTTGGACTGCACGGTGCGGCCCTTGTCGAAGGTGATCTGCTCGCCCAATGCAGACGACAAGCCCATGATGCAGCCGCCCTGGACCTGGGCCTTCACCTGGTCGGCGTTGACGTAGGCGCCGCAGTCGAGGGTGGCCGTGACCTTCACGATGCGGGGAACGCCGCTGTCGAGACGGACCTCCACCACCTGCGCGCACATGGTGCCGGCCCAGTCGGTGAGCCCGAAGCCCTGGAAGTGGCCCTCGGGCGCCTTGCCCCAGCCGGACTTCTCAATGCAGAGGTCCAGCACGTGGCGCAAGCGGGGGTCGTCGCGCAGCATCCGGCGCCGCAGCGTGATGGGGTCTTCGCCCATGGCCTCGGCAATCTCGTCGAGGAAGCACTCGCGCTTGTAGATGGTGAAGCTCTGGCCCACGGAGCGCCAGAAGCCCACATTGGGGTGGAACGTGCGGGGGACGACCTCCACAAGGACATTCTCGTACTGGTAGGGAGCACCGATCTTGATGTGTCCTTCGGCGTTGAACCAGTGGTAGAAGTCCAGCTTCTGGAAGAACGGCGACATCCAGCTGCGGCCCGAGTTGTCGCCGGTCTGGCGGACGTGGAGCGCCTTGAGCTCCTTGCCTTCGACCACGGCCCGCATGCGGGTGGTGATGGCGGGACGATACCGGCCCATGCGGGTGGTGGCTTCGCGGGTCCAGATGCACTGCACGGGGGCGTCGACCTGCATGCCGATGTGCAGCGACATCTCCACCCAGTCGTTGTTGCCCTTGCGGCCGAAGGCGCCGCCGATGGTCTTGGTGTAGACCGCCACCTGGTCTTCCTTGAAGCCCGTGATGTCCATGGCGGCCCGGAGCACCAATGTGGGCGCCTGAGAGCCCACCCACACGTCGCAGCGGTCGTCTTGGACGTGGACGGTACAGACGAGCGGCTCGATGGTGGCGTGGTCGAGGTACGGGACGGTGTAGGTGGCTTCGAGCACCGTCTCTGCATCTTCGATGATCCGGGCAGCCTTGCCCTGCTTCCAGCCCTTGATGACGCTCTTTTCGTCGTCGAGCGCCTCGGCGTGGATCCGGGCGATGGTGGCGGAGCCAACGTCCCCGTGGCCGGCGTCGTCCCAGGTGACCTTCAGGGCGTCGGCGCCTTTCTTGGCGGGCCAGAAGGTCTTGGCGATGACGGCCACTGCGTTGTCGATGACGACCACGTCCAACACACCGGGGACAGCGCGGGCTGCAGAGTCGTCGACGGCCTTCACACGTCCGGTGTCGATGGGGCAGGGCACCACACACGCACGCACCATGCCGGGCAAGCGAACGTCCATGCCGTACTGGGCGGCGCCGGTCACCTTCGCGCGGAGGTCTTCGCGCGGCATGCCCTTGCCCATGTACTTCCACTGGTCGCGGGGCTTGAGGGCAACCTTTCGGGGTGGCTTCAGGGTGCTGGCAACACCGACCAGCGCGCCGTAGTCGAGGGTACGGCCGTCGGGATGGACCACCTTGTGGGTGTCGGTGGTGAGGTCTGTGGGCCTGGCCCCCCACACCTCCGCGGCTGCAGCGATGAGCATGGCCCGTGCCTTGGCACCGGCTTCGCGCATGGGCTTGCGCCACTGTCGAATCGACATCGACCCGCCGGTCATCTGCCGTGCATCGCCCGGAATCATGGCGAAGCGGTACGCTTTGGCCTCGGGGGCGTGCACGATGCGCACCTTGTCCCAGTCTGCGTCGAGCTCATCGGCCACGAGCTGCATCAGGCCGGTGTTGGAGCCCTGTCCCATCTCCTGGGCGGGCGATTGAACGGTGACGGTGCCGTCGGGGTCGACCCGAACAAACGGGGAGAAGTCCGAGGCGCCTTCGGCCGGTGGAGCCATCGTGGGGTCGTCGGGAGCCGCATAGACCGACCCGGGAAGGGTGACGGCCACCACCAGAGCACCTGTTCCGGCGAGGAACGCGCGCCGGGAGGGCTCGACCGCCGGCTGTTCATCGGGCGCGAGGGCGCCATCGTTGGGAAGGAGGGAGACGTACAACGGCTGCTCCGGGGCGGTGGGTAGGCCGCAAGTGTAGGTTGGGGGCGGACGTCACGGACTTCCAGATCGCGCCAATCCAGCGGCAAAGGGCGCCAATGCCCGGGGGCGCTTCTGACCACGTGGTTGGCGCGAAATGTCAGTCCGATGGCGCGGACTGTGAGCGCCTTGGACAGGACGGAGCCGTACATGGTTGGCGTCACCGGGGCCGAACAGCCCCACCCCCGACCACAACGGAGAGACCATGTCCCGGCGAATCAAGCACAGCATCGACGAACAGGACCGCAACAAGGACCTCACCGGAAAGACCTACATCGTCACTGGCGCCAACTCGGGCGTGGGACTCGAGACCACCCGCCAGCTGGTCAAGCAGGGAGCCCATGTGGTCATGGCCTGCCGCCGCCCCGATGCCGGCGCAGAAGCCGCCGCAACCTTCGAGGGCCTGAAGGGCACCCACGAAGTGATGCGGGTGGACCTCGCCGACCTACAGTCCGTTCGGGACTTCGTGGACACCTTCCTCGCCAAGCATCAGCGCCTCGACGGGCTCGCCTGCAACGCTGGCATGGTCAACATGGGCGGCGAGAAAGAGGTCACCCGAGATGGAATCGAGACCACCATCGGTGTCAGCTACTTCGGCCACTTCCTGCTCACCGAGCTGCTGCTCGATGTGCTGAAACAGAGCGCCCCCTCGCGCATGCTCATCCTGTCCTCGGTGGCCCACGCCGGCGTTGCCTTTGGCGGGTCGGGTCGCGACGACGACCGCCCCCGTGTCCACCTCGACGACCTCAACTGGGACAAGCGTGCGTTCAACGCCATCGCTGTCTACGGAGAGGCCAAGGTCGCTACCACGCTCTACGCCAAGGAGCTGGCCGAACGCCTCGACGGCACCGGCGTGACCACCGCTTCGGTGCACCCTGGCTGGGCACGCTCGAACTTCGGCAGCGGCGGCGGCTTCTTCATGCGCGCGCTCATGGCCATCATGCGCCCGTTCACCTGGACGATGACCGACAGCAACGAAGAGTCGGCCCAGACGTCTCTGCACGTTCTGCTCTCCGACGACGCACCCAACCACTCCGGCGCCTACTTCAGCCAGAGCAGCGTGCTGTACCGCGACAAGGAGTGCAAGGCCGGTGGCTGGCCCATGCAGTCTCCCAATCCCCACGCCCGCGACATGGACGTGGCCCGCGCGCTGGTGGCGAAGAGTCGCGAGATGGTGGGCCTCACGGCGGATGCGGGCTGACCCACCCACTCCACCGATGGGCGCCGGCGGCGAGGCGGACCCGTTGGTCAGCCGGTGGCGTGTAGGCTCTGGCGAGCGGTCTTCGGCGTCTGGCCCGTCCAACCCTGGAACGCACGGAAGAACGAGGAGGGATCCTCAAAGCCCAGCAGGTAGGAAATCTCGGACATCGTCAGGTTGGTCTGCGCCAGGTAGTGTTGGGCGAGCCGCTCACGGGTCGTCCGCACGATGTCTTTGAACGACAGCCCCTCCCCACGCAGCTTGCGTTGCAGCGTTCGTGGGCTCATCCCCAGGCGCTTGGACACCAACTGCACCGAGACCTGGCCGCTGGGCATGGCTTCGAGGAGCACCGCCCGGGTGCGCTCCGACACGGTCGCCGAGCCCTGGAGGTGGGTGAGTCTGCGGCGCAGCTCTGGCTCGAAGATGTCCCACATGGCGTGGTTCTCGGTGACGAATGGCCGCCTGGCATCCATGGCGGCAAACGACACCACCAGCTCGCTGGACCGGTGGATGCGCACGCCCAGGTAGTCCTCGTACTCTGCCCGCGCGTGGGGCATCTCGGGCAGTCCAACACCGGTGGCATGGATGGGTTGCCCGGTTCCCATCCGGGCGAGCTTCACGAGGAACAGGGCCTCGTAGCCCGCCAGGAGCGGCGGCGGCCCCAGACCGGGCAGTGTGGGTTGGTAGGTGACCTGGAGGGTTGTGTCGTCTTCTTGGATGTCGAGACGCATGGGACCCACCAGCGGCTTGAACACCGCGAGACGCCGGACGGCCGTGCTCAGGTTGGGGCTGCACAGCGCCGCGAAGATGGCGGGGGAGAAGAACTCGGCCCGCATGGCCTCCGCAAACCGGATGCCGAGCAGGGGATCGTTGGCCTCTTCGTGCAGGGCGGTGGCAAACCGGTAGAACTGCTCGGGTCGGATGCGCTGTTCGGTGCCGTTGAGGAGGTCGTCGGGCAGCCCGGCCCGCCGCAGCACCCGCTCCGGACGCAGGCCCAGTGCGAGGAGCATGCCCTTCATCCCGGGCGAGACGTTGTAGCCAGCAGACAGGTCCATGGGGCCTCCGGTGCACGGTCTGCCTACCCCCGAGGCACAGGGCACGCACTGACCAAACGCGCCATCAACATGGACCTACGCGCCAGACGGCGGACGAAGGGACCACACAACCCGCGCCATCAGCCCGCGGCCCGCAGGCTGGGTTCGAACCACCGCATGAGCACGCCATCCAGGTCCTCGGCGGTGTAGGGCTTGGTGAGGTAGGCGTCCATGCCCGCGTCGAGGGCGGCCTGGTGGTCATCCGACAAGCTGCTGGCCGACACCGCGATGATGGGCAGCCGGCGTCCCCCCTGCTGTGCTTGCCGTGCGCGGAGCTGGCGGGTGGTCTCCAGGCCCGACATCCCGGGCATCTGGCAGTCCATCAAGACGACGTCCACGCTGCTGTCGACGAGGGCGAGTGCCGCCGTTCCGGAGTCGGCCAGGACCGGCTCATCTCCACGCGCCTGGAGCATCTTGCGCGCGATGAACCGGTTGAGCGGCGAGTCGTCCACCACCAGCACCCGGAGGGGGCGCCGCGGCACGGCTCGGTTGCCTTGGAAGCCAGTGGGGGGCTCCGCGGGCACGAGCGGCAACCAGACCACGATGTTGGTGCCCTGGTCCGGCTCTGAGTGGACGTCGATGGTGCCATCCATCAGCCCCACGAGCCCCTTCACGATGGACATCCCAAGCCCCGAGCCACCAAAGTGGCGAGACGTGGCGGCATCCGCTTGCTGAAAGCGCTCGAACAGCCGTGCGAGGCCATCGGCATCCATCCCGATGCCGGTGTCCTTCACCTCGACACGCAACCGGCCGTCCACCACGGTGGCCAACACCTGTACTTCGCCCTCCCGGGTGAACTTCACCGCATTGCCCAGCAGGTTCAACAGCACCTGACCCAGGCGGGTCGGGTCTCCCACCACCCAGTCGGGGACGGAGGGGTCGACACACACCATCAGCTCGACGTTCTTGGCATGGCAGAGCGCCTTCATCGGCGCGGCTGTCGACGTGACCACCGCACGCAGGTCCACCGGCACGGACTCGAGGTCGAACTGGCCCGCTTCGAGGCGGGACTGGTCGAGCAGGTCGTTGATGAGGCGCATCAACAGCTGGCTCGACCCGCGCAGTGCATCCACCAGCTCGGCCTGCTCCGAGGGCAGGCGGGAGTTGTCGATCAAGTCGGCCGTGCCGATGATTCCGTGCAGCGGTGTGCGCAGCTCGTGGCTCATGGTCGCCAGGAACCGGCGCTCTGCGTCTCGCGCATCTTCCGCAGCCTGACGCGCTTCCCGGGCAGCTTGCTCGGCCGCGCGACGCTCCTCGTTCTCACGCTCGAGCCGCACAAGCATGGTCTGGAGCTGCTGCCGGTTCCACTGCTGTGCGGACAGGAACACGAGCGTTGCTCCCGCCGCGGTGCCCAGGGTGATGGACAGGATGACGGCGCGCTCGATGGCCCCACCGTGCTCCGGAAAGCCGACAATCAGACCGCTCTCGCCCAGACCCGCCAACACCACGACCGCCGCGAGGCAGGTCGCCGTCCAGCCGATGGTGCCCCCCACCCCCGTGAGGAGGCCCGCGATCGGAGGCAGCGCACCGAAGATGATGGCCGCCCCGCCCCACAGGCCCGTGTGGGCACAACACTGCGCCACCACCGCAGACACGATGGACAACACAATCGCGTGGCCTGCGACGCGAGGTCCCCAGGGGGCGCGCAGTGACGCGATCGCCAGCAGCGCGACCATCACCACCGACAGGCTGGCGGGCATGTCGCGGGGGTTTCCAGCGACCAGGTCGAACATGGCCAACGCAAACGCCCCGCACGCGATGACCGCACCCGATGCAACAACCGAACGCCGTTGGGTCTGTTCGCCAAGCGAGGCGTCGCTCGGCCCCAGCCGACCGCCCATGGCGAGCTGCTCCCATCGATCGGACATCCGGCCTCCACTCCAACGCTTCGGAAGCAGCAATGACCCGCTTGAGTCAGCTGTCGCAGAGGGTTGTAAATCCTCCGAACCCACACGCAGACGCCAGGCTGGAGGTCCATGGGGTGCGACCCGTGCCCGCTACAGCCCGGTCAGCGCTTCCGGTGGCAGGAGCGACTCCACCGGCTCGGCCAACGCACGGGCAACGGCAGCGTGACCAGCGGGCGTCCAGTGGCCGTCGTAGCGGTAGTAGAGCGCTCCAGACGAGGCCGCCTGCCGCATGGGCTCGGTGAGGTCGAACACCTGCACCCCATCGGGCATCACGGAGCGCAGGGCGGTGGGAACACGCGTGGGGTCGAAGCCGGTGAGGCCCAGGGAGTCGGCGGCGGCGAGTCCCTGCTGGGGGTCGACCACCCACTCCGGCGGCAGCAGCGCCACGAGCAGGGGGATGTTGTGCTGCCGGGCCAGCCCCGCGAGCCTGGTGAGGGAGGCCTCGGTGTGCGGCAGCGCTTCCTGGAGGTGGGGGCCGTCACACCACATGCCCACCTCTCGACGCAATCGCTCCCGATGCCCCGCATCCTGGCCAGTTCGGGCCCGGTCGAGCAGCAGCGACGCCCACGCAAGCGACCGCAGAGACGGGGGTGGGCGACGCAGCGACGACGTGTGGCGACCATGCGAAGACCGCTGGTGCTGGGGGAATGAAGGCCGACGCGCCCGACCTGCGCGCCTGGCGGAGGGGCGGGGCCCACTGTCGTCGATGAGGTCGTTGCCCATGTACAGGTTCAGGACCAGTGCATCGATGGTGTGGCCGGCCGCCACCAGCTCGGCCGCCCGCTCCACAGCCTGCCAGGTGCCATGGTTTTCGACACCGGCATTCCAGATTCGCGTGGGCCGGGTGCCCGACAGCAGGGCTTCCATGAGGCGCGCGGCTGTCTCGGAGTCGTCGACCTGGGCACCGAGGGTGAAGGAGTCGCCCAGCATCAGGACCCGACGTCCGCCGGGCGGCAACGACACCGGCTCGGGCCCGCGCACGCCCAGGCTGTTGAACGACACGCGGGCCTGCCACTCGGGGGTCCAGACCGTGGCCGACGCCCCGGGACGCGGCACGTGGGCCAGCGTGGGGTGGGGCTCGAACAGCAACGGACGCATCATGGCGTGGCGGATTGCATCGGCGGCAGGTGCCGGGGAAACGGTGCGCGCCACCCCCTCCACAACGCCGATGGAACAGGCCAAAGCACCCACCAGCAGCGTGACTCGACCGATGGTGCCAGGGATGGTGCGAGGGGTCATGGGAGGTGCGGAGCCTTCTGCTGGGGCCCCGTCACACGACATCAATGACATGACTTGCTTCGCACGAAGCGGGGCTCTGTCAGCATGCCCCGAGTACAACCCCTGTCAACTGGCGTTTGACAATTCTCTCCGGCCCTACCCCCGGAACGCCCCTCCACCACCCACATTCACCCGCAGGTACAGACCACCAAGGGTGCTGTCCACGGTGGTGGCCGCGCCGCTCTCTGCCGACCAGGTCTCGGAGGTCAGCGGGATCCAGCCGCCGAGCGATGCGCCGAGGGCCATCCCGCCGCTTTCGTCGCCCCAGAACAGCCGAAACATCGTCACGCCGAGGTCGAGCGACCCGCCGCCACCAGTGAGCGCATCGCGCTGGCCGGGCTCGAGCTCGACGCCTGCAATGGAGGTGGGGAGGTGCCCGTTCGCCAGCAGGACGTCGTGGCCATGGAAGGCGGCTCCCACGTAGGGGTAGATGAGGTCGTTGTGGTCGTTGATGGCCGCAAAGCCCAGGTGGAAGCCACCACCGCCGCCCGAGACCTGCACATCGAGGGCGTCGTCACCGCCCCCCAGGCCGTGCAAGGCGTAGCCCTGGCCCCCCACCACCACGCGCCCGCCGAGCAGGGCCATGCCGCCCCCGCCGAGCAACAGCCCCATGTTGGGCGCGGCGGCCAGCGACTCGCCTGTGCCACCGATGTCGCCGATGGCCCATCCTTGCGTCATGTAGCCGAGGCCGCCCCACTCGGGACGGTCGGAGGAGCCCCCCTTCCCGGCGAGTGCGGTGGAGGGCAGCAGCACCGACACACAGATGAGGGACAGACACAGGTGAGACTTCATGGGGGACCTCCGGGCTCGGGCACGCAGTCTACCCGTAGAGGTGGGCCGGGAGCGGTCCTGCGACATCTTCAATACACTGTGGCCACGCCGGTGCGGTTGTCGTAGAGGTCGTTGGGCGCGTTGCGTTGGCCAGACGACACCCCCCAGTCGGAGCCCGTGTCGTTGAGGTCGGCGGAGAGGCCCAGCTCCACGCCCCCACCACCCGAGGTGGCGTCGTTGCTGCGAACATGTGCACCGGAGAGCCGGAGCCGGAGCGGGTTGAGCTCGTCGGTGCCGCCGCTGTAGCCTTCCACCAACACACCCCCTGCCCGTTCGACAGCTGTGTTGCCTTCGATGGTGCACTGCTGGCAGATGATCTCGCCCTGCCCGGGTGCAGTGCCCACCAGTGCAATGCCCCCGCCAGCAGCAGCGGTGTTTCCGGTGAAGAAGGAGCTCGCGAAGGTGGCTTCGACCGCGCCCACGGCGTCCATGTAGAGCCCCCCGCCCTCGGCCGAGGCGTAGTTGTCTTGCACGCGAAGGTTGGCATCGGATGACAGCTCGATGCGACCAGACCCATTCACGCAGATCCCACCGCCCCACTGACCGATGTTGTCGGTGACCTCGACCGAGTAGAGCTCGGCGACCAGCGTGCCCGGGCTGCTGGAGCCACCGCTGGCGATGAACTGCAAGGCGCCACCCCAGCGGCCGTTGTTACCGGTGAACACGGTGTCTTCGATGCGGGCGGTGTGGTTCTCGCCGCCGGTGTGTTGGACACGTACGGCGCCTCCTTCCGCACCCTGGTTGTCGGAGAAGGTGCTGTTGCGGACGGTGAGGTCGGAGTCGACCACGCCGATGGCCGCGCCGCCCGAGCTCTGGTTGTGGGTGAATGTGCTGTGATCGACCGTCAGCACGCCATCCGAGACGAAGACAGCGCCGCCGTCGTGGGTGCCGTAGGTGCCGTAGATGGTGACGTGGTCGAGCTGCACGGTGGAGTTGTAGGCTTGGATCACCGCGCCTGCGCTCACGGAGCCTGCTTCCCACACCTGCAGGTTCTCGAGCGTGAAGTCGCTGCGCTGCACAAAGAACAGCTCGTCCCAGCTCGCGTAGAGGGTGGCATCGGCATCGGCCGGACCACGGACGGTGAGGGTCTTCTCGATGATGGTCCCCCATGAGCTGTAGTGCGCCCCCGAGCAAACCCCCACCACATCACCGTCGACCGCGTACGCCAGCGCCTGCGCGACGGTGTCGTAGCCGGTGGTGTCGATGACCGCGCGGACGGTGGTGCTGCACAATGTATAGTCGGGGTCCACCTCGGCGGGCACCCCGGTGTCTTCCCCCGTGTCGTCACCGGTGTCGGGGACTTCGCCGGAGTCGTCGCCGGAGTCGGGGTGGGTGCTGGTGTCTTCGGAGTCGGTGGTGCCGGTGGTATCGCCGTCGGGGCCGGTGTCGTCGCCGAACTTGATGGTGTCGGTCCGGCAGCCGAGGGCGAAGAGCGCGACGAGGACGAAGCGGGTGCTCATGGGTACTCCCTGTGGGGGTTCACTTCGGAAGTCCATGGAAGTCTTCGATTGGATCACCACTTCTCACCGATCGTCGAAGATTGTGGGAAGACGACCCCGCCCAGGCCCAGCTGGACGGACACGGGCGACAGGGGGGTGGGGGCAGCACCGGCGATGGCGACCTGCGTGCGCTGTAGGTCGGTGGTGACGCCGAGCTGGGCGGTCATCGAGACCGGTCCGGAGCGGGTGGGGAGGGCCTCGATGACGGGACCGACGCGGCCGCGCCACAGCACGGTGTCGGGGTCGGGGTGGTGTTGAAAGGTGCGTCGCTCAACCTCCACGAGTCCACCCAATGCAGCCGACCGTCCCAGCCGGTGTCCAGCGGCCACCCCGATGCCCAGCGAGCCACGTGTGGCGGCGGGAGCGTGGTCCAGCGAGGTGGCAGCTCGGAGGGCAGGACGGAGACCGACGTAGACGCGCTGTTCGACCTGCAGGCGCATGTCGACGAGCATCGAGGGCGCGACCGCCTGGTCGGGACGGACCTCGAGGCCGGGGACCACGGCCCAGCGTGCCTGGAGAGTGGAGGTGGACGGCGGCGGCGGTGCGGTGACGACCAGCGGCTCGGGCGTGGGCTCGGGGGCTGGAGGGGGTGCTGGCGGGGGTGGGGGCTCGGGGACCCGGGGCGGCGCGGGCGGTGCTTCGATGACCGGGGCGGGCTTGGGTTGGATGGGTGGGCGTGGCTTGGACGTGGGACGGGCAACCACCGCCTCGGGGGACGGGAGGGCGAGGGTGGGCAGCTGGCGACCTTGTCTGCGCGCCATGCTCACGGCCAACAGGGCGATGTCTTCGCGGTGGTCGGCCGAGCGGGGTGCAGCAACGGGGACCCGCTCGGTGCCACGTGCCAACACCCATCCGCCCGGAGTCTGCAGGAGCCGCAGGTCGGCGTCCGCTTCGACGAGGGTGAGGCCAGCATGACGGGCAGCCGGTGCCCACGCTTCGGTGGACTGACCGGGCGGAAGCTGCAGAGTCGGAGAAGCGGCCTGCGCGAGGCCACAGAGCAGCACGGCCACAGCGGTCATGGCGTGCACCGGTCCAGCACCACTGCCGCGCGTGGGTGCTCGGGACCCAGGGCTGCGAGGTGGGGCAGCGCTCCCGTGCATCCTTCGAGCTCGAGCGCCAAGGTGGCGGCCAGCTCCTGCAGCATCGCGCCGTGGATGGGAGGGTGGTCGTCCAGGACCGCTCGCGCAGCGGCCAGTGCGTCGGCAGACCGTCCGTGGTCGAGCAACGCTTCGACCCGGGCCACCCCCAGGCTGGCCGTCTCGGCATCGGACGCGGGAAGAGCGACCGCAGCATCCAATGTGGCGAGTCGGTCGTCGAGCGAAGCGCCGTCCGCCGCGAGCTGCTCGGCACGCGCCAACAGGCCCGCGGCGGAGGCAGGCCAGCATGTGTGGCGCTGCCCGGGCTGCAGGTCCAGGGGGGTGCCTCCGGCGCAGTGCACGGACACGGCTGCAGACACGGCAGACACGGTGGTGCCGAGTCGGTCGCGGTGCAGGTAGACCGAAGACGCCCCTTCCACCGTTGCCTCGGCCTCCCGGGTGCGGATGACGAGCGGCGCCCCGCCGACCCGGACGGTGGCCACGAGCTGGCCTTCGAGCCACTCGAGCCGGGGTGCGGTGGTGGTCCCCGACAGCTGCCCGCGCCCGCCCACACCGAGTGTCAGGCCCGGTATCTCGGGCAAGGTGCCTCCAGGTTCGAGGACGGCGTCGAGCGGTGCGGGCGGAGGAGGCGTGGTGGTCGTCAGCCAGGCCGCCACCACCGCAGCCACAACGCCCATCACCACTCCCACCTTGGCCAGCTGCACGCCGGCGGAGGGAGGCGCGGAGGGGCGGGCGAGGGTGGCCTCGATGCGTCCGTGTACCCGAGCAGCCGCCGTGGGATCTGCACCCGGCATGCGCGACAGCAAGGCCTTGAGGGCGGGTGGGTCGAGCACCTTCAGGCGCGCACGGACCCGGTCGACACGGGGGTCGGTCATGCCTCCACCCCCGCCAGGTGCAGCGCCCGGAGGCGGGGGTCGCGCTGGAGCTTCTGCCGTGCGAGGCGCAGGCGGCTCTTGACCGTTCCGAGGGGAACGCCCACCAGCTCGGCGACCTCGGGAAGTGGTCGCTCCTCGACCTGCGACAACACCACCACCTCCCGCAGCGCTGCAGGGAGGGCGTCGACCGCGGTCACCAGCGTGTCGACATCGCGGGCGGTGGCGGTGGTGGCTTCGGGGTCGGGGCGCTGAGACGGAGGGTCGGCGAACAGCCCGGGCACCCACCGACGCACCCAGGCCCGACGGCGGTGGCGGTCGAGGATGCGGCGCGTGATGCCAAACAGCCACGGTCGGAATCGATCCGGGTCGTCGAGGGTGTCGAGCTTGGTGAGAACAACGATGAAGACGTCGTGTGCTGCGTCTTCCGGGTCGACCTTCGGGCCACCGAGGCGCACACACCAGTCGAGCACGGGCGGCAGCCAGCGGGCCAGGAGGGCTTCGCGGGCGTCGGCACTGCCCTCCAGGAAGGACGTGATGAGCTGGGTGTCGGACGGGGTCATCGCGGGTGCAGTCTACGGACTGGCCGCGTTGGATCACATGAATCCAGGTTTTTTCGCTGGACCGGGCCTCCAGTCGCTCAGAAGACGCTCCAGGGGACGACACCGGATACGACACCCCACCCCCGACGAGACGGACGACGATGGCCCACCGACGTGACGAGGCCCCCACGGGACGCAGCCCCTCCCCGGTGGCGTTGTTCTGGGCCAATGCAGAAGGACGGTGGACCGACACCAACGAAGCCTGGTGCCGACTCGCCCGTGTGTCGGCGGTCGAGAGCACCGGTGCAGGCTGGGTGCAAGCCATCCACACGCTCGACCAGGAGGCGGTCCTGGAGGCCTGGCGGGCTTGCGTGACCAGCGGGTCGCCCTTTCAGCACGACGCACGCCTGGCCCACGGACTGTCCGACGACGTTCGCTGGGTGCGCATCGCAGCGCAGCCCGGGCGCCTCGACCGTGGGGAGGGGATGTCGTGGTCGGGCGTGGTCACCGACATCACAGGCCTCCGCGCGCTCCAGTCCCAACACGAGCGGCTGCAGACACGCCTGGCCGAGTCCCAGCGGGTGGCGCGCTTGGGGAGCTGGGAGTGGACCATCCCCACCGGCGAGCTGTGGTGGTCGGCCGAGGTCTACCGGCTGTTCGGTGTAGACGCCGACACCTTCACCCCCAGCTACACCCGGTTCCTGGGCTTCATCGCGGAAGCCGACCGGGCCCGGGTGGAGCAGGCCGTCCAAGGTGCCTTGGCCGGCGATGACTACTCGGTGGTCCATCGCATCGACACACCCGACGGCCGCCCACGTTGGATGCACGAACGCGGCAGTGTCACCGAATACCGCGACGGCGAGCCATACAAGATGGTGGGCACCGTACAGGACATCACCGAACGTCGAGAGCTCGAACGCCAGGACAGCCACCGCCAGAAGCTCGAAGCGGTCGGGCGCCTCGCCAGCGGCATCGCCCACGACTTCAACAACCTCATCGCCGTGGTCCTGGGCACCGCACGCATGATGCGGTCCGCCGTCGACCCCGACGCCCCCATCGCCGACGACATCGAAGACATCCTGCGGGCCGGCAAGAAGGCGCGGGCGCTCACCCGTGGGTTGCTGTCTGTGGGCCCCCGCCAGTCGCTCAACCGGCAGCTGGTCGACCTGCGTACCCTCGTGCGCTCATTCGAGCGGCTGGCCACACGTGTGGTCGCTGACCACGTCACGGTCCACTCAGAGGTTGCAACAGAGCCCGTGGTCGTTCGAGCCGACTCCGCAAAGCTCGAGCAGGTGGTGCTGAACCTGATGCTCAACGCCAGCCAGGCCTGCCCGAGCGGCGGCACGATTCGACTGTCTGTCTACACGCGTGAAGACACCGGTCTCGCCGTGGTGGCGGTGGCCGACAACGGACCGGGCATCCGTCCCACCGACCTGGCCCACATCTTCGAGCCCTACTTCACCACCCGGCCACAGGGGACCGGACTCGGTCTCGCCGGGTGCCGCGCCATCGTCGAACAACACAACGGACAGATCCGGGTCGAGTCCACCGTGGGGGTGGGAACCACGTTCTACGTAGAGCTGCCCTACGTGAACTGAGGCGTTGGGTCGGGCACTTCCGTCCCGCCTTGAATGGGAAGGGGCCCGCCCAGCCGTGCGGCCTCTGGCGTGGTGCCCGACCACATCCGGAACGCCCGAAAGAACGAGTTCGTCTCCCCAAAGCCCACCAGGAAGGCAATCTCCTTGATGCTGATGTCGGTGTACCGCAGGTAGTGGGTCGCGAGCGCATACCGCATGGTCTGAAGCGCAGCTTGGAAGGACGTTCCCTCCCCATACAACCGACGCTGCAGAGTCCGGGCGCCCATCCCGAGCTTCTTCGCCACCACCCGCACCGTCGCGGTCCCCGCCGGCAGGACCTGCAGCAGGACCCGGTGGACCGCTTCCGAGACAGAAGCGGGAGGGTCGGTCGACGCATCACCCGATGGGCGGGCCCACGACCGGAAGGGCCGCTTGGCGTCCGCTCGATCGAACAGCACGCCCACACGCGACCCCCAGACCTGCCGAACGCCAAAGAATGACTCGATCATGTCTGCGCAGCCGAGTGGGTTGGGGCCTTGCAAGCGGATGGGCACCACCCGGGTCTGGAGCCCCTCCCGGGCCATCCGTACGAATACGGATAGCTCCGCCAGCGCCAGGGCACGCGGGAGGGGCACGCCATGCCGCTCCCACTCGAAGCCCACGAAGAACCCGTCTGGGCGGTCCTCAACGCAAACACGAACCGGCGAGACCCGCTCCTTGTAGGCCGACAACCGGTGGGCTGCCGCACGAAGGTCGGCGCAACACAAGCTCGCGAAGAGTGGGGGGTGCAGGGTGCCCGACGGCACAGCGTCCGCTAGCAGCTGCGCCAGCCTGCACGAGGAGGCCTCCTCTTCCAACGCCAACCAGAATTGTCTGCACTGCGATGCACTCATCGACGGTCCCCGCGGCCTCAGCTGCGCGGGGTCCAGGCCCACCCGGCTGACGAGCGCGTCCGGATCGACTCCGAGATCGCGCAAGACCGGGTGCAGATCGCTTCCGAGCGGGGCGGCCACTCCAGGCATGCATCCTCCGGGCGGTGGGGTTTCATCACAGTCGTTCGGTTCTACGACGGACCCGTTGGCCGGAGAATGGTGACTTCGCGTCAATCCACCTCTGCTCCCTTCGGAGCACGGAGTTTCCCGTATGGGTGGGCGGCTATCGGTGCAGCCCACCCGACTCGTACAGCCGCGTGATCAGCTCGGTCCGTGACCCCACCCCGAGCTTTCGAAAGATGGACCGCAAGTGGTTGGAGACCGTGTGCCGGCTCACGTGGAGCTCGGCTGCGATTTCCTTGTTGCTGTGGCCGCGGTGGACCTGCTGGACCACCTCCCACTCTCGGTCGGTGAGGTCGCCCACACGGAGCGGAACGGGCGCTGTGGCCCGACGCTGCAGGCTCCGAAGCCGCTGGACCTCGGCCTCGGCCTTGGCCACGATGCGCTCACATTCCGCCATGGTCTCGCGAAAGGTGCGGATGGTCTGGCGAGCACGGCAGTGTTGGAGCGCGAGCCCCACCACCGCCACGATGTCCACGTCGCCCTTCTCGACATAGTCGATGGCAGACTCGCGCAGCGCCCGCACCGCCGACTCCGTGGTGGCGTTGGCGGTCATGACGACACACGGCACCGGCTGGAGCGGCGCCTCGACCTTCTGAAAGAGATCGAGCCCGTTTTCCGCACCGAGATGGACGTCGAGCAGGACGAGGTCGGGGGCAAACGTGGTGTAGGCGGTGCTGGCTTCTTCGAGGTTGACCGCCAGCCGCGGCACATACCCGGCCCGCGACAGCGCCTTCACGAGAAAGCCGCCGTACATGGGGTCGTCGTCCACGATGAGGATGCGTTGCCCCGCCTCGTTGGGCGCTGCATCGGTGGACTGACGAGACATCGACATCGTCTCCGGAGGAGAGGAGAAGGACCCAGCCTACATGCAACCGGGGGCACCACTCGACAATACGGTCGTAGAGGACAGGGAGTTTACCCAGAATCAGCCCGCCCCACCCCGCGGCGGAGGCACGGACCCCTCCGCACCCGAAATCGAGCCCCCGAAAACGGAAATCTCCACGAAACGACCCGAAATAGGCTTCCCCGGGGTCCACCGGTAGAACAAGAGCGTCCGAAGGGAGAGGCTCCCTCGGCACCCGGGCCCGCCACCACCGGTCGATGGCGCTCTCCCGGCACTGAACCGAATCAACGGAATGACGGGCGTTCCTGGCGAACGTTGGAGGAGACACGATGAAGAACATCCGAGCGATGGGTGCGGCTGGTCTGATGGTTGGCCTCGTGGCCTGCGGCGGCACGTCCTCCACCTCCCGGACTTCCAGCTCCAACTTTGGCAGCACCATGTCGCCAGGCGCGACAATCCAACTCGACGCCTGTACGCAAGGCATGTCGGCCCGCTCCGTCGACGAGCACCTGGCCATCGTGTTCGACCTCGAGCAGAGCTACCACGAGATGGTGGCCTGCGGCGGCCTCGTGGGTGCACTCGCAGGTGCCGTCATCGACGTCATCGCCAGCCTTGTCGAAGACCCATCCGGTGGACTTCCAGACGGCTTCACCCGAGAGGGCGGCGTGTACACGTCGGCACCGGGTGGCGACAGCAACACCGTCATGAACGCCATGTTCACCTATGGCGACGACTACGAAGCCGGCGCCCGCGGCGACCTCGTGGAGCACAACGTCTTCGCGCTGAAGAACTACCTCGAGAATCCCAGCGTGGACTTCGACTACACCACCGGCGACATCCTGATTCGCTACGGTGCCCGCGGACCGCTGGTCGAGCTCCTGGGCTTCGGTGCCGAGCCGCCTCGCCCGCTGCGCATCAACCCGAACAACGTGGACCGTCTCACCCGTGAGATCGAGAAGCTGCGCATCCAGACCACCGTGTTCGTCGACGACCAGCGCCCCAACACCACCGTGGTGTACGAGCTCGAGTCCGACCCCGTGAAGGTGGGCGACATGTTGAACGGTGGGGGCTTCGCCTTCGACACGGTGTCTGCCACCGCGTGGTCGGCCGCACCGGCCCAGGAGATGGCCACGCTGGTGTGGGAGGTGGACTACGACGACCGCACCCGGGGCCTCGACGGCGACATCGAATTTTCCATGACCGGCGGCGACTTCGACTACCACGGCACCTTCGAGTTCAACGACTCGACCTGGCCGGTCACCACGGTCACCTGTCTCGACTGAATAGATTGGGGGGCGTCGGAGTGTCGACACGAGGGGGACCGTGTCGGCACTCCGACGAGCGGACGGCTCAGGGGGAGCCACACCGCAACAACACATCCGGATTGCCCGTCGCTGCGGATGGGGGGGCCGGTGCACCGCGTGCGTCTCGACGTATTCGGTGCACGGGACCGCAGCGACGGGAGGGGCTTCGGGGGAAGCCCTTCCGGAACCCGGAGCGCCGACCTGTCGGGGGACTCGGTCGGCGCTCCGGGCGGACCCACGGACTCATCGAGGTCGCTTGCCTCGGTGGTGGCTCCTGTGTTGGGGTACGTTCCAGCGCACGCCCGCGTGTGGTGTGTCCTCGAGCACGGTGTTGTGGTGGGACAGGGCCTCGAACTGGGATGCCCGCCACGCCTCGGGATCGGATGGGGGGGCGGGCGTGGACTCGGGTGGCGTGACCCACCAGACCGTCACGCTGCCGTAGTCGACGGGCTCACCGAGGTGGGGGTCGAGGCGCCGGGCGAGGGCGTTGCGCATGGTGGCGTAGTCTTTCGGATGCACCGAGCCACCAGGCGTGGTGTCGAGGACCACGGCTCCGATGCCTTGTGCGCGGAGCGTGTCTGCATCGAGAGGCACCGTGCTGCGGGGATCGTGGGCCCCCAAGGCTTCCACCCGTGCCCACCAGTCATCCGGTGTGGCGGCCCCGGCCGGCAGGCGAGTCTCGGCGATGAGCGGCTGCTCGGCGGCGCGGTATGCGTAGCCCAGCAGGGCGGTCTGTTCTGGGTTTCGACGGGCAGGGACCACCAACACAGAGCGGTCGTCGGGCAGTGCAGACAAGGCCCGCCAGCCGTCCAGGTGTTGGGTGGGTGTGTACCAGATGGGCATCTGGTGGCTGAAGACGACGGTCTCGACCATCAGGAACGCAGCAAAGCGCAGCGGATGCGGGCACCGGGCCGCCAGGGGAAGCAAGGCGAGCGGGACCACCACTCCCCACCGCTGGGGCCAGTGCAAGCGCTCGAGCGTGGGCGACAGCGTCGAGATCCAGTACCAGGGCAGGGCAATGGGCTTTCCACCCACCAGCACGGGTTCTCCGGCGAACGCCAGGAACGGTCCCATCAGCATCACACCACCCAGCCCGGCAGCCACCCACCACCGAAAGCGCTGCCTGCGGACCGCCAGAGTGCCCCACAGCGCGGCAGCCACCAACACGAGCGACACCCGGCTGGAGCGGTCGGGAGGCAGCGAGCGGACAGGCCAGAGGAGGTCGGCGCTCTGGCTGAAGAGAAAGCGGTCGGCACGGGGCAGAGGGGCGAGGGCGGGGTGGGCGATGTCGGGGAGCATCGAGCGGTCGGTCATGGCGAGCTGGTCCCAGCCCGACAACGCCGTCCACAAGGGCCATGCCACGAATGCAACGCACACCACGGCGCCGAGTCCCACCCGCGCGAGGCCCGGCCGGTCTTCTGTCCGAAGCGCGGCGGCCACCACCACGGGCAGACACAACACAGCGAAGAACAGCCCGAAGTACCAGTAGGTGATGCCCGCCAGGGCCATCGCAGCACCGAGCCCCACACCGTGTCGCCAGCGCCCCTCGGGAGCGACTGTGTGGGCAAGAGCCAGCACGACCAACGGACCGGCGAACACCATGGTCTGGGGGGCGTGCCCCAGGTTGGCCTCACGCAGCACGGGCTCGGCGAGAGCGACCGCCACCCCACACAACACGCCGTGCCGATGGTTCCGCGACAGCGACCAGCCCGCCAGGTGTCCGGCCACCCCATTGAGCGTGAGGATGGCGAGCCACCACAGGTTGTCGGCCAGCGGCCATGGCAGCCACTTCACCAGGGGTAGGGCCAGCAGGTGGTCGAGTCGGTTCGGCATCAGCGCCCCGGCCGGGTAGCCATCGGGCGGGAACATCTGGTCGGAGAAGCCGTTGGCGTCGAGCCCCATGGCCACCACACGCCGCAGCTGGGCGGTGTCCATGTTGTCGGGGGTGGGGAAGCCGAGGGTCCAGTCGGACAGGTGCAACACAAGCGGCCACGTCACGACGACTGCGAGCACCAGGTAGCCGGGCAAGACAAGGCCCCATGGCCAGATGTGGCGACGTGGCGGCATGGCTCAGTACTCGAAGGGCCGCTCGGCCAGCTGCCGGGCAAACTCGGCTGACAGGACATCGTAGGCCTGCTGGGCCTCGGTGGACAGCGGCGGGCTGGCGAGGAGGTCGGGGCCTTCGTCGAGCATCCACACATCGGAGGCAGGGTCGTTGTCGACGAGGCGGTACAGCTCCTCGCGCACGAGAACATCGGGGTCGTCGGTGCTTTCTTCGCCTTCGAGCAGCACGTACTTCCACTCTTCGGACACGAGCGTGCGGCGGGTCCATTGGTAGGGGGGGGCCCCGGCGTTGTGGAAGGCCTCACTCATCACGGTGGTGCGGACGGTGTCGCCGGCCGGGTTCTCGAACAGGTGGACGAGGCTCTCGCCGTCGAGGGCGAGGGGGGTGTCGTGGTGGCCACCCGGGGGAATCCAGGTGGTGAGGTCGATGTCGACCAGCTCGGCGAAGGTGGGGAAGAGGTCGGCGAAGCTCACGAGGGCTTCGGAGGTGGTGCCTTCGGTGGCCACGCCCGGGCCGGCGGCGATGAAGGGCACGTGCACGCCGCCTTCGTAGGCGGTTCCCTTTCCGCGGGCGGGGTCGAGCGGGGCGGTGATGCCCCAGCGTGGCGACCCATTGTCGGAAAGGTAGATGATGAGGGTGTCTTGGAGCACGTCATCGTCGATGGACGCCAGCAGCCGGCCGATCTCGAGGTCGGTGGCGGTGACCATCGCCTGGTACAGCAGGAGGTCTTCGCTGTCTTCGGAGACGGCGTCGGGGTCGAACAGCAGGTGGTCGGGGGGCCGGTGCAGCGGCTCGTGGGCCGAGTTGTAGGCCACGTAGAGCAGGAAGGGCTCGGGGAGGAGGTCGAGCAGCTCGATGGCGTCGTTGGTGGTGGTAGTGAGGTTGTAGTCGGTGGTCCAGGCGGGCACGCCATCTTCGAGGCGCTCCCACTGCCAGTAGCCGCGGGGGGTGTGGCCGGTGCCGAGGGCCATGGTGAGGTTGGAGTACGCGCCCCGGTGGTACAGAAAGCCTTGGTCGAGGGGGTGCATGGGGCCATCGGGGTCGAGGGCGGCCGCCATGTGCCACTTGCCGGCCACTCCAGCGCTGTAGCCGGCCTCGGCGAGCATCTCCGGCAGCGTGACTTCTTCGCGTGGAAGGCCCCAGGTGCCGCTGTCGGACAGCCATCGGCCCACGCCGTAGCGAGAGGGCATCCGGCCGGTCATGAGGGTGGTGCGGGAAGGCGAGCAGGTGGGCTGGCTGTAGGTGCGCAGGAAGCGCATGCCCGAGCAGCCGAGGGCATCGAGGGTGGGGGTGGGAGGCGGCTCGGGGTGGGCGTTCCAGGAGGCGGTCTGGTCCATGCCGATGTCGTCGGTGAGGATGACCAGGATGTTGGAGCGGTCGAACGGACGACCGGTGCCGATGCGCATCTGGAGGTCGGAACACCGGGTGACCTCGGGCGGCACATGCGTCTCGGGCTTCTCGGTTCGCCCGCAGGCACCCACGAAGAGTCCCCATGCCATCCACTTCGCTCGCTTCACGCCGACTCCTGGCCTGCCCCACCGTACACCGATGGGGCTACACGCGCGTGAAGACGGCGAGGTCGCGCTCGATCCCGGCGCTCAGGCGATGGGGCGCGGTGAAGGGATGGGCCACCAGGCCGGCATCCGTGAAGAGACCTACCAAGACATCGCGCTTGGGCATGAGTGCATTGAAGGCGAGCACGAGGCTTCCGCCGGGAGCGAGGCGCTCGGCCCACTCGGGAGCACAGGCCGCGAGAACCCGCGTGGGGTCGCGCCAGCCGTCGTCGCGGGTGTGCTGCACGCCGTAGGGGAGGTCGGCGACCATCATGGGGAAGCGCTCGCCCTGCAGCAGGGGCTTCAGGCGGCGGGCGTCGCCGGTGATGAGCCGGATGGACGACTCGGCGAAGGTGTAGCGCACGAAGGCACCCTGGCCGCTCTTGGCCTTCCGACCCACGGTGCCGCGGGTTTCCTTGTGCTTCACGCGGAGCAGCTTGCAGTGCTTCTTCACGTGCCGCTGGAGGTCGGCGGGGGCCTTGGGGTCGCGCTCGATGCCCGTGGCCGACCATCCCAGGCGGGCGGCCCAGAGCAGGGTGGTGCCGCGGCCGGCCATGGGGTCGAGCACCTTCACCGGCGCCTCGACAGGCAGGGAGCAGGTGGCCCGGGCCACGTTCAGCGCGAGCAGAGTGAGCAGCTCGTGGGTCTTTCCGCGGTACTTTGCCCCGAACACGAACGGTGCGGGGAGGTGGTAGCCGGGGTGGGCGTCGAGGACGGTCAGGGAGTCGCCATCGACCGCGAAGACACCCTGCACGAATGACAATCGGGCGACCGTGGGCAGCGCTTCTCGGGGGAGGTCGGCGCGCAGGAAGGTGAGCGTGGACCGCTCGATGACCTCTGTGGAGACGTGGGGGAAGTGCAGAGTCAGCTCGGCCTGCGCCACATCGAGCACCGATGCGTAGTAGGCGCCGGTGGCGAGGGGGGTGACGAGCAGGTCGAGCAGCATGGGGGCTCCGTGGCGGCGCCCCCCGGTAGTCCGTTCAGCGTTTCGACGGCACATCCGGTGCGAGGGTCTGGGCCAGGATGTCCCACACCACGCGCAGGCGGCGGCTGGTGCGCAGCTCGCGATGGGCGGTGAGGTACAGCGGCACGGGAATGGGGGGAAGGTCGACCTGGACGCGCTGGACACGGGGGTCGGCGTCGCCCACGGAGTCCATCACCACGGCAAGCCCGAGCCCTGCCCGACACAGCTCCCACTGCACGAGGGTGGCGTCGCAGACGATGGCGAGGTTGGAGCGGGAGAGCGACACCCCGTGGGCCCGCATCCAGCCGATGACCGTGTCGACCGACGGAAAGGAGATGAGCTCGGCCCGCTGGAGGTCCTCGGCCGCCACCTTTCCGGAGAGCCCCACCGACGCGAGGTACGCGGGCGTGCCATAGAAATAGGCGGACCGCGTGCCGAGATGCCGCGCCACCAGCTCGGGCTCGCGGGGTGGGTAGTTGCGGATGGCGAGGTCGGCTTCGCGGCGCTGGAGGTCGAGGGTGGTGTTGGACGCCACGATGTCGATCAAGATGCCCGGATGCTTTCGACGGATCTGCCGCAGGGCCGGCACCAGCAGGTGAGCCGAGATGACATCGCTGGCCGTGACGCGCACGATGCCCTCCACGGCCTCGGAGTGCCCGGCAGCCACCCGCCCCACCCGGCCCGCGGCTTGTGCCATCTCCTGGACCGACTCCACGAGCTCCTGGCCCACCGGCGTGAGCGCGAGCCGGTTGCCAATACGCTCGAAGAGCACCACCGACAGCTCTTCTTCGAGAGCCGACACCTGACGGCCCACGGTGGGCTGCGTGGTGCCCAACGCGATGGCCGCGGCAGAGAGCGACCCCTCCTCGGCGACGGCGAGGAAGGCCCGGGCACGGTTCCAGCTGAAGTCAATGGTGGTCCAGTCCATGCGAGGATGTATATCATGGCCGGAGACGGAGCGTTCGCGGACGATTCTTCATACAGAAACGCATGAGAGGCAGACAGAGACACGCACTTCCGGGCGCTCGGGGACAGCCGTACAACACAGGCATGGGAACCAACCCACTCCATCCTTTGGGAGCCCCGATGACTGCTTCTTCGTCCCGTCCGATTCGCCGTGTCTGCATCGTGGGCGCATCTGGAAAGCTGGGCCACTACATGATCCAGCACTGCCTGGACCGCGGCTACGAGGTCGTGGGGGTGTGCCGCCCCCAGAGCGTGCCCAAGCTCGAGCGGTTTGCAGGCCAGATCGAGGTTGTGCCGGGCTTCACCGACGACCGAGAGGTCATCCGCGAGGCGGTGCGCGGCTGCGACGGCGTGCTTGTGGTGCTCGTGCCCATGGGAGTCGACGGCTACTCCACCAAGACCGCCACGGCCGTGATGGACCACGCCGAGCCCGGCGCCCGCCTCGTGTTCAGCTGCGGCTGGCACATCACCCGCGACGGCCAGGACCAATACAGCCTGGGCCTGCGCCTGCTGGTGGGGGTGTTCGGACCCATCGCCCGGCTGGTGCGCTTTGCCGACCTGGACGACCAGGTGCGGGCCTGCGACACCATCTTCGCCAGCGACACCCGGTGGACGGTGGTGCGGGGTAGCGACCTCGAAGAGGGCCCGAGCGAGGGCCTTCCGGTGTGGGCCCGGCATGTGGGCGACCCCATCATCGCTCGGAACCGCACGCGGCGGACGGACTTCGCGCTGTTCATGGTGCATGCGTTGACCGACGATGAGCTGGTGCAGGAGGCGCCGGCCATCAGTGGGGCGGCTCGGTCGAGTGCGGTGGCGTAGGGGCCTCCTCCGCCCGCTTCGCGCGCACCTCCCCCTGAAGGGCCCTTCAGAGGGTGGACTCTGTGTGCCCCAACGGTACGACCACCGGTCCATACACAATCCCGGCTGCGGTCGTGGGGCCCCCTCCGACCGCTTCGCGGCCACCTCCCCCTGAGAGGGGGAGGACTCTGTGTGCCCCTACGGGGTCTCCACCGGTCCATACACAATCCCGACCGCTCCGCGGCCCCCCCCGAGAAGTGCCCAAAGGGCCTGAGAACAGACGTTCTTCGCGGAAGGGAGGACTGCTGTGCCCACGAGCTCGGTCAGCCTCGACCGAGTCGTTCGGAGCGTGAGCGCCAGCGAACAAAGCGA
>ENA-OWNT01001650-OWNT01001650.1-seawater-metagenome-genome-assembly--contig:-NODE-1650-length-26938-cov-4.637616_pt1 | contig 26938 bp, 31 predicted proteins | sample MGYA00238136_ERZ651165 | MGnify/ENA primary metagenome ERZ651165 (study PRJEB26861, sample SAMN08777766) | seawater metagenome | isolation source: coastal seawater | place: USA: Florida | collected...
GACGACGACGACGACGACGAGGGCGACGACGACAAAGGCATGAGCACACGCAGACACACACATCAACACACAAACGCGAGGACCGACGCACGGATGCTCTCCACTGTCAACGACTTTGTGGGTCCGTCTGTCTGTACGTTGTTTGATCCTAACGCATCCACCAATCCGTGATCCACCGAACCACAGGTTCCATCCGTCGCTTGCCAGCTTGGTACCGGACACTGCAGTTCATTCACCCATGAAGCGTGCCCCCTTCCATATTGTAGACGGTATTGGCGGAGAAAGCTGCCAGAGAGAGAGAGCGAGCATCTCAACAACGAGAGACGACTATGGCTACGCGCCCATTCCCACCGACGGTGGAATCAAACACCACTTTCGAAGGACCGGACTGGTCCACAGAAGATGGTTTCCGCCTGTTGCTGCACCACTCGCAAGAGCCGCCTTGCTCGAGCGCGTGAGAGGTTCCTCAAGACTGCTATTCTTTTTCGTTCCTGATTGCTGTCTAAGTTTCTTTCTTTCTTTCTTTCTTTCTTTTCATTTGCGGAGCGAGGTGGCGCGCCGCAGTGTGTCCACGACGCAGCACGATGGGAAGAACAAGCAAGAGCTTGAAGAAGTTCGCGCGCCGGGGAGGCGTGCGCTCAAAGGTGGAGAAGCAGCACTCCAAGCGAAATGAGCGCCACCAGAAAGACCGACGCCGCACTGTGACGCGCAAAGGAGCGCCTGCAGAGAAGAAACGTAAGGGCGATGATACCAGTGGTGATACGAGCGCAGCAGGTGCCAAAAAGAAGCAGCCCAAGCTCTCAGCAAAGAGGGATCAGCTGGACTCTGTTGCGGCGGAGAATATGGACGTGGACGAGTTCCTTAACTCCTTCGCCGCTGACGACGGTGACGATTCCGGCGAAGATTCCAGCGACGTTGACGACGACAATGTCTGGGGCGACGACGACGAAGATTCCAGCGACGAGGACATGCCGACTCAAATGGATTCTGAATCGTCCGCGAGCGCGTCCTCGTCTGCCAAAACCTCAACGACCTCAGAAAAGTCCAGCAAATCCAAGGGAGCAGTCGCTGCTCACCGCGAAGAATTGGAGAAATTAAAGGAGACAGATCCGGAGTTCTACGCCTTCCTTCAAAAGAATGATCAGGAGTTGCTGGCGTTCGGCCAGGACGAAGACGATGCCGACGCTGGTGCGAACGACGGCGACGCTGGTGCAACTGAAGGAAGCGTACGTGCTTTGCTCGCCGCGTGCCTGTTTTGTTTGTTCCTGCCATCCTGTTGGCACGCAACGCGACCGGTTTGTGCCGTAATAAAACGCCAATTTGTTGTGTGCAGGGAAATATGGCGGAGGTAGATGCGCCAACCGCTGCTGGACAGCGCCGCAAAGGTGCGGACGGGCGAAGTAGGCCCGTGCTCACGGCTGCGAAGCTGCAGCGTATCATTCTCCGAACACACAAGGGTTCCAATCGCGCTTTGATTCTTCTGGTCAAAGCATTCCGCAGCGGATGCCGCCTGGGCGACTCGAAGCAAGAAAACTCCACCGCCAAGTTTGTCATCGAGAGCAGTGCCGTATTCAACCACTTGTTGGTGTACTGCATCGGCAACATGCACCGCATTCTCAAGCGCAAACTGATGGGAGCTCATGGACAGAAGCAGCAAGTCGACGATTCCGAAAACAACACGGCGGGATCCAGCAAACCATTTTTGCCGGCAAACTGTAAGCCATGGAACGCTCTCAAGTCCCTCGTTGTGTCTTTCTTGCGCAACGCCGTTCTCCTGTTGTCCACAGTACGTTCCTGCTGCCCGACCGCTCCATTCATTGCGCGCGTAGTTGTGTTGGGCTCGGATTGTTCGTGAAGCTGGCGTGTTGGCTCTACCAATTTTGCTGTCCAGGTTAAAGAAAAGGAGATGAAGACGTTCATTTTGCAACGCATGCGGCACTACGTCGTGTACTTCAAGATCCTGCCGAAAGTAGGAAGAAAGTTCCTCAAGGTTCGACTTTACTTCATTCACTGCACCGAAACGGCCGCATCGATCGTGAATTTGCTTGTTTTCCTGACCTGGAACCCGCTTCGTCAGGCTTTGGTATCTGCCTGGATCGGAAGCACCAAGTTGGAGAAGGACGAAGAAGACGTTGCGGAGCTCGAAGCCAGTGACGCCGTGCGTGTTCACTCATTCCTACGTGTCCGAGACCTCGTTCTTGCAGCACCACGACACTACATGAGCGACGCCCTCAAAGGTTGGTTTCACAGCGCGTTGCTGCACGGTGGTTGTATTTGTCTGGCTGAGTTCTTCGATACGTTATACGCTGTCCCGCCGTCCCCATCACAGGCATGTATCTCGCGTTTGTGAAGCGGAGTAAGTACACGACGGAGCTGTCAATTCGAAAAATTCAAATGGCACGGCACTGTGTGGTGGAACTCTTCTGCATTGACCCAATCGACGCCTACCAGTACGTTCGGAGTGATCGCATTGCTGTTTTTCCACTGTGCCAACGGTATCGATAATTGCATTGTTGCTGCAATTGCCAGGTTTACGTTCGTGTACATTCGTCAGTTGGCGATTCACGTCCGCACCGTGCTTAAAGCCACCAACCCAGCTGCCGCAATCAAAACTGTCTACAATTGGCAATTCATCCATTGCCTCAAATTGTGGACAGAAGTGCTGTGCGTGAGCACGCTACGGGAGCAGAAGATTGCGAGCGGCGTCGCTCCTTCGTCGGGTGCACAAAAGAGCGCTCAACAAACCTCACTGGAGCCATTGCTCTACCCGTTAACTCAGGTGCTCCTGGCAACTGCCAACCTGATGCCGGCGGCGCAGTCATTCCCGTTGCTGCTGCACTGTGTGGAGATGCTGAACAAACTCTCCCTCGTCATGAAGCAGTACATTCCGGTTTTCCCGGTGCTGATCTCCATGCTCAACTCTTCGTTTCTCGTGCCACAAACACCGGCGCAGCAGAAAGCTGCTGAGAGTGGGCGCGGTTCCAAGGGCGGCAAAGGCAACAGCAAGGCTTTGTCGACGCTGAACCTCGGCGTTACTTTGCGACTTGGGGCGGCTGCCCTCAGTAGGTGCGTTCATTGTGCATACTTTTCGCATGTGGAGCTTCGACTCTCAACCAGATTTGTGTGCTGGCTTCATTTGTGTTCTCCTATTTAGTCGCTTGGTGAAGGAAAAGGTGATGACGCGCGTGTTGGAGCTGGCGCGGGAGTTTTTTGAGATTCACCGCTTCGATATAGCGCAGCCTGAATTGACATTCTTGCCGGTCCGCGAACTGCGCAAGTTCATGAAGGCGTCACGAAATGTCCAATGGAACCGGGCAGTCAAGGCATTGGTGCACGAGGTGGAGGCCCAGTCCACCTCCATCAGGACAGCGCGGGCCAAAGTGAACTTTGGGCCAGCGGACGCGGATCAATGCAACAGTTTCATGCAAGAAGAACGCACACGTCATCGACAAAAATTGTTGGTGAAAGCAGGAATTCTTAGTGCCCGGGCGTCATCACAACCTGCGCAGAAGCAGGCCAAATCCACAGCTGTGGCCACCAGCACCCCCAAGGAAACCACGCGAACGAAGGACCCACTGCAGGCCCACGTGGACTCAGTCGCAGACACGATTTCTGCGTCCACGAAAAAGACGAAGCGTAAGAAGACGGCCAAGCAAACCCAAGCAAGCGGCACCGAAGATGTTGTGACCGAGTTTGCCATGTGGTCGTCTGACGAAGACAGCGACGACGCGGACGCGGACGACGGAGCTGATGCCGAAGCCGATGACGAAAGTGAACAATGACGCTGTCACTCGTCTCAACCAGCTCAGAGTTGCGCGGAGTCCACGCAAGCATGCCTGAACACAAGGCAAAGTACGCAATATTGCATCAAGTCTTAATTAAACGTAAACATAAAACCACCCTACGTCTTCACTTCAGCTGGTCCTCCACGCCATTCTTTCTCGCTGGATTGATACCACAGGCACACTGCCTTTTCCGTCGAACTAGCGAGAGTGGTGCCGGTGATATTCCATTGAAGTCGCCAAATCTTACCCAGGCTCTCGGTTGCCTGCAAGTTCGTTGAGAACACAAACAAAACAAACACATACTGAACATGAAGGCCGCCGAGGATCAGCAGAAACCGAGCTTACCGGCACGTCCCCGTCCTTTAATTTCGTTTGGACGTCAGTGAAAATCTCCACGTCACTCGGCATTGTGGGTGCGGGTTTGACAGTGTCGTCTCCACCCTCGCTCGCTGTTGGGCGAAGGGCACTCTTGACCGGGATCTTGTAAATGTCGATGACACCGTCAAAAGCAACAGCGACCAAGTCGTGCGTTCTACCCATGTTGGGTGCCTACAAGCACACACGTTGTGGATCAGCAGTGCTTGGCAGCAGTGGTGGATGGACGACAGCACCGCAGGGTGGAAAGCTACAGCGGCGTTTGCAAACTCTGCTCTTACCCATGCAACATCCTGTATTTGTTTTGCATCTCGTTCGAATTCTCCAGAAATGCCGGCGAAAGTTCTTCGCAGGTTCATGACTTTTTCCCATGCTTGGTTGCGACCGTTGAACTCCCACACGTGTGTCCCCTGCGACGTAGCGACAGCAATCCGTTCCGTGGCAAACGCCAACTTACGCCAAGAAACAGCGAAGGCCTGCAGAAAGACATCGAAAACATTACAAATTGAGGGCAACATGGCACACAGTTGGGGGTACGACCATTCCCGTGCGGTGGCAGAGCGGAGCCAACGCACCTCTCCCTTAGTGTGGAACTCAGATTGCTGACTCCAGTCCCCCTCAACAACATTAATGGCTTCATATATGCGCACAACGCCATCACTGGCGGCAGCGGCGAGCTTGAGACCGTACTGACGAGGAGCAAACTCGACGTCGCGAACTTCCGTGTGACTCTCCAACAGTTGCGCTTTCTTCTTCCACCGAGATTTTGCGGCAGGACGTGTTGCTGCCGCACTGATGGCTCCACTTTCGTCACGGTCACTCTCTGTATGTTGAATAACGTTCCCACCAAGGAGCTCCTCGAGGACAAGGACGCGGCTCTCCCCGCAGCAAGCCAAAATTTGGCCGTACTCTGGGTGGGCCCACGTGATGCGCCGTGGCACGAAGTCAAGTTGCACCGTGCCACTCAGGCTCCAGGCTCCACCAGGACTGTCCGGCGAACCCGACCCATGCTTGCTCAATTCCCAGACCTTGATGGTTTTGTCCATTGAGCAAGTGGCCATGCGCTCCCCGTAAAAGTCATACGCGATGTCCAGCACAAACTGCTCATGTGCTTGGTTGATGCGCGGCATGCTTTCAAATGGCGGCCAAGCCGATTCAGCAAAGCTACTTGGTGTGGCAGCTCAACGTCGTTGGTAGAGGATGTAACGTACGGGAGAAAATTTGAGTAGAAGAAAACTGGAGACTTTTCCGCCATTGAAAACGTTGTGTCCACAAACCGTGGAAGCTCTTGACTGGTCTCGTGGACTGCCTCAGTTGCCCCAGAGTCGGGGCCGATGCACAAACTCCAGTTCGTCTGGTCCAATGGCCGTGACTCGACGAGATGACAAGTTCAAACGCGTAACGTTGGACGCTGACAAGAACGGCAGCATTTACGGTGTCAGTTGCTCGCAATAAGAACGCCCCAGCAGTGAGTGCAACCAACAACACTCGAGAGCAACGGGAGCAATGAGAGGAACAAGCACAACGAGAATCACCACGACCGCCATCACAACGCTGACGACAAGCCACAAACAAACGAGCAGGCAAACACAAAGACCGCCAGCACCACGAAGAACGAAGAACGAACAGACACAAACAAGGGCCGCAATGGCCAAGAACACCAGGAAAGTAAGCACGTAAGCAGTCGAGTAAGCAAGTGTTCGAGTAAAGTAGGAGGTGGGTCAAGGAGCAACCAACAAGCACCGCAACAACCAACAATAACAAACGAATGGCGAGTGACGGATGACGGATGACGAATGGCGAGTGACGAACGAACGAGTGACGAGTGACGAGTGACCAATGACGAATGGCGAACGAACGCACGAAGGACGACGGACGAAGCACGGAGGACGAACAAACGACGAACAAGTCGAGGACAGACAGACACCAGACACCAGACCACCGACCACCCACCCCAACACACACCAACACACAACGCACTGCAGAGTCGGCTGTCGGCTGGCCTTTTGAAAGAAAGAAACAAACAGTGAGCGAGTCCACGCGCCCACCCACGAGCCAGCCCACCCACGAGCCCACGAGCCAGCCCACGAACGACACACACACGACACCACACCACACCGTCGAAACAAACCGAAGTTTGTCCGTCAGCCCGTCCCCTTTCAGTCCACTGCGCGTATTTCCTCACATGACACTCTCTCGCGCAACACGGACTGTCCACAGCCAAAGCGCAAAACACACAAGTCCTACTAACGGATGAACAAGCTAAGCCACCGAACTTCGTTGGTTGGTTGGTTGGTTGGTTGCAGTGTTGGTTGGTTGCAGTGTTGGTTGGTTGGTCCGTCCGTCCGTCCGTCCGTCCATCCGTCCGTCCGTATGTCCATCTGTCCGTCCATCCGTCCGTCCGTCCGTCCGTATGTCCATCCGTCCGTCCGTCCGTCCGTTCGTCCGTCCGTTCATTCGTCCGAATAGTTGCTTGGTTGCTCTGTTGTTTGATTGTTTGATTGTTTGATTGTTTCGTTGTTTGGTTATCTGGTTGTCTGGTTGGTTCGTTCGTGCGTTCGTTCGTCGAGAGGCCTATTCGTTGACTTGTTTGGTGGTTGATTCGTGTGCTTGTGGGTTGGTTCGTCGGTTCGTTTCATTGTTGGCTGGCTGTTGGTCTGCCGGTCAATTCTTTTGGATGTGGAGTGTGAACGCGCATTGGGAAGTTGTTTGGTTGGTCGGTTCCACGGCGTTGTGTTCAATACCTGGCTGCCGTTGGTAGGTTTGCTCGTTCGTTCGTTCGTTCGTTTGCTTGTTCTTTCGTCCACCATCTTGCTCGTTCTTTCGTTGCCATCGCTCCTCCATGGCGAGGTTGAATGGCGCCCCGTCGCTTTGCAACTGCTTGGTCTAAATGTTCATTGCTTGACCTAAAAGTTCATTGCATTTCGTGTAATTTCGTAGCGCCGCTTCTCCATCGGAATATTTCCGCACGAAATGGGTAACACAGACCATGACTGATTGAAGTCGCGATGGCACCGACACAGCTTATGCTTTGAGGACACGTCGTCATCATGCCGTGCGGCTGTGTGCGGCGGCCGCGGAACGGACTGCCTTTTCTGTTACCACTGTTGGTCGCACTTTCAGCGACACAGCCGGTATTGGGGCAGGAAGGCTATGACTTTGAGTACTTCGTCTCGCAGGTTGGCATTTCGACCACCCTGAAGAACGCGTGGGGTTCTCAACTGTACCAGCAGGAGATGTGCGATGCGTTTTTAAGTTACAAACCGGCAGACTTGCAAGGGGAGATTTCCGGCGGGTTGTATGTTGACGGTGTCACCAACACGTCTGATGCAGTGCATCTCTACGAAGACCGTCTTGGCCGGCCATTTGCTGGTTATAAAGTAGACTACGACTTCAACTCGCAGCAGTACGCATCGCAGCGGAGCCTGGTGATCACGGACACCATGGTGACGATTGGTGGGCCTGATGCCTCCGTTGCCAACTCAATTGGAAGCTTTACTTTCACAGGCGGTGTGCAGGCGTCAGCCCCCGGCGATGTCAACGGTGGATTCTACTTTTTTTGGATATGGACGACGCTGTGCAACGCCGATAACGCAAGGGTGTCCATCAGCATCCCGAGTTTCTCAGTAAAAGTGGACGTGGTTGCCACGACCACTCCGGGGACCTACACGTTGACTCCGACTTGCAACGTGCCGATAGACGCCTCCGATATTGTGTTCACGGGATGCAGCGGTCGAATTCTGTCATGGATTGAGCCCGGCATCATTGCGGGCCACGTTTTGCCGGCGTTGAACAACTTCATATGCCCGACGCTGCAAAACTTCGTCGTTACAGACATTCAGTCTTGGCTCGCACCCAATCAGGTCGGTTTGCTGGCTGTTGTTTTCTCTTGTGGTTTACCCCTAGCGCCGGACGACAGATGTATGTGTGACCACGCTGACGACTGTGCAACGCTGTCGCCTCTGATAATAATTAGGTTGTCAACATCGACGGGTCTCTGCTCTCCGTTCAGTACACCACGACCTCTCTATCTTTCGTAAATGCCGAGTCAGTCACAATCCAGGTAAGAATTGACTATCGACGAGCTTTTCGTGCCCTTGTGCGCTGTACGTTCAAGTTCACTTACTTGCTGGCGTGGTACCAGGCGTCCATGGATTTTTTGGTTGCTCAACCGGATGGCTCCTCCATCGCGTTTGCCGCCCACCGCTCAACCCCACTGCCAAGTGCATGGTAAGACCGTGTATTTGTGGCAGCGCAGCATTGACGCCATCCGCTAACCCCGTTGCACATCACTCTCTCACTCCGTGTGCCTTGACCAGGCCCGTGGAGCCCGGCCACAATGCAACGACCTCCGCAGTGTCTGTGTCAAAAGAAGCCATCGCAAACTTCATCGCGGCAGCGAATGCCGGGGGCTATCTGGATTTCAACGGCACCTTCAATTTGTATGAAACCAACCTTTACGTCAACGGTTCCATTGAGAACACAAGCGTTGTCTTTCCACACGGCGGAATCCACGCTCACATGGAAGTGCACGAGGTGTTCATGTACGTTCGACAATTGTCCCCTGTCTTCATGCTTTTGTCCCACCTTGGCTTGTATGTGTAAAATTTGGAGGGCTTGCACATCTAGGTTCCTCCACATTCACTGTGATGCGTACTCGGGATTTCGTATTTTCGATGTAGCTTTGTCCCACGTTACGGAGGTGAGTGAATGGTTTGGCTAAGCGAGCACACGGCGTGCCGGTGTTTGTTCACACGCCCTGATGTCGACTCTCACTGTTCTGTGTCCTCTCAGATCGGTGAGGTCAGCTGCGACTCTTGGGAATCGGGGATTAGCATGGCTTTTAAGGACTTGAACATCCACAATGCGTCGATGGAGGGACTGAGCACGTCGCTCGAGTTGCCCCCCGAGCTGTTGAAGCCGCTGGTTGTGAAAGGCGTCAACTATGCCCTGCCGGTGCGGCGGCTCTGTCAAATGCGCGCTTGTTGTCGCTCGGCAAACGGTGGCCTTAATTACAATGTTCACTTTGACAGACAATCAACGAAGCTCTCAGCAATCTCGCGTTCACTTTCCCAGACAAAGTAAAGTGGCTGGCTCCTCTTGCCCCCAATCCAGTACGCTCCTGTGGCTGCAGTGTTGTTGCCCATGACGGAATCTCCTCAGTGTTCGGATTCAACTCGTGGTGGGTTTCACAGGTAACGTGGACAGTGGGATCGTCCGCTACCGAGGAGGGCCACATTACCGTCATCTGGAGCTGTGAGTGCGGAAGTACAGTGAACGAGACAATGCAATGTGCAGGGTCATTTTGCCCGCAATCCAGCGGCACACTACAGTCAGCTGAAGCATTGCCATTGAATGATGGCTCGTGCAATAGTCCATCCAGTGAGGTCGCTTTTGACCCGCAGAACGATGACTTGACAACATCACCGGCACAATTGTACGTTTGGGGTTCCCTTCCAAGATCTGCAGCAATCCCCTTCCAGATCTGCGGCACAATCACTGCGCTGCCAAAAGTCTCACTGCGTTTTGTTTTTGTTGTTGTACTCGACCCAGGTGTCTGTCTATGATGCAGTTCCCCTCACCTGATTGCTCCCCCGTGTTGACAGGGGAAAATTTGACCACCGCGCACATTTGCCTCCCCGCGGACGAGAACATGACATGTGTGAACTTCACTGGCGTGCCGGCGTTTGGGGCGTTATTCGGACAATTCGCAACATTGTATGTTGATAGCGCCAATGCCACTGTTCTCGAGGTTGGGGGCATGTGCGTACCTGGAGCATCACAGGGGCAGTGCGCACCTTGTGTGTCGCACACACATCTGCAGCTACGTCAATGCTACAGCGGTGTCATGGTCACGCCCACTTTTCTCAACGGAACAATCGACTGCGGCACCATTATGAATGCTGAGTATACCAACTCCACACTGACAATGGTCACACAAATCGTTTCAGCAGCACAGACAACATCAACCACGGCCTTGCAACGCACCGTTCTTGGAGCGACGTCGAACAACACCTTGCCTCGACCCACAGTGTCTGACGTGTTCGTTCTGCCGGTGAACAGTGCAAATACGACCCCGAACAGCCGTTTGGTGCGCGCAGCGGCAGACAGTTCAAATTGTGTGCCTTGCGCGGCAGACGAGGTCGCTCATATTATGAATTCCAATGGGTTGTACTGCCGGGTATGGTTCCAATGTGCTGAGAACGTTGCTGCACGATTTGCAGTTGCGATGTCAAAATGACAGCACGGTTATGTCTCTCGTGGTTGTGTAGGTTGTGGCAACAACTCCGCTGTATGCGCACGGAGATTACTTTTGCACGGATCCATCGTGCTTGCAGTCATCGTGTTTGCGTCCGGATTTCACTGCCTATTTCAGTATGCAGTATTCCGTTCCGTTGCAGCCCAGCAATGGGACTAGCAACGGAACATTCGTGGACGAACTCGTGTTCAACGTGAGTTGCACTGCATTGGAGCATCATAACGTGGTTGGGTCTGGCTGATGCGTTGGTATTCCGTTATCAACCGACAGGTTGCATCTCCGAACATGGCTGCATCATGCGTAGTGCCTCAAGCGACGTTATTTGGATTACCACTCTGGGTTGTGGTGATTGTATTCGGCGCCTGTGCTGCATTCCTGCTGCTGGCTGCCTCGATCGTCCACGCCCACATCGTTGCGCGGTACGACTGCGACAAGGATTTTCGACGCGTGCTGTTGACATTGATCTCATTGTGGAATGCCGTGTCAATTTGTGCACAGTCGGCGACGAAAGAACGGTGAAGAACACGCAAACAACACTGACGACGATGCACGTTGCGTTCAATTTCACGGCCCAGCCCTCGTGGCGACATGCGTCAGCTACATTGTAGGATTCGCACTGGTGCTTTATTCATGGACTTACACGAACCCAGCCAAACGCATTTCAGACGAATTCGTTCGCAAATTGTTCGTTATTGTTTGTACTTCCACTCACGGTGACTCGACCCACGGTGAGAGTCTAATTACTATTGTTTGGCGTAATGTGTGTAGAGCATATGCGCAATCGAATGCCACAAATTCGTCTTTTGGAATAAACTTTTCTCTAGTCGACGGGCAAATGGATCTTTTCATTTCGGCTGGACAACAAGTCATATTGGTTCTTTTTGCAGTGTCATTTTTCATTGTGGTACGCGCTCCCCGTGTCTCTGCCGTTCGTGATGCATGTTTTTTTTCTCACGGGCACTCCCACGTTCAGGCCGGCAGCGCAACGGACTGGCAAAAATTTCGATTGGCGCGGGTTCTGGGGCTGTGCCTCTTGACACTACTGCCTCTGATGGGGTTCGGCACATTTATGGGCTTTTCAAATTGGCTCAGTGTTGTCTACATGGGTACGCCATCGAACTGTTGAGTTGCTCTTGGGCGCATTGCAGTCGCTGACGATCCATAATCTGGGGGTGCAGGGGACTCACCGTCCGGCGCAACGGACAGTCAATCCACCATTGCAGCAGTCATGTCAGCAGTCTGGCTGGAGGGCGTCGTTGTGTCATCAACCCGCGCTCTTGCGAACTCATTGATGGCCGTCCCAGTTGCTGCCACGGGAACGTTGCTCATTGTGGATGACATGGTGCGTGCTGTAACTTGCTCCACGTCGTGGTTTACGCGTAAATTTTGTACGATCTGTGGACGTGTTGTAGGAATTCATTGGGTGGTCCTTGAGTGGCGCACAGTGGACTGCTTGGATACCATCGTTGGTGACAGTGCAAATGGTCTGTGCACTATTAACTCTGCTGGTGAAGTTGGTGCTGCTGGTAACCGGTTTCGAGAACAGTGGCACGACAATGTTCCAGACTTTCGCCCTTCTTGCATCCGTACCACTGGTAGCGCTCGCTGTTCTGGGTTTTGCGCGGTGTTGCCGCTCAAACAGCTTGTGTCGGACCAACCGAGGATTGTCAATATGCGGAACGTTCGTTGTCCGTCTACTTGGACTTTCAGTGATATTTGGCGGCGCTTACATTTTGACATTCGAGCTCAGCGACGCCAGTCTGATCTTGGAGGACCTCGATGCCGTTTTCTGGAACATGATCTGCGTTGTGGTTACGATGGTATTGACAGCTTGCGTTACAACCGAGCTTCTAATTCTGTCAAACAGCGCGCAGCGTAATGCAGCGCAGCTGAACACGTCAAACAGGCGCAAACGTTTACGCACAGCCCGAAGCACTACGTCGAAGTCGTTACACGATGTTGCGGCAGCTAGCTTCGACTCTTCGGTGTCCGTCGCTAAGTCAACAGATGTCGAAAGTGTTTCCGAGGCCATCCAGTTGCAGTGGACTTTGGTTGGCCCGCCTGTTTTGACGTCTGAAGGTGAGGTCAAACCCGCTGCCGAACGCACTTCACGCCCACGAGGGATATGGAAGCCCATTGCCGCCTTCTTTGCCGCTCTCGGTACTTGTGTGATTGAGCTAGTGATGTGGTTGGCTGAGGAAGGGTAAACTATGCACACATGAGTCACGCATCGCCAACTTCAATTTTTGTAACCGCACAATGCATATTTTGTAGGCCGTACAAGAGTAAGGATAAAATCTTGTTTCGACGGGGCTCCGCTGTTATTGCGGCCATTCCTCTCTTTGTTGTGGCGGTGCGTATTATCGGGAGAACAAGCGTCGCGACACATTGCAGGACTCACTTAATACCACCGTGGTTGCTTGTAGTCGGAGACATACAGCGCTGTATGTGAGCCATACGGATTTGGGTCCATATTTTCGCTCACGGCTGACGAATTGTTCAACTGTAGCTACGACCAGCTGACACAGCAACTCAGCAACTACTCGAATGCCACTGTGAACCTGGATCGAAGTCCCGACTCTGCTTTTTACTCAATTATCCAGGTTAGTCTTCTGCGGCAACGCCGTTGATTTCTGTTGCCTCGCGCGTGTCTGACGTATGGTTGCATTGCATCTCAGCTCCGCGCGCGTGATATGTTAAGCGGCGCGGAATTTGGTATGCTCGGAGTAACACTGTTTTTCATTATGGCTCTACTGTCGATTCTTGAGGGCATTGAAGTTCCGCTCCTTCGACTTCGCAAATTTGTGTTTTCTCGGTGGCTACGCCGTGAACCAAAACCTGTCGCTGCAGCAACAATGATCAAGTTGGAGCGTGCCTCACGCGTCCTTCTTGTGCTTAGTCGTCTCGTGGTACGTGTAGTCGATAATGAGTCGAGTTGTGGTCCTCAACAATGTAACTGTGTCATTGCTTGTGACAGGGGATCGGGTCTGTCGCTGTTCTATGCGTTGCCACATTCACACCGTACACGTTGTCTTATTCGGAATTACTGCACATCACGTGCGACTGCCACGGTAAATTCTGTGATATGGTGGATCAAACTGTGACAGCAATGTTCCAAAATCTTCAGCTGTCCTCACTGGCACAAGAAATTTTCATTCTGTCCATTTCCATACCGTGGACTCTGGGTCGTATCGCGTACTTTGTTCACCTTGACGTCGCGGCGCACGCGGCGTATCAACGAAAGCATGCTTCCGTGCCCGCGGAGGCAACGGTGACTTCTCTGCCAGACATGTCAACAATGAACAACGTGGTGTGGGTCACATTTGGATGCACCTCTCTCTTTATGTTTTTTACTGGGACGTTGATTGGCGTACTTGGAGCAGTTGCTGGAGAACCAAATGCCGTGTGGATAGTCAGCCTTTTTGTACTAGGTGGCGTTTCACCGTTGTTCATTATTTTGTTCGACTTTGCGTCGTGTGCCGCAGCGTCGAAGCCAACGAAGCTGGCGACAACTTGCGCTGCTGTGTTGGCCATCGTGGGGGTTCCTGCAGCCGTCTTCGTGTGTTTTTCGTACAGCGGCAACCCTGGGCTGTGGGACTTCATTTCTTTTGGGACTGTCATCGCGTATGGCTTGGCGCTTTTGTTGAATGCTATCGTGCCACAAGTATGCGCTGACCAATGCATTTGTGAGAGGAAAACTGAACGCATTATCGCACAGAAGCTGTTTCCGCAGCCCGCGAATGAAGCCTTTAACATGACCACGAACTTCTTCGCGGTACTTTCGATATTTGGCGCCAGCAGCTATTGTGTTATCATGAAGCTGGCGAGCTCCTCGCCTTTGTGGTGCACAGTGATTGTTGTGTGCTTTGGCTCCATCGTCACCACAGTGGGGGTCATGTTGTTCTCACACAGCTGTTGCCGTCTCCCATCCAGCATCCAATCGGCAACAATGCCATTGAGGCCAACGGATGTGGCTTCACCGGAGGACATTGCGGCGGTTGAACGATGGATTGGAGTGCAGTTACGAGTCGCCAAAATCTGTCACACAGAGGCAATATCCATCAAACTCATTGTGCCAAACGAAGGAGACGCGGATGACTCGGCCGCCTCCAATGCCCGAATCACAGAATCAAATGACGTGCCGCGCATCAGACCTCTGCGTGCCAAAGTGTCGGTCACAAAGCACAGCCCTTGTCTGTTTCGTGTCACCCAAGCAGCCCAGCCCGTGCGCGCATTTTTTGCACAGAAGACACTTTTCCTGTACATGTCATGGGGCGATGTATGGTTTTTGTTCTCTATATTGTACATTTTGGCAAAAGTTTCGTTGCATGCCAGCACAACGTTCGCAACAGAATACTTGAGTGTGCGGGCTGACCAGCCAACGTTCTCACTCTTGCAATCGATTTTGGAATCTTTGTTCACGGCGGAGGAATGGCCATCCACTTTGGCAGAGTTTTTCGGCGCAGATGTCGTCCTGACGGACATTATTTTTGGAACCATGGTGCTGGCTCGGCTCTGCAAAGGCAAGGGCCGTGAGGTAGACGCGGTTCGCAGCAGCAGTGCAGATGATGAAAGTGTAACCCCTGCTTACGCTGGTGAGTGGGATGCTCAGCGCACGCAGTTATATCAAGAGAAGTTGAAATTAATCACGCAAATTCGGCAACTGGAGCAACGCATGGATGACATTGGCGATACTGATTTGCAAACCCCACTCCTAAACTCGTAAAGACAATGATTGAGAAGCTAGTTTAGTAGTACTCAATAGTACGCCGTTGATGGGTATGTGTGTGTTTTTATCGTCAACAAAGTACTCTAGTAGGGATATGTGTGTGTGTGTGTGTGTGTGTGTGTGTGTGTGTGTGTGTGTGATAACTAACTCTCACTGTCCTGGGGCATTCGTGTTTGGGTATATTTGTGTAAGTTCAAGCGCTGCTCTCGTTGCTTTTTCCGATACAGTAAAGTACTCCGAACCCATGCTTTTACAATACACAGTAGTTTCATTCATAATAATTCATAAAAAGCCGACCAAGTGCTGGAGAAGTCTCCGCCCATTGCGACGCTCACTGCTCTCATTCGAGATGGCTACTTCTCGAAGACTATGTCACTTGCCAGCCGCAAGTATGATTGGGAACACCCAAGTACGGACTCAACGCCAACGAAACAAAGATACAGAGCTCAACATCAATGATCACTCACTTTAGGTAAACAACTTGCAGATACCGACTCACCACTCAACGATACCCACTCACCAGCGCAAGAGCAGCCACGCCACCATCATACCAGTGAAGTGATTGAGGATCCACAGATCACTCTATGCTGCCTAGGTTTCTAGGATGTGGTGGAAAGAGACCCGAATGCAGATATTAGCGAACGCAGCGGAGACTGCTTGCGAGAGTGAGATCGGAGAAGGCCGGGCTGCGACTGGCATCCCAATGCTGCCAAGACACAAATAAATGAGTAAACCGAATTAGGCTTTCAATCGACAACGCAGTTCAACCGCTGCATCAACGCAATGCTATCTGAATCAAGGCCCGCCACATACGCGCACTCGCCGCCGGATGATGGTCGGTCAGGGCAGGGTAGTAGCGAGGCGTTTCCTGAGCGTCGCCAACAACGCAGAGGTGTCTTGTTCAAACTGCGCAATCGCGGAACTGACACTTGCTTGTTCCCCAGATGCCGCTTCCACTTTGTGGACGCCATCGTTTCCGCTGGCAGAGTTGCGCTTGAGGTCATTCAGGACCGCGTCATAAATTTCCTGGCAGCGTGCGATTGCTTCGTCGTCGCTACTGCATTTGTCAAAAATGGTGTCGAAAGCGATTTTCATCTTCTCTGTGCCGGCGTCGGTGAAGTTGTGCTCTCGGGAAAACGCAGTGACAACAGCGTCTCGCGCAGGCTTCGACAGTCGACCGTTTGTCCTCCAGCTCGAGTCATTCATGGCTTTTCGAAACTGTCTTATCAACGCAACCGCATGCTTTGATTGCAGAGGCGGTAGTGCAGTGCCTCGTCGGCCACGAACCGCCGCCACGATTTCGTGCCGCTCAGGACTGGTATTGTTGGCTGGTTTCTCAAGGCGGCTTTTGTTGCTTGGAGGGCCAGTTGTTTCTGGCAGTTCAATACCGCTCCCGACGCCTTCAAGGTCAATGACTGCTTCGCTGACTGCCTTCCGTCGAGAGAAGGACGGCGGGCTTCTGGCTGCAATCGGGAAATCATCCACCACTTTGTGCCTTGCCAGGTCCCAAATAAGTTCTTGCGCGCCGGGCGAGTGGACAGTCTGCATAAACGCCTCCTCGAACACTTGTGGGGAAACTGTCCCGTCGATGTTGGCGTTGTAAATTTCAAGCAAGAAATTTTTCACTTCCACCACATCCTTTTCATCAACGTCGGGATCCGATTTGTGCCTCTCTGTAAGCTTGATGCTGAGCAATTCAAACTCGTCTTCCTCAATGGAGCCGGAACCATCACGGTCAAGCAGCCTGAATGCGTCGTGAATGTGTGCGGGGAGGTCGGCCACACTGTATGTCGACTTTACCCTCACTCTGCCCTGTAGACGAGTTTTCCGTTGGAAATTCGTCAGGACGATGCACACCCTTTGGCAAACGCACTTGTAGCCCCGTCGGGCATTTCGAATGGTCGTCGCGATAAACATAAACAGCGAATAGGCGGCCAACGCCAGCAAGGGCGGCCAGTCCACGATATCGTACCACTCTGGTGGCTCCTCCGATGTGTCCTCTTCTGTTTCAACCTCAAACGAAAAAAATGCGCTTTGCCACTCCGCCCTCTTGTCGAGCGACGAAATCAGGGCTTGTTGGAACAAGTCCTTGAGCGGTGAAAATGTCGGCACGTCTTTTGGCTCCCGTGGCACAAAGTACGATGCCACAATATCGACGTCACTCGAGAGGATCTGAAGAGAGTTGGCGAGCGTCTGGTTCCGGGCCAGAATGGACTCGAAATTGAGCTGCTGTCCGATGATGACATCGCAGTCGCCGTTGAACAGGTCCAGGATACACGTTTCGTACTTGTTGTCAGGCGGAACGTAGACATTCGACCCAACCGCCTGCACCAACTCGTAGTTCAAAAACGAGGGCGGCGGCACGCAAGCGCGGGCGTTGTGGCTGACGTCCGCAAGCTCGTTCCACCGGTAGACGGCGTTCTGCTGCGCCGCACTCGTCAGCACGCTTGATATGGTACCCGCGAGCAAACCAAAGAGGGCCATGTTGAAGTACTGAAACGCGAGGCCAAGTAGTCGGCTGCAGTTCGTTTTGACGGACGCGAAACCGTTCGAAACGTCCCAGACCGCATCAAAAGACCCCGAAATGTAGTCTCGCTCGAACGGGTTTTTGTCCGGGTTCGTCTTTTCCAACACCCAGATCGCGTTGGCGACGACGATGGTCACGAGACTGATCCACACCAGGATGTTCACCATGTCGATAACGACCTCCACTCCGAGCCCCGACTGGGCTTCGATCCGGTTAGTGTCGTACAGAGTCGCCCCGGCTAGATTCGAGATGATCAGTGGGTACGCGAAATCGCAGCAGCAGGCATCGGCCGCGGAAGCGTTGGTCCAGGAAAGGCTGGGGTCAAACGCTTCGCACGCTTGCACTCCTGTGGCCACGGCAGTCTCCTTGCCGCAGTACGCTCGAGCGGCAGTGTTTGTGAACGTCGTGAACCCGACGTCACAAATGCCTTGCCGGGCCGTCGCATAAATTGCTGCTGTGTACTGAGATTTAGATTGAGATACAGGATTGAAACGGAGACAGCAGGCGCACAGCAAACGAAGCACGAACAGCAGAAGCAGAGATCAGTGACGTGGCACTTCGTGTTTAGTTCGTTTGCGGATCGGAAGTCGTGGACCGACCGGCCAGAACGCAAAGCAAAGCGACGCAAAGCGAAGCACAGCAACGCGACAGCAATGCAGAACCAATATGTGAAGACGTGGGTGCACGCGCAAATGAATTACGTACGGTTGGCAAGAGGTCCACTACGCACTCGTAACCCGGACCCAGCGCGTCCATGACGACGAGCAGCATTTCTGCGGAAAACCCCGTGATGGGGAAAACGTCATCGTCTTCATCGGACCACCTCACTCGGGGATCCTCCCCAATCATGTCACACGGCACCGAGAAGTTGCCACCACTCGCGCTCACGCGTTCGTCCAAGGGCGCGGAGAGGCCCTGGGACGACCACAGTCCGGAGTCCGGGGTGGCGCAGATGCGGATCAATTCCGTGCTGCTGCTGCTGTTGGAACTTGTCATGTCTGTGGCCGTGACAGGCAGCCTAGTCGCGGCGCGTGACCCAAGAACTGGTCGCTGACTCACCCACAAACTCCAGATAATTTCCGGTTGTTACCGTATTGAACAAGGTATTGTGCTTTGTGCGGGAAGTTCGGCTGAAAGTGCCAACAAAAACAGCACGGCCGTGGTCACCAAGAAAAAAGATCTGGCCAAGTCGATGCAACGCACAGCGAAGTACAAAACCCTGGTTGGCACAGCAAAGCACGGCAACCGTGAAAAGTCTGCGTCCGTGGTGAGTCCACACGAGCACAACGGCATGGCATGGCCAAAACAACCAAATGCCACTCGATCGGGCTGTAACTCGGCAGTGAAACCACACGCCTCTGACTCTCCCGGTTACTTGCGTGTCACAGAGGCACATGGTTGCACCACAGTAGCAGATACAATCGTTGGAAGAGATAATAACTCGGGAAGACGATGGTTGTCGATGTAGTTTCTAACAGCATGTAGGTAGCGAATCAATACGAACAAGAGACAGACAGAGAGACAGAGAGTCAGAGAGACAGAGAGACAGAGAGACAGAGAGTCAGAGAGACAGAGAGACAGAGAGACAGAGACAGAGACAGAGACAGAGAGACAGAGAGACAGAGAGACAGAGAGACAGAGAGACAGAGAGACAGACAGACGAACGGCTACGTCGACGTATGGATATCCATACGTCCGTGTCTGTTGCGTCGTTGTTGTTGTCGTCGACGACGTCGTTACTGCGTTGAAAGACAGTCAGCTCCCACAAAAGATTCGACGAGCTTTGGACACTCGCACCCGCTCACTCACTCACTCACACTCACTCACACTTGCATACAGTACTTACTTGCTCGCTGGCTGGAATGTTCGATATCGTAAACATGAGCAGCTACTGTAGTTTGAATGGTCGGCCAACGTTTAGAGGCTTCGCATTAGCAGCAGCGGTGCTGTATAAATTATAAAATAAAAAAACAGAATCGTGACAAAGATACAATGGATGTCTACGGTGGACGACAGGAAAGCGAAACAGATTCAAACTTACGGTACAGTACGCGATGCTAGGTCGACGTTCGGTTCGTTGTTGTTGTTTGTTTTTTGGGAAGCATTTCGGCGGTGTGCTGTTTGAAGTCCGCCGTTCGTCGTCCGTCGTTCGCCGTTCACCATTCACCATTCACCATTCACCGCGTCCTTCGTCTCTTCTTCCTTCGTTCGGTCGTCGTTGTCGTCGTTGTCGTCGTTGTATCGTCGTTGTCGCCGCCGCCGTTGTCGTTGTTGTAGGTGGGTGGTGGTAGTGGTGGTGGTGGTGGTGGCGGTGCACTCTTTGTCGTTGTGGTTGCCTCCATCGTGAGTTACTTGACGACAGCATCGGCATCATCACCACCACGTCATCGTCGTTATAATGATGGTTGATCCGTTCGGTCTGCTGAGGCCGTGTTGGATTGTCTTGCGTTGCTGCGTTGCCGCGTTGAGCAGTTGCCGCATTGAGCTGCTCCGAGTTGGTTGGAGTCGTTGCGTCGAGTTGAGATGGAACTCCCGCACGGTCGAAGGGCGCCGCGTCGCCTGCCTGGTTCCATTTCCAACCGGAAATGATAGTTTTGAGCATATTTTGAACCCACCGGCTCGTTGAGAGTGCGCGAGTGCGTGCGCACACGTGTTGACGAGGGAGCACGCTTGCTAGCGCGCCTTGCTGGTACTCGTGACCGGAGCTCGTTTCCGTGCCCGCACCGTGCAGATGTCCTCAGCACGCCCCACCGCGAAGGAGCAGCTCCAGCTGTTCAAAAAGTTCAACGACGACGGCCTGTTCGCGGTCGACTCGTGCAAAGTCGGCGACTTCTGGTGGGTCGTCAGCCTCGCGTGGTTCAACCAATGGAAAGCGCACGTGGACTGGCACGGGGACGGAGAGGCCGCGGGGGAACGCAGGGCCCCTGGCCCCATCGACAACTCCGACATCCAAGCCAAGGGTTTCGCAAAGAACACCACGCGGCTGCGTCCCGGGCTCGCCCTGGAGGCGGACTACACCATCCTGCCCGACGCAGTGTGGACCAAGTTTGTTGAGTGGTACACCATCGTCGAGGCCCAGTCGCCTGGTGTGCGGCGGTCCGTCGCAGGGGCCAAGGAGAAGATCGTCGAGGTCAGTGCGCCCGTGTTCGACCTGCTCTTCGCGTCGGAGGCGTGGCTGGGAGGGGATCCAGACGAGGCCATCGAAATCGTCGTGAGCAAGTACCAAAAGCTGGACTCGCTCATTGACGCCATCATCGCGCAGTTGGCGATTGACCGGGACTTGTCACCTTCCGACGTCCCCGACACGCAAAACATCCGACTCTGGTTCAGCCTGGGCAAGGGCAAGAAGTACCACTTGGTACCGCAGGACGACGACTTCATGAACAGCGTCATGTTGCTGACACCGCCAGGTTCCGACGTCGGCGTGTGCCGTGTCCCAGCCCCGAGGCTCTTGGTCGATCTTCGTGAGGTAAGATCCTCGCAGTCTGTGCAAGCCTGTTGTCCAACGGAATTGCGCGAGGCGAGGCACGCGTGTCTTAACCCGCGTCGCCTCCGCAATTGTCGCCTGTGCCGTTATGCTTGCTGTACCCTGCCTGTGCTCTTTGTTGATCTTCGGTGATGCTGTTTTGTAGGATGCGGAGGCCGATTGGCTTCGGCAGGGGATGGAAGACGATGACGATCTCCCTGCCCGAGAGCGGAAGCAGGTCGAAGCAGAAGAGGCTGCCAAAGCGGCTGAAGAACGCGCTGGTACGTGGCAATTGCACCTGCCTGCACCTGCCTGCACCTGCACGGTCGTGACGAGTGTGGGCTTGATCCGGCATATCTTCATGCACGCCTCACGTTTCTGTGGTATCTATGCTACTTCACTTCCGGTGGGGCACAACGACATGTCCACATGTGCTGCGCAGCTGAGGAGGCGAAAAAGAGTTTGGAAAAGCGTGAGCGTGAGGCGGCCATGGACGACGCGACGTGGCGGAGATCGTTGGACGTTGGCTGGCTCGCTGATGTCTATGACGGCAGCGAGTGGCGCGAGAGCACGGTGTTGGAGCTGTCGGCCGACGACGCCGAAGTGCTGGTGGTGGGATTCCGCGCTGAACCAGTTCACACGTTGACCACGCAGCGCAACGCTGGTGCAGGTGCTGAAGCCAACGGCAAGGCAGTCGCCGGGGACCTGGCGAAACCTTATTCAAAAGTTGGGGACTGGCGTACCCAGTTGCGCCAAGACATGCAGATCGAGGTCCTCGGCACCAAGCGACGATTTTACCACGACCCTGCAAATTCCAAGTACCTGCATTACCACGAAGGAGATAAGGAGTGGTACGGCTGTGCGACACAGCGGAGCATTCCATCGAGTCGCATCAGACTGCTCATCGCTGTTGTGGACTGCGTAGGTGGCTGAGTGATAAAGGCCATTTCGATTCGGCAAAGGCGTTTGGGTATCTGTACTGCGCGGGGACGCCAGAGCGTCCCCCGCCAACTCCTGGTCCGAAATGGAGGGTCCGTTGCGTTGCGTATCTTGCGTTGCACGGCCCTGAGCGGCCGTTCTCCAAACTCATTCGCTCATTCTTATGCCTGTGGGAACATAGATCCATCGCTACGGGCGCTGGATTACGTCTCCTGATCTGCACATTTCGTTTGCCCCCAACACCTTCGACGAAGGTTCCGAGGGCAAAGATGAGGACGAGAGTGACTCCGATCGAGGCAACGCCGCCAAAGACCTCTACATCGCTAATGGCGGTCTCCTTGAAGATGACATGGTCGTCATATCCGCGGAACCGAACTTTGAGGATGAAGCTCAAGACGTCGTCGGCAAGTACCGGCCGATGGAGCAGTTCCGCTGGCGCAAAGAGCGTGTCGTTAAGGTCGACTACAAGCGGCGCTTGGTCACCATCACAGATGCACCGACGAGCGTGTACCATGCGAGCGTGTCGTACATGACGCGGGGATACTGGGTGCGTGTGCTGACGGCTCTTGATCTCCGCGCACACCCCACGTGTTGACGCCACACCGCGTCATCTGCCCCACTGTCTGCCACGCTAATCGGGTCTGACCGTCTGATATGTCGCCTCGAATTTTGGTAGGAGCCCGGGAGGAAGACCATTTCCCTCGACAGTGACACCATTCGCAAGCTAACGATTCGAAAATCTGGGCGGGGGAGTGGCGACAATGCGAGCGACGACGTGGAGCTTGGCAAGGCGCTGGCCACCACGACGGTCTGCGGATTGCGGAACCTTGGCAACACGTGTTTCATGAACTCGGTGCTGCAATGTTTGTTTGCTGTTCCGCAACTAGCGGAGCTGTTCGTCAGCAAAGACGAAATCGGTGCAATGTTGAATCCTGGCAACCCCCTCGGCACAGGCGGTGAGCTCGCGAAAGCTTTCAGCGGCCTGATCCAGAATGTAGCGTTCAGCCGTGGGAAAACCCAAGTTCCGAACGTGTTCAAACAAGTTTTGGGCAATTTCAGCCCTCGATTCGCTGGATTGGAGCAACAGGACGCTATGGAGTTGTTCAACACTGCTGTGGATCTGCTCCACGAAGATTTGAACCGGATCCTCAAAAAGCCTTATGTTGAGTCAGTGGAATCCGGCTCGGACCCCGACGATGTGGTGGCCAAGGAATCTTGGCGACGGCATAAATTGCGAAACGACTCCGTGATCGTAGATCTGTTTCAGGGTACGTGGTTATTGGAGTTCATAGCGATTTCGGCCATTGTTTCCGACATCGCGAAGAGTCACGTCGCTGATTTCTGCTTCTGCTGGCGCACAACAGGTCAATTCAAGTCTCACTTGACGTGCCCGAATGAGTCGTGCAAAGGGAAATCGTGGCGGAAGTTCGACCCGTTCACCGCCGTGTCTTGTCCCTTGCCACCCGCAAAGAAAAAGAAAGCTTCATACGACGTGACTGTCTACACTCAAAAAGGTATGGTGTTGCGATTTCGAGCGTGGGCTGTCGGCACCGACTGACGTTCATCCGCCGTGCTCCGCAGGCATCGCCGACTTGGCCGATTTCGAAGCACCGCCAGATTCCGATCCCAAGCCAGATGTCGATTCCCAGGAAGCGGAACCGCAAGAGCGTACTGTGTCGACGAAGACGCCGCCCGGAATCTTCGTTGTGGAGTTGCAGGCCGAGCAGCAGGGCTCCGTAGTTGCTGAGCAGATATCGCAGTACACAGGTCCGGTTCTGAGTCGTGGAGTGTCGGCAGCGTTTGCCACTTTGTCATCCTGTTTGCTGCATGCCATGATGTGGACAGGCATCCCGACTGCACGACTGCTGGTCGCGCAAATGCGGCAAGGGTACTTCGACAGTGTTCTCTTCGACTCTACCATCAGCACGGATGAATCCTTCTTTGCGTTGTCTGGAATCGCTGTGTTCGAAATTCCCGAGGAGTTCGATTCTGAAAAACACATCATGGTTGTCGTTCGCTTCGGTTCGTGCTGCGCGCGATTGAGGCAACGCTGTTTTGGCCGCCGTCTGCTCCGTCTCCACCTTACGACTTATGCCGCGTGTATTCTGGTGCTAGAACGGCGCACCGCAGGACTTCTGATGATCCCCAAAACTTGGACGAATCGGCAGCTGCACTTGCATGTCGAGCATCTTATGCGCCGCCGCCTGCGTCAGAGCGAAGATGAGGTATTGAAGGCGCCGTTGCCGCGTATTCAGAAAGGGGACATGGTCAAGTTCCCGCACCCTGAAAGAGGTGTGTGTGTGTGTGTGCGTGTGCGTGTGTGTGCGTGTGCGCGTGTGTGCGTGTGCGTGTGTGCTGTCTCGTGGCCGCAAACTCTTGAACTGCGCACCATTGTGATACGATTGTTCTGCTTGTCCCTGCTTCTGTTGCCTAGATGAGGAGACCACTGGACGGGTTCTGTCTTGCTGGCAAGGCCTAGTGGTACGCTTGGCAGAGGACTTGGCGGACGGGCATTACGCGCCAACGTACAGAGTCAAGCTGAGCGACACGTCGCACCAAGTGGACTTCCAAAAGAGTGCCCTGCAGTTTCTCCGTAAAGAAGGCGTGTGGGGTCCACAGCTGCCCAAGGAGTCAGACTCGTCGGATGACGAAGACGAAGCCAATGACGCAACGGACGCTCCATTGGGCACAGACGTTCAGCGCGACAGCGAGGAGCAAGTGCGAGCAAGAGAGCCGGAGCTGCTACCCAACAGGGCGTACGCCGTTCGGTACTTTTGCCGTCGCGAAGATTATTACGGCATGACGTCAGGCATAGTCAGTGAACGCCTGGCACAAAATTACTCTCGCCAAAACATCTTTTGGATCCTCAAGGTCGACGATAAGCCAGTGCAAGAAAACATCGCGATGCTGGATCTGGTCATCGACCGTGAACTCCGTCTGGTTGTCGACCCAGCATTCGACGCCGCAGTGGAGCACCCGGTGCGCTGGGTGCCGCCCAAGGACGAACCAGCGGACGGGGATGCCGAAGATGACGGTTCCCTGACTCTCCGGAAATGCTTGACCAAGTTCGCCACGCGAGAACAACTCGGGGAGATGGACACCTGGTACTGCCCCGGCTGCAAGGAACACGTGCAGGCTTTCAAGAAAATGGATATATGGAAGCTGCCACCTGTGCTTGTGTTCCACCTGAAGCGATTTTCGTACGAAATGGGCGACTGGTCCACCCGTCGGGAAAAACTCGAGGAGTTCGTTGACTTCCCTTTCGAAATCGACATGGCTCCGTTCGTAGTCGGCAATGGCGAAGGGGAAAGCGGAACCAAGGAGGACACCGAGTCACGTGGCAACTTGGTGTACGAGCTGATCGCGGTGTCGAACCACATGGGCAACCTAGGCTTCGGACACTACACGGCGTACAGCAAGCGAGGTGACCAGTGGTTTGAGTGTGACGACTCGGTGATCACGAAAGTGACTGCAGAGCAGGTGAAGACATCTGATGCCTACGTGCTGTTCTACCAGCGCAAGGTTGACGCGGAGAAGGCAAGGGCACGAATCAAAGAACGAACTGCCACCGGCCAAGCCAGCGAAGGCGGTAGTTCTCCAAAAGCTGGACCTTTGCCGAGTGAAGCAGAGACCGTCCCTCTGTTTGTTTTGAATCTGCCAGTCCCCTATGAATTCGGGGAAGACTCAGACAGTTCTTTAAGCTCCGATGAAGATGATGACGATGACGTTCCCCTGGTTTGAATAAATAAGCAAGCCCGCAGCGTTGGTGCGCCGGCGCCCTGTCGCGTGCAGCGCGGAGCATTGCGTGAGTCAATTGTTTAAAAATTGATGCTTTGACACTAACTAATGAATCGCGAACGACACCAGCACAAAATGTCCGATGAACACCCATCCACATGGGTACATTAATGACTAGTCACAGCTTCGAACGACGCCATCCATCTTCACGGCATTGTCTTACACAGTGCCCGGCAGTGCATGGAATACTTTCTGCAACATTTTGACGACTGCTTGGAACGACCATGTGGCGACATGGTGACGGCCCGCTCTCGGCGACATTCTCCCGACGCTTTTGACGACTGTGTTGCGACATTCCCGACGGTATTTCGACAACGCTTTCGACAGCAATGAGGCGATACTACAGTATTGACGACACCACGGCACGCCTTCTGCGACACCGCTGACGGCGTTTCCTTGGACGGCGCGTTGTTGTGACGACATTGGGGCGGGATTTCGACGGCGGGACGGCGACAATTGCTCCATGTTGATCGATGGCATCGCAACTTTCGTTTATTTTATTTTTTGTTTGTTACGTTTTACTCACTGTCTTCTTACACTGTACTTACCCGCAGCGTAGTTAGTTAGGGAATGCTTCCGGCGATACTTCGACGGCGGTTCCACCTTTTGTTGACGACGCTTTCGGCGGTGTTCAGCGCATTTTCGGCGGCAGTTCTTTGTGTGGACGGCGCCCGCGCATTGGCGCATTCCCGGCACTTCGTTGTTATACCATTGCAATGCATTTCCGCCCCTCGAAGGTGTCTTGTCTAGGTGACTCGAGGTCGCACCCTTCAACGGCGTCGGGACGACGACGGCGGCCGCCGCCGTCGTCGTCGTGGGCGTGTCGGCCGTTCGCTGACTGTGAGGCGTTCGTTCGTTCGTTCGTTCGTTCGTTTGTTCGTTCGTTCGTTCGTTTGTTCGTTGTTCGTTTTGGCGACGACGAAGTGACAACGCAGCGATGACCAAAACGACGAACGACGAACGACAACAAATGACGAACGACCAACGACCAACGACGAACGACCAACGACCAACGACCAACGACCAACGACCAACGACCAACGACCAACGACCAACGACC
>ENA-OWNT01001652-OWNT01001652.1-seawater-metagenome-genome-assembly--contig:-NODE-1652-length-26932-cov-6.189723_pt1 | contig 26932 bp, 19 predicted proteins | sample MGYA00238136_ERZ651165 | MGnify/ENA primary metagenome ERZ651165 (study PRJEB26861, sample SAMN08777766) | seawater metagenome | isolation source: coastal seawater | place: USA: Florida | collected...
TCGGCCAGCACCATCCGGGACATGTCCGCGCTCCAGTCCATCTCCCAGGCGGACCGGTCGTGCAGGGGCCCGGCGAGGTCTGCAGTGACGTCCATCGTCCCCTGGATCTCCTCGGCCCAGGCGTCGGGGAGCAGCGACTCCGGCAGCGCGGCCAGGAGCTTCCCGAGGGGCAGCCGCGGCCCGTCCACGTGGGTGGAGATGGCGGGGGGGGCGTCGCCGGTGAACGGCCCGGCGCGCAGATCGAGCGAGCCGCCGACGCTGGCCACCGACCAGCGGCCCTCCCGGAGCACAAGGCCGCCCTCCTCGGGGACCACGGTGCCCTCGAAGCCGACGCTGGGCAGCTCCGTCGCCGCGGGGCCCAGGAACGGATGCAGCACCACCGGCTGGTCCAGCTTCAGACGCACCGGCCACGTCCCGTCCCCCGCCTGGAACGCGACGGTGCCGGTGGCCACGCCGCGCTGCAGGTCCACGAGATCGGTGCGCGCGAACAGCGGCACGAGGTCCACGGACTCGAGCCCGAGCACGACTTCGTCGAGCCCGTCCGGACTCAGTCGGCCGGCGCCCGTCACGGTCCCGCCCGTGGTCAGCGTGGCGGTGACCGCGACCGCCAGCTCCGTGCCCCGCCGGTCCACCTGGGCGTCCAGGGCGGAGGGGAGGGGGAGCTCCGCCGGCGGATCGAGGAGCTCGGTGGTGATGTCCTCGAGCCGGATCCGCGCCTCCGGAGCGAGCCGCTCGAGCACCGCGGGGACCCGCGCGCCGCCGGGGCGGGCGGCCAGCCGCTCGTGGGTGTCGAGGAAGCGCCGCGCGAGGCCTTCGAGCACGGTGGACAGGGAGCGGTCCGGAGCGCTGTCGTCGTCGTCGCCCGCGGGCGCGGCCACCGTGGGCAGGCGGGCCTGGATGTGGCCCCCGCGCACGGTGAGCTGCTGCAGCGGCGGCAGGGTCCCCAGGAACGGCGCGCTCAGCGCGATCTCGGTGTGGGTCAGCGCGAAGCCGACGACGGGTCCGTCATCCAGCACACACGCGACGTTGCGGAGCTCCACGACCTTCGGGCTGACGATGGTGGCGCCGCCCACCTGGCAGGTCCCGCCGAGCACCGCGTGCAGCTTGTCGGTCACCCGCGCGGCGACCTCGTTGCCCGAACGCGCGGTCCACCACCAGACACCGAGGCCGGCGGCAGCCAGCAGGAGCACGATCAGCGCGATGGCGACTCTGCGCATCGCGCGAGTCTATCGGCTCCTAGAGCAGACCCTGGTCGCGGACCCACTTCACGGTGTCCTCGATGCCCTGGTCGAAGGGCATCTCGGGCTCGTAGCCCAGCTCGTCCTTCGCGCGGTCGATGCGGGCCCACCAGCCGGTCGCCGAGCCCTCGCGGACCTTGTCCCGGTTGAAGATGGGCAGCTTGCCACTGAGCTTGCCGACCAGCTCGCTCGCGAAGGCCGCGGGGTAGGCCACGGACACCGGCACCGTCAGGGTGAACGCCTTCTTGCCGAGGGCCGTCGCCGAGCGCTGGCCGAGGCCCGCCCAGGTGTACTGCCCGCCGTCGGTGATGAAGTAGATCCCCTCACCGTCGGCGTGGTGGTCGTCGTGGTGCTCGTGGTGCGGCAGACCGCCCCCGGCGAGCGCGTGGCTCTCGGCGTCCGAGGGGATGTGCCGGCCCTTGTCCCCCGCGAGCACGATGCCGCGCACGAGGTCGTGGGGGTGCACGATGGAGAACCAGGCGTTCTTGAACCCGAGCTTGAGCACCAGCCGGCTGTTGGCCATCTGGATGACCTGCAGGAAGTCCTCGTCCCGGGGCCCGTAGACGACGGGCGGGCGGACGATGGTGACCTCGATCTTCCCGTCACGAGCGGCCTCGTGGGCAGCGCGCTCCCCGGAGAACTTGCTGCGCCCGTAGATGCTGATGGGGTTGGGCGCGTGGTGCTCGGCCCGCGGGACGTCGTGGTTGCTCGGGCCCGCAGCGGCCAGCGAGGACACGTAGACGACCTTGCGGGGCCCGTTCTTGGCCTTCTTCGCGGCGGCGAGGACGTTGGCCGTCCCGCCGCCGTTGATGCGCTCGTAGTCCTGCGCCGCGCGCCCGGCCGTCATCCCGGCGAGGTGGTAGACGACGTCGACGCCGTCCATGGCCTCGGCCAGCGAGTCGGCGTCGGTGAGGCCGGCGTACCGGTAGTCCACCGTCCGGTGGTCCAGGTTCTTGGTGTTCGAGGTCTTGCGGACCATGGCGTATGCGGTGTCGCCGCGGTCCTGCAGGAACTCGACGAGGTGGCTGCCGATGAAGCCGTTGCTGCCGGTGATCAGGGCCTTCACAGGTCGCTCCCGTAGATGCGGTACGTCTTGATCTTCGTTCCGTCCATCGCCTCGATCGCCCGGTTGATCATGTCGTTGTCGTCCAGGGTCCAGCCGATCTCGGCGCCCTTCCAGCCCGCCGCCTTGGCGTTGCGGTGGCTCTGCAGGAAGAGGATCGAGTCGGCGCCGCGCCGTCGGTACCCCGGCTTGACGCCCATCACGATCAGCCTCCCTGTATCCACGGTCTTGGCGATGTCCAGCCGCCACCACAGCTTCAGGCCGCCGAAGGGCACCAGGGAGCCGTTCAGTCCCGCGAGCGCCTGGTTCAGGTTCTTGATGGAGATGCAGAACGCGATGGGCTCGCCGTCGATCTCGGCCATCAGCGCCAGACCCGGCTGCACGACCATCTTCAGATCCGCGGCGAGGTGCCGGAACTCGTCGTCGCCCATCGGCACGAAGCCCCAGTTGTCCTCCCAGGCGTCGTTGTAGATCTGCAGGACGCGCTCGACCTCGGCGTCCCAGTTCCCCAGGTCCATTTCGCGGACGTCGATGTTGTTCCGCTTGCGCACCTTGTCGGCGACGCGCTCGACCTTCTCCGGGATGGGCGTGCTCGTGCTGAGCCACCACTGCCACAGATCCTTGGCCTGGCTGACCCCGGCGCTCGTCAGCAGCGCGTCGTAGTAGGGCGGGTTGAAGGGCATCTGCACGCCGGGGGGCACGTCGAAGCTGTCCACCAGGACGCCGGCGAGGTAGTTCGTGCTCAGGTCGAAGGGCCCGACCATGTCCTCCCGCCCCTGCTCCTTGAGCCAGGACTTCGCCCGGTCCAGCAGCGTCCGGGCGACCTCCACGTCATCGATGCTGTCGAAGAAGCCGAAGTAGCCGGTCTTGGTTCCGTGGGCCTTCTCCCAGTCCTTGTCGTGCACGGCGGCGATGCGGCCGACGTCCCTGCCGTCCTTCGTGGCGATCCAGCAGGCCACGTCCGCGTGGGCGAAGAACGGGTTCTTGTGGACGTCCAGGTAGTCCCGGCGGTCCATGAAGAGGGGCGCGACGAAGTGCTCGCTGGGATGCCAGACCTGGTTCGCCGTCCACTGCAGGCGGATGAACCGGTCGATCAGCTTGCCGGCGGCGGTGCGGAACAGGCCGCCCCAGGGGAGCGGGATGCCCCAGCCCTTGACGTGCAGGGGGACCTCGATGAGTTCAACAGACATGCGGGTCCTCTCCTGCGTGGGCTCAGATGAGCTGCGCGATCTTCCCGACCTTCTCGAAGACGGACAGGGCGAAGTCGATCTGCTCGGGCGTGTGCATCGCCATGAACGACGTGCGCACCAGCGTGGCGTCCGGGGCGACGGCCGGCGGGATGACGGCGTTCGTGTAGACGCCCTCGTCGAAGAGCATGCGCCAGAAGGGCAGCATCCTCATCTCGTCGCCGATGTAGATGGGCAGCACCGGCGTGTCCGCCTCGCCCACGGTGTAGCCGAGCTCCTTGAGGCCCGCGCGCATGCGGCGCACGTTCGCGTGGAGCCGCTCCCGGGGCTCGGGGTCGTTCTCCATGATCTCGAGGGCAGCGAGCGCGGCCGCCACGTGGGCGGGCGACATGGACGCCGAGTAGATCAGGGATCGGCCGTGGTGGCGGATGAAGTTGATGACCGACTTCGGGCCGGCGATGACGCCGCCGATGGACGCGAAGCTCTTGCTGAACGTGCCGGTGATGAGGTCGACGTCGTCCTGCACGCCCCAGTGCTCGGCGGTGCCGCGGCCCGTCGGGCCCATGGTGCCCAGGCCGTGGGCGTCGTCGACGATGAGCCGCGCGCCGTACTCCTTCTTGAGCTTGACGAGCTCCGGGAGCGGGGCGATGTCGCCCTCCATCGAGAACACGCCGTCGGTGATGATCGCCGCGTTCTTCGACGGGTTGAGGGCCGCCATGACCTTCGCGGCGTCCTCCATGTCCACGTGCTCGTACCGCTTGATGCGGCAGCGCGAGATCATCACGCCCTCGTAGATCGACGCGTGGTTCTGCTGGTCGAGCACCGCGATGTCGTCGCGCTGGAGCAGGGCGCCGAGGGCGGCGAGGTTCGTGCTGTAGCCGGTGGTGACGACGGCGGCCGCCTCCATCCCGAGGAAGGCGGCGAGGCGCTCTTCGAGCTCCTCGTGCAGCGCCAGGGTGCCGTTCAGGAAGCGGCTGCCGGAGGTGGACGAGCCGTACTCGTCGACCGCCTTCTTGGCCGCCTCGCGCACCTTCGGGTGGAAGGTGAGCCCGAGGTAGTTGTTCGACCCGAGCATCAGACGCTTCTTGCCTTCGATGACCACCTCCGACCCGTTGGTCTCGGTGATCGGCAGGAAGTACGGGTACAGACCCGCCGCCTTCGCGTCGTCGATGAGGGTGTAGTCGCGGCAGCGCTTGAACAGATCGGGCATCAGGGGGGCCTCACTCGCCCGCAGCGCGCGCGTCCCTACAAAGGGGGGCGCCGCAAAGCGGCGGGACCGTACCGGACGAGGGGGATCGGGGCAAGACGGCGTTCGGGCGGGGCTTCTGTCAGCGGTTTCAGTTTGTTTCAGACGCTGTTCGTGGCTCCACGAGCCGGGCCCGCGCAGGCTGGACCTGCACCTCGAACACGGAGTCACCATGCGCCTCATCACCTTCGTCGTCGGTCTCTCGCTCCTCGGCCTCCTGCTCCCCACCCCGCTCCGCGCGGCGGAGGACCCGAGTCAGCTTCTCGCCGAGGCCCGCGGGGTCACCGCCGTGGGTGCGGGCTTCGCGATCGGGGACGCGGTGGCCGGCGGGATCGCGCTGAGCGGCTTCCTGCAGCCGATGTACCTCAGCGAGGGGTCCACCTGGGCGATCTTCGCGGGCGGCAGCGCCGAGCTGGTCGGTCGCACCGTCGGTGGCCCCATGTTGATGTCCGGCGCCGGCAAGTCGCGGCGGGCGGTCCGGCTGCTGGGGGGCACGCCCGACTCCCCGTGCCCGATCGTCGCCGCGACGCTCCTCTATTCCTTCGGCTTCGCCGTCCGCTACGCCGCTGGTGTCGGGGCCGTGACCGACCGGCGCGTGGGGACCGGGCTGTCGGTGGCCGCGTCCGCCATGCAGGGACTCTCGAGCGCGCTCTACCTGACGGACGCGCGCCGGCACCAGGGCCGCGCGCAGGCGCTGCTGCGCGTGGGCGGGACCTTCTGAGTCAGCGGACGGGGAGCCGCGCCTCGGTTGCGTGGAACTCCCGCCCGGCGACCGAGCGCCCCTCCAGGTCGTGGTAGGCGAGGTTCTCGGCGTTCAGTCGCCACTTGCTCGCCGCGAGCCGCACCGTGACGTCGCCGCTCGCCGGCGTGGTGAACGCGAGCTCCAGGGTCCGCGACTCCCGCGGCTCCAGCCGGTTGTCCGACTCCTTCTTCACCTCCGGCCACCAGGTGTAGACGGCGCCGATCCTGTGCTCCGCGCGGGCCAGCTCCGTGCCGTCGGCCGCCGTGGCGACGGCGGTCACGAGGATGAAGCGCTCCGGGTCGCCGGTGGGCAGCAGGTGCCCCGCGTGGGCGTTCGTGTAGGTCGCAGTGAGCGCGACGGCGGTGCCCGGCGTCAGCGCCTCCGGCAGCGCCGTCCAGGCCACCTCGAGCCCGTCCCCGTAGACGTCCCGCAGCGGCGCGAGCTCCGCTTCGAACTCCGGCTTCTTGGGGATCAGCGAGCCCCCGAACCAGTGGCGCCGGGTGGGGCGCTCCGGGAAGCCGACCATCAGTGGCCGGGTCACCTCGGGCATGTGGCAGCTCTGGCAGGTCTTCCCTTCATCGTCGTAGGGCCCGCGGCTGAACTCGTCGCCGGTGTCGAACGTGCAGGCGAGGTTCAGCTCCTTGAAGTAGGCCGCGGCCTGGTGGCACTGGGTGCACACCTCGACGGTCAGGAGATCGTCGGCCTTCTTCGTGGCGTGGGGCGCGTGCGTGTCGCCGTACGGCCCGAGCACCGCCCCGTCTCGCACGTGGCAGGTGGCGCAGCCGATGGCGTCGGCCTGCATGGCCGCGTCGAAGTCGGGGTTGGGCACCAGGATCGGCTTGCTCTTGTCGCCGTCGGTGTAGCCGGCCACCAGCTCCGGCAGCTGATCCGCGTACGGCGTGTGGCAGTTCATGCACATCCACGCCACGCCCTGCTTCTTCGACTTCTCGAGCTCTTCCAGGAACTGCGGATCGTCGAGCCAGGCTCGCGCGTGCGTGGAGATCGTCCACTCCGCGTAGATCTCCTGGTGGCAGCCGCCGCAAGTGGAGGCCCGGACGTTCGCGAGGCCGGCGGGGACCTCCGAGTGGGGGACGGGCTGCAGGTAGCGGGGCTGGGTGGCCGCGAAGGCGACGGCGTCGGCGACCGTGGGGGCGTCGGCGGGCGCCTGGGCCACGGCGGCGCCCGGCGCTGGGGCCGGGGCCCGCTTGCAGGCAGCGGGAAGGATCAGGAGCAGGACGGCAAGCAGGACGAGGTGGCGCACCTGCCCATGTAGTCACAGGTGGAGCCCGCGTGCTACCCGTGCCGCCCTGTGTCTGCATCTTCGCCCCGCACCGTCCTCCTGACCGGAGGCACCTCCGCCCTCGGCTGGGCGACTGCCCTGAGGCTGGCCCGTGCGGGGGACGAGGTGCTCCTGGCGGTGCGCAAGCCGGCCCGTCGTGGCCTGCGCGAGCGGGTTGCGGAGCTGCGCGCCACCGATCCCGAGACCGCGGGATCCCTCCGGCTCATCGACTGCGACCTCGCCCAGGAGGACGTGCTGGACCCGGCGGCCCGGGAGCGCGTCGTCCAGGACTGCGCCGGCATCGTCCACGTGGCCGCCGACCGGCGCTCGGACGGGGTGCGGCGGGCGGTCTTCGACGTGAACGTGCGCGCCACCCGGGCGCTGCTGCGGCTCGCCCAGGAGCTCGACGGCCGCTTCGTGCACGTCTCGGACCTCGACATCAGCGGCGACGCGCGCGGCGTGTGGATGGAGGACCAGCTCCTCGATGGCCAGGAGCTCGGCGGCGATCCCGTGCGGGAGAGCCGGATGCTCGCCGAGCGGCACGTGCGCAAGGCGATGGGCGAGCAGTCGGCCGTCGTGGTCCGGTGCGCGCTGCCGGTCGGCCCCCGCGACGGAGTCCAGGACCCGGTGTGGACGCTGCTCGGCCGCCTGCGCGATCTCTCCCGCTGGCCCCTCCCGGGGCCGCTGCGACGCCTGCCATTCGTGCCGGGCGGTGGCCGGCGGCTGCACGCCCTGCCGGTCGATGATCTCGCGGCCGTCGTGGCCGCGGCCTGGGCGGACGACGGCCCGGGCACCGTGCACGCCGCCGATCCCTTCGCGCCCACGCTCGCCGAGTGGGTCGCGGCGGCCTCAGCCGCGCTGGGACTCGCGCCTCCGGGCAGGTCGGCGCCGGGGCGGTTCGCGATCTTCGGGGACGATCTTCCGGTGCGCTGCGTGGCCTACGACACCACCCATGCCGACGCGCTCCTCCGACGGAACGGGCTGCGGCGGCCCTCCTGGAGGGAAGGGATCGCGCTGCTCATCGGTTCCATGTAGGCAGCCGATCGACGGGGCTTCCCGGGCGTGATTGCACGCACCCGGGGTACGTCCTATTCTCGCGTGCCGCCGGGGGACCCGGCGCACCATTTTCAGGGGACATCGACATGGCCGAAGGCGGGTTCTTCTCACGCATTGCGAACCTCTGGACCGGGTTCCTCTCGCTGTTCGTCGGAAACATCGAGAAGGAGAATCCGGAGGCCGTCTACGAGGCCGCCATCCAGGCGCGCAAGAAGAAGTACGACGAGCTGAAGAAGGCCGTCTCCGGGATCATCGTCCTGCGGAACAAGCTCGCGAAGGAGCTCGAGGAGAAGTCCGCCGAGCTCAACGAGCTGGACGCCCAGGTCCGCATGGCCGTCGAGACGGACGAGGACGAAGCTGCCCTCGTGCTGCTGCAGCGCAAGGAGGATGCGGAGAAGCGCATCGCCGAGATCGAGGGGGAGCTCGAGCAGGCCCGGCAGGACGCCGAGGACGCGAAGGCCTCCATCGTCACGTTCCAGGCCGAGATCGAGAAGCTCCAGCGCGAGAAGGCCGCGGTCCTCGCGAAGCTCGAGACGGCCGAGGCCCGCATCAAGATCCAGGAGACGCTCGACGGCATGAGCCTCGACGCGGACATCCAGGCCTTGGACAACGTGCGCGACCACGTGGCCCGCAAGCAGGCCGAGGCCGACGTCAACGCCGAGATCGGCGACGCGGAGATCGGCAGCAAGCTCAAGAAGATCCAGGCGCAGGCCGGCACCGCGTCTGCGCGCGCCAAGCTCGAGGCCCTCAAGAAGGCGCGTGACGCCGAGCGTGCCCAGCAGGCCGGCGCCGCCCAGGCCGTCAAGAAGCAGATGTAGCGGCCCGTTCGGGCCCCACACACTCCAGGAACGAATCCATGGCTGACGAAGCGACGAGCGCCCCGCGCTGGGCGTTGATCCTTGGTGCGTCCAGCGGCTTCGGCGGGGCCACTGCCCGCGCTCTGGCCGCCGACGGCTGGAACATCTTCGGGGTGCACCTCGACCGGCGCAGCACGCTGCCGAACGCGGTCGCGGTCCAGGAGGACGTGGCTGCATCCGGTGGGACGGCGCGGTTCTTCAACGTCAACGCCGCCGATCCCGGCAAGCGCGCGGACGTGCTGGCCGAGATCCAGCAGCAGCTCACGGCCGACGGCGGCTCCCTCGGCTGCGTCATGCACTCCCTGGCGTTCGGCTCGCTCCTTCCCTTCGTCCGGCAGGAGGGCGAGGCGGGCAAGACGGCCACGCCGAAGCAGATGAACATGACGCTCGACGTCATGGCCCACAGCCTCGTGTACTGGGTGCAGGACCTCGTCGCCGCCGATCTGCTCGGCGACGGTGCCCGAGTGTTCGCCATGACGAGCAGCGGCTCGCGCCTGGTGTCCCCGAGCTACGGGGTCGTGTCGGCCGCAAAGGCCGCGCTCGAGGCGCACTGTCGGCAGCTGGCCTACGAGCTGCTGCCCCGCGGCATCACGGTGAACTCGATCTGCGCGGGGGTCACGCGCACCGCTGCGTTGGAGAAGATCCCCGGGGCCGACGTGCTCATCAACAAGAGCCTGGCGAAGTCACCGGTGGATCGGCTGACCCACCCCGAGGACGTCGCCGGCGCCATCGCGGCTCTGTGCGATCCGCGGCTCTACTGGCTGACGGGGAACGTCCTCGGCATCCACGGCGGCGAAGAGATCATCGGCTGAGACGCCCGGAGCAGCCACCCAGCGCCGACCGCAGGCGGGGAGCCCGCATCCCGGAGTAGTGCGTCCAACAGATCGGTGTCGAACGCGCTGGGCTGGCCGTCGAGGACCTGGGCCGGCGGCACCGGGATGTCGGCGAGCAGGAGCCCGAGTCGCTGCACGTCCCGCACGAGGCGGCGGGCGAGTCGGGCGCGCCGGAGCGGGTGCAGGGCGTCCGCGACGGAGGCCAGGGCGGTCGCCCGGCGTGCGATGCGGAGACGCTTGGTCTGGACCGCGATCGGACCCGTCCGGACCCCCCAGTCGCGGGTTCCGTGGAGCCACTCTCCGTAGTGAGCGGTGTGTGCCGCCAGTTCCGACGAGCGCCACTCGAGACCCGCGGTCGGCACGGCGACGAGGTCGATCGCGCCGCGTCGGCCCGACGCGATGGACGGATCCCCGATCACGAGGAGATCCCAGTCCGAGCTCGGCTCTGCGCAGCCTGCTGCGCGCGACCCGAACAGCACCACTTCCCGCGCTTTGGCGGCGAGGGCATCCAGGCGCAGTCCGTTCGCGGCGCAGACGGCGGCGAGCTGGTCAGGCATCTCCATCTCCTTCGAGTCTACGGACGATCAGCTCCATGTGATCCGCGACCCGCTCACGCGCGGCATCGATTTCTCCGTCTTCGCCGGGGTAGGTGATCACCGCGCCCCCGTACCCGGTCCGTTGCACGGCTTCCAGGACCCGCGCGGCGTCCGACGCCAACTCGTCGAGGTCGAGCTCGGCCAACGCGTGCTGGGCCTCGGAGGGCAGCGCGTCCTCGTCTTGTGCGCCCAGCCACGCGAGCAGCTCGGGCAGCGGCTCGACAGTGGCTCCGTACAGCCCCTCGAACCAGCCGAGATCCACCAGCGCGGACGCCGCGAGTTCGAAGTTCGCCTCCCAGGCTGCCGCCTGTTCAGGGTCGAACTCGTCCCAGAGGGCGTCCACGGCGCGCCGCAAGCGTCGGACCTGTCTCTTCATCAGGTCTCCCGACAGTAGGTGATGAACTCGGGGGTCGCCAGGGCCCGGAGGACGACGGGCTGCCAGTGGTTCTTCCCGTGCAGCGCTGCCAGGCCATCGGCTTCGCCCTGCATCGAGGTGATGACCACTGCGTCCGATTCGGCTCGGTTCCGGATCGCGATCTTCCGCGAACCGGCGTAGCCCCGCGCGGCCTTCCTCCATCGATGGAGCAGGTTGAGGTTTGCGACGTGCGCGCGGAACAGGTCCTCCATCCGCCCCGCGGCATGGTTGACCGTCAGGGAGACTGCCAAGGGGTCGACCGACACGGTCGCCTCCAGCACTTGGTCCAGCGTCTCGAGAGGGTCGAGGTAGAAGTGGATGAGACGTCGTGTCTCGCTCCCGTCCACCCATCGGCCCCGTCGGTTCTGACACGTGCTGCACGCGGGGATCAGGTTGAGCGGTAGGAGGGAGTACTCAGGCCGAGGAGCAGGCGGCGCCTTCTTCTCGAAGAAGTGGTCGAGCGTGTCGCCTTCGCTGAGGTGGCAGCAGTACGGGCAGCCCTCGTGGTCGGTCCAGTGGGTCTGGGCCGCCCGGATGATCGGCCAGAGCTCCCCTCCGCGGTGCTGCTTGTAGAGCGCGCGCAACGCGTCTGCCTCGGTGGTCGTGGTGGCTACGGAGGGCGCTGCGTGCAGCCCTGCGCCGGCCGCCCGGTAGCCGCGCGCGGCGTCGATCAGCTCCTGTCGGCGCGGCGCGACGACGTGATCGGGCGGCACGATCCGGTCCAGCAGCGCGCGGTAGTCGCCGCTCGGCGCGTCGAGCGACCTCACTGAGCGTGTTCGTCCAACGCCAGGTTCACGGCGAACGAGCGGTTGCTCTGCAGGGTCGCGCGCACGGCGTCCGCACCGTCGTTCGCCACCGCCTCCTCGAGCCGCGCGACGTAGTTGGGGTCCTCTCGCGAGATCCCGAAGATCACGTGCAGCAGTTCGTCCAGGCTCTCCCCGAAGGTCTCGCGCGACGGAGTCACGACCCGCACGGTCGGGCCACTCCGCTTCAGCACCCGCACGTGCCGGGCGGGGACCTCTTGCAGGGGCATCGGGCTGTGGGTCGCGACGATGCCGAACGCGTCGTACTCTTCCAGCAGCGCGTGCACGGTGCGCAAGAACCGGGTCAGCAGCGCGGGGTGCAGGTGCACCTCGGGCTCGTCCAAGAGCACCACGGAGCGGCTCTCCAGGCCGGCCATGAGCTCGGTTACCATCAACAGGGCGATTTCATGTCCGGAGCTGATGCGTCCGAGTAGTTCCACTCCCGCAGTCTGGAGGGTGATCGGGTCGAGACGCGGCTCGGCCGTCGCGGGGACCAGGAAGGCGACCGCGTCCAACCAACGCCGCAGCCGTCCGCGGGCCACGAGCTCGGCGCGCCGCTCCGGCCAGCGCTCCCGCGCGAGCTTCCGATCCAGACTGGCGTGCGGTCCGCGGAGGCCGCAGTAGCGGTAGACGTCTTCGGGGAGGCGGATCGGCCGGCTGAAGCTGTCGAAGGCGCTGTAAGAGAGCGCGAGTACCCGCCCGAGGCCGCCGTCCGGGGTGACGGTCAGCCCGCCCTCCTCCTCTTGGAGCCCGCACAGGGCAAACGCCAATTGGCCGAGCAGTGCGGTCTTGCCGACTCCGTTCCGGCCCGCGAGGACACCGAGCCGCCCGAGGGGACTGGCCCCATCGAAGTCCCAGCTGACGTCGTGGGCGTTGGTGAACCCGCCGGAGCTGAGATGCGCCCGGTAGCGGAGACGCAGCGGCGACGGAGGGACCTCCTGGCCCCGGAGGACACGCGCGGCGTGCTCGGCGGCGAACCGTGCTGCGCTGAAGCGCAGCAGCACCGCTGCCTGCGGGTCCGCGTGTGGGTCGTCACCACGGCTGACCATGTCGCCCAGCGCCAGGAGCGCGTCCGGGCCAAGCGGGTGATCGTTCATGCGCCGGTAGAAGTCGAGGCTCTGGCCGACGGACCGGACGTTCGGGTCGGCGCCGCTCCACAGCACAGGCGGGGGGCCGTCGTTCCGTCCCAAGACCTTCGTCCACCCGATCTCGGTGCGCTCGCCCGCGTCGTTGACGAGAGTCAGCTGATAGGTGGCCGCGTGGCCCCGGTCGTTCCAGTCCTGCCGATGAAGGACGGCGCACGGGCCGTGGGCGGGGGTCTGGACCCGGAACTGGACCCGGTGGACCGTCAGGCCGCGCGTCATGCCCGCAGACTATCAGCTCCTAGACGTCGTACTTCGACCCGTCCAGCAGGGCCCAGTCCGTCAGGATGTCGTGGCCGGTCTCGGTCACCAGCAGCGTGTGCTCGAACTGGGCGGACAGCTTCCCGTCCGTCGTCTTCACCGTCCAGCCGTCGCTGAGCAGCTTCACCCGCCAGGTGCCGAGGTTGATCATCGGCTCCACCGTGAAGGTCATGCCGGGCCGGAAGCGCGGGTTGGCGCCACGGAACCGGTAGTGCGGGATCTGGGGCTCGGCGTGGAACACCCGGTGGATCCCGTGGCCGCAGTAGTCGCGCACGACGCTGCAGTCCCGGGAGTGGGCGAGGTCCTCGATGGCCGCGCCGATGTCGCGGATGCGTCCCCCCGGCTTCACCTGGGCGATGCCGGCCTCCATGCACTCCAGCGCCGTCTTCGTCACCATCTTCGCCTGCGCGCTGGCCTCGCCCACCAGGAACGTCCGTGACGTGTCCCCGTGGTAGCCGTTCAGGATGGTGGTGACGTCGACGTTGACGATGTCGCCCTCGCGGAGCACCTGCTTCTTCGATGGGATGCCGTGGCAGACCACCTCGTTGACCGAGGTGCAGATCGACTTCGGGAAGCCCTTGTAGTTCAAGGGCGCCGAGATGCCGCCGTGGTCGCGCACGTAGTCCGCGCAGAGGCTGTCGAGCTGATCGGTCGTGATGCCGGCCCGGATGTGGGTGCTCGCCATGCGCAGACACGCCGCGGCGAGCAGACCACTGGCCCGCATCTTCTCGATCTCGGCGGCCCCCAGGATCTCGATCATCGTCGCCTCGTCCTAGCGTCGCCCGCGACCGCCGCCGCCGCCGCCGCCGCTGCTGCGACCGCCACCGCGACCGCCGCGTCCGCCGCCGCCGTCCCGTCGTCCGCCATCACGGCGTCCGCCGCCGCGGGGACCACCGCGTCCGCCACCGCCGCCGCCACCGCCACCACGCGAGGCGCGGGGCGCGCGATCGGCCTCGACGGCCTCGTCGCCACCTTCGAGCCGGATCTGCTCCATCCGGCGGTACCGGAAGAAGCCGCGCAGCGCGAGCGCCAGGAGCGCGTCGGCGCCGGGGCCCTGCTCCCGCAGGTGCCGCGCCATGGACAGGAAGCCCTCGAAGGGCATCCCGGCGTCCAGCGTCTCCTTCATCATCCCGATGTGCTTGTCCGTCCAGAGCTGGTCGCCCTCCTCCCGGCTGGGGAGGGTCCGCTTCTCGAACGGGATCTTGTACTTGCCCTCGAGCGCCTTGCGGGTGCCGAGCTCCTTGCCGCTCATCAGCGAGATGGCCGTGCCCTTCTTGCCGATGCGGCCGGTGCGGCCGGTGCGGTGCAGGTACACCGCGGCGTCCTCGGGCAGCGAGTAGTTGAACACGTGGCTCAGGTCGCTGATGTCGATGCCGCGGGCGGCGATGTCGGTGGCCACCAGGTACTCGATCTCACCGCGCTTGATGCGCGCCATCACGCGCTCGCGCGCCTTCTGGTTGAGGTCCGAGCTGATGGGCTCCGCGTCGAAGCCCTGGCGGCTCAGGAAGCGGGCCACCGTGTCCGTGTCCGAGCGCGTGTTGCAGAACACGATGGCGCTGCGGGGCTGCTCGGCGAGCATGATGTAGAGCAGCTGCCGGGGCTTGGGGTACTCGAGCGTCGTCTCGTACAGGACGTGGTCGATGTTCTCGTTGGCCTGCTCGTTGTCGACGGAGATGTAGATCTCCTTCGGCTCCTTGAGGAACTTGCCGATCAGCTGCTTCAGCCGCGCCTCGACCGTGGCCGAGAACAGCAGGATCTGCGCCGACTTGGGCAGCTCGTTGAGGATGTCCGTGACCTCCTCGAAGAAGCCCATGGACAGCATCTCGTCCGCCTCGTCCAGGCAGCCAACGAGGGCGTCGCCCAGCTTGAGGTTGCCGCGGCGGATGTGGTCCTTCACGCGGCCCGGCGTGCCGATCACGATCTCGGCGCCCGCGTTGAGCGCGTCCGCCTGGGGCCCGATGCCGACGCCGCCGTACACGGTGACGACGCGGAGCTCCTTGTGGCCCTCGATGAGCGCCTTGGCCTCGTCGGCGACCTGGATGGCCAGCTCCCGGGTGGGGCAGAGCACGATGCAGGCGGCCTTGCCGTAGTTGCTCGGCACGCGGTTGAGCGTCGGGATCAGGAACGCGGCCGTCTTGCCGCTGCCCGTCTCGCTGCGCACGAGCAGGTCGCTGCCGTCGAGGGCGGCGGGGATCGCCTGGGCCTGGACGGGCGTGGGGTTGGTGTAGCCGCGCGCATCGATGCCGGCCCGGACGTCTGCGTCCAGCGGGACGTCGTCCCAGTTGAGCTCGATTACGGGGGCGGGCGCCTCAGTGGGCGCGTCGTCGGCGGTGTCCGCCTCGACAGTGGAAGCTTCGGTCACGTCATCTCCTATGGGGCCCCGCGCTCGACGGGGGGCAGCGGCTCGAATCAGCCGCCGACCGTCACCCGATTCACCGGGCAGGGCACTCGCGAGGGCCGCGTGATACAGGGTGGCCCGCAACACCGCAAGCAGTGCGCGTCGCCGCGCGGGTTCAGACGTCCGCGCGGACGGTCGACTCCCCGACCTCCAGCTCCACCTCGTCCTCGAACTCCGCGAGGTCCGCGGGGACGGGAGCGGCGCGGGGATGGGCGGGCGTCTGGCTCTCGATCGGGTCGCGCGTGTGCGTCTGGATGTCCGGCTGCGACACAGCCTTCTGCGGCGTGGTCGTCTTCGCCTCCGCGGAGCGGGCGCGCTTGCGGCTGCGGCGCTCCTCCTTCTCCGCCAGCTCGGTCACGTGGTAGCGGAAGAAGGCGTCGAGGACGTCGGGATCGAACCGGTCGCCCCGGCCCTCTTCGAGGTGGGCGAGCACCTCGGGCATCGGCATGGGATCGCGGTAGTGGCGCTTCCGGGTCAGGGAGTCGTACACGTCCGCGATGGCCATGATCCGCCCCGCGATCGGGATCTCCTGGCCCCGCAGGCCGAACGGGTAGCCGGCACCGTCCATGCGCTCGTGGTGGGTCGCGGCCATCATCGGCAGATCCTCGAGCCCCGGGGGGAACTCGATCTTGTTGAGGATGTCGAAGCTGTACCGCGGATGCAGCTGGATGTGCTCGTACTCCTCCGGCGTGAGCCGGGCCGGCTTCCTCAGGACGGCGTCGTCGACGCCGATCTTCCCGTAGTCGTGCAGGAGCGCTGCGTAGTAGATGGCGTACAGCTCCTGGCCCTCGAGCCCCAGCTCCCGCGCGATCCCCACGGAGTAGTGCGCGACGCGGGCGGAGTGGCCGGCCGTCATGCCGTCCCGGGCGTCGATGGATGCTGCCAGCGCCCGCATCATCGACTCCACCATGCGCTTCTGCTGCTCCACGAGCTGCAGCTGACGCAGGACCATGCCGGCCTGCCGCGCCACCGCCATGAGGAAGTCGAGGGCGTCCCCGTCCTCCTTCCGGAGGGTGCGTCGCGTGTCGAGGTAGAGCACGCCGACGACGCGCTCCCCGGTGTGGATCGGCGCGGCGAGGATCGAGCGGACGGCCTGGAGGAAGACGGACTTGCTGCCCTCGAGGCGCTGATCGGTCAGGGCGTCCAGCGTGAGCAGGCCGATCCCTTCCTCGTACACGCGGTCGGTGACGGTTCGGATCGGGTGGAACGGGAGCTCCGCTTCGGCCGCGTCGTCTTCCTCCTCGTCGAGCACCTCGATGTCGATGCTCATGGAGGTCATCGGGTCGATCGCGTCGCCGCCGGCCATGCCCCGCTCGAGCCAGCGCGTCGGCACCAGCTCTTCGCCGTCGTGCAGCAGGATCATCCCGCGCTCCACCGGCAGCAGGTCCATCAACGCGTGCAGCAGGCGATCCGCGAGGCCGGCCTTGCTGTCCACGCTCAGCAGGTCCTGGGTGAGGCCGATGAGGGCCAGCAGACGCTCGGACGTCGCCTCCGCCTGCTTCTTTCCGCGCTTGTCCTTCTCGTCGAGCTTGTCGAGCTTCTCGACGTCCGGCGCGCTGAGGAACCCGGTGAGGTAGGGGGAGCTGTTGAGGGCCGCGACCTGGAGGACCTCGGTGCGCGACGTGTTCGTGCGGGGCTCCGGGGCCTTCTGGGGGGCTGGGGTCGGGCGCGGGCTGGGCGCATGCGGCTCCTGCACCACCAGGCGGATCCCGTCCGGCGATCCCAGCCGCACCGCGTCGCCCGGCCGCAGGAGGGCCTCGGTGATCCGGCGCCCTGCGATGTACGACCCCGAGGTCGACCGGAGATCGCGAAACAGCGCGCCTTCGGGGTGGGGCAGCACCTCCGCGTGGCGGCGCGAGATGTACGGCGAGACCACCTGGATCTCGTTCTCGGGCGCGCGTCCCACGCGAATGGCGCTGTCCGGCCCATCCAGGGTGGCCGACCGCTCACGACCTTCCGGGTCGATCAGGATCGCGCGCAGCACGGGGCCAGTTCCTTTGGATCCCATGCCTCATGATACCGACCCGGGGGACGACGCGCCGGTCGCGCGTTCCTTGCCGCCCGAACACGGGCGTGTTACCAGTCGCCACCGCGCGGACGGGGCCCGGAAAGGCCCGCGTGCGTCGCGTGAGGAGACCCGGATGACCCCATCCCCGTTCCGCCTGGTGGCGGTCGGGGCATTGCTGTGTGGACTCGCGCTGCCCGCGACCGCCCTCGGTGACGCCTCGACGATCTCCATTCCCCACGAGGAGTACCGGCTCGAGAACGGGCTGCAGGTCATCCTCCACCGGGACACCACCACGCCCATCGCCCACGTCGAGCTCTGGTACCACGTGGGCAGCAAGGACGAGGTCGAGGGCCGCTCCGGCTTCGCCCACCTGTTCGAGCACCTGATGTTCAACGGCAGCGAGCACGCCGACGGCGAGTACTTCGCGCCGCTGCAGCCCTACGGGGCGCGCATCAACGGCAGCACGAGCACGGATCGCACGAACTACTACGAGACGGTGCCCACCAACGCCCTCGAGCGCGCGCTGTGGATGGAGGCGGACCGCATGGGCTTCCTGCTCCCCGTCCTGGTGGAGCAGAAGCTGACGAACCAGCAGGACGTCGTGCGCAACGAGCGCCGTCAGAACTACGAGATCCGCCCGTACGGCGAGGTCCGCGGCGTCATGGTCGAGGCCATGTGGCCCGAGGGGCACCCGTACCACCACCTCACCATCGGCACGCACGAGGACCTCGAGGCCGCCACGCTCGATGACGTGAAGGAGTTCTTCCGCACCTGGTACGTGCCGAACAACGCCACGCTGGTCGTCAGCGGCGCGTTCGAGACGGAGGAGGTCAAGGGCTGGATCCAGAGCTACTTCGGGCCCATCCCCAAGGGCGCGCAGCCGTCCCCGGTCACCGAGGCCGAGGCGCCCAAGCCCGCCGCCCAGACGATCGAGATGACCGATGAGGTCCAGCTCCCCCGCGTGTACTGGGTGTGGCAGAGCCCGCCGTTCTTCGCGGAGGGCGACGCCGATCTCGACGTGCTCTCGCTGATCCTGGCGGATGGGAAGAACTCCCGGCTCTACAAGCGGCTGGTCTTCGACGACCGCGTCGCCAAGGACGTGACCGCCTACCAGGCCAGCAGCCAGCTGGGCTCCACCTACAACATCTTCGCCACCGTCGCCCCCGGACACACGGTCGAGGAGGTCCAGGCGGCCCTGCAGGAGGAGCTCGACCTGCTCCGGGGCAAGGGCGTCAGCGCCGGCGAGGTGGAGCGGGCGCGCAACCAGTGGCAGAAGAGCTTCTTCCAGCGGATGGAGGGCGTCGCCGGCCGTGGCGGGATGCTGCACCTCTACAACCGCTACAAGGGCGAGCCCGACTTCGCGCAGGGCGACCTGGACCGCTACCTCGGCGTCACGGTCGAGTCCGTCAAGACCTGGGTCGACTCCGTCCTCGATGACGCGCACCGCGTCGAGATCATCGTGCAGCCCAAGCCCGAGGAGCCCGCTGAGGAACCCAAGGGCCCGAAGGGAGGTGCGCAGTGAGCCGCCTCACGAACCTGCTCGTCGCCGTCGCCCTCGGCGGACTCGCCGCCACCAGCCTCAACGGCTGCTGCTGGGGCCAGGGAGGGGCCGCCGACTCCGGCAACGCCACTCCCACCGAGGCCCCCGCCGAGGCGGCCTGGCCCGCGATGCCCACCCCCGGGCCCGCCCCGGCCTTCGAGGTCCCGGCGTCCACCACGTTCACCCTCGCCAACGGGATCCCCGTCACGCTGATCACCACGGGCGCCGTGCCGCTGGTGGAGATCCAGCTGAACATCTACACGGGCACGGCCTCGGACCCGGCCGGCAAGGAAGGCCTCGCGCGCATCACCGCGGACCTGCTGAACGAAGGCACGGCCGACAAGGACGCGCTGGCGCTGGAGAGCGCGCTGCAGACGCTGGCCTCCGACGTGGGCTTCAACGCCCACCTCGACGCGAGCTACATGCACCTGAACGCGCTGGAGGACAAGCTCGAGCCAACCCTGCAGCTCGTGTCCGAGATGCTCACGGGGGCGGCCTTCAAGCAGGAGGACCTGGAGCGCGTCGTCGTCAACCAGCAGCAGTCGCTCCTGTCGGCGAAGGACGACCTGAGCACCGTCGGGTGGCGCGCGTTCAACAAGGTGCTGTGGGGCGACCACTACATCGGCCGACCGAGCACCGGGACCGAGGCGACGCTCGGGAGCATCACGCGGGACGACGTGGTCGGCTTCCACGCCAACGCCTGGATCCCTGCGAACGCCGGACTCGTGGTCGTCTCGCGGATGACCCAGGAGCAGCTCCAGCCGGTGCTCGACGGCACGCTGGGCGCCTGGGCCGCCGAGGGGACCCCGCCCGCGCTGGCCGTGACCCCGCCGGCCCCGAAGACGGGCATGAGCGTCTACTGGATCGACAAGCCGGGGCAGTCCCAGAGCTACGTGGCCGTCGGCAACGTCGCGCCCGGGTTCGACGCGGATCAGACGACGAAGCTGAGCCTCGGCAACCACCCGCTCGGCGGGAACTTCACCGCGCGCATCAACATGAACCTGCGCGAGGACAAGGGCTACACGTACGGCGCCCGCTCCGGGTTCTCCACGTCGAAGCACGGCGGGCTCTTCCGCGCCTACGCGACCGTGAAGGCCGACACCACCGCCGCGTCGATCACCGAGTTCCTCGGCGAGATCCGCGGCGCGCTGGGCGACACGCCCATCACGGACGACGAGCACGGCCGCTCGGTGGGCTCCCTGGTCCAGGGGCAGCCCTCGAGCTACGAGCGCATGGCCGGCGTCCTGCGTCGGTTCGCCTCGGCGGACTACCTGGGGATGCCCGCGGACTACCGCGCGACGTACGCGAAGCGGGTGCAGGAAATCGACCGGGCGACCGCCCAGGCGGAGTTCGCCAAGGTCGTCTCGGGGCAGGATCTGGTGGTGCTCGTGGTCGGAGATCGCGCTGCAGCCGGTCCTGCAGTAGAGGAACTGGGTCTCGGACCCATCGTGGCATTGGATGACGAGGGCAACCCCGTCGAGGAGTAGAGACCGATGACGGCTTCACACATGCGCTCCCGCCGGCTCCTCGGGGCCCTCGCTGCGCTGATGGCGTTCTCGATGGCGACCCCGCTGGGCGCCCGCGATCGCAACATCGACATCCAGGGCCTCCTGGTGAAGGACGACCTCTCCGGCAAGAAGCTGGAGAAGAAGGCCCTCAAGAGCGGCATCAAGAACGCCCACCGCTTCCGCACCCTGACGGGTTTCTACGTGCTGCGCGCGCCGACGCTCGATCTGTGGGAGGACTCCATGGCCCCGGCCCTGGAGGACGCCATGGACAGCGAGCGCCCGGTGGAGACGCTGCGCGGCACGCTCCTGGGCATGGAGGAGCTCCTGATCGCGGGCCCGAACGACGCCGGCGTGCGCGTCACCTGGGACTCCCCCGGCGAGCGCGGCCAGGGCTTCTTCAACGTCGTGGCCCCGATCCTCATCGGCCCCGACGCCGGCCTCACCGGCCACAAGGAGGCGAACAAGCTCCGCGTGGTCACCGGCTGGTTCGTGGACGAGGCGGACGACGACCCGGTCATCGAGGCCGTGGGCCTCAAGAGCCGGCCGGACACCTGGACGGGCGGCGACGTCCGGCTGCCGAAGCTGACGCCCCTGCCGGATCGCGGCGAGGGCGCCTGGGTGAAGTACAAGGGCAAGTCCATCGACGAAGAGGGCGAGGACATGGCCAAGTCCGTTCGCTCCGTCGAGCGCCTGAGCGATCGCGACTACATCGCCGCGGATCGGGCCCTCGCCTGGCCGTCCGACAGCGGCGAGACCGTCAAGGACACGCTCACGTCCGCCCGCTACCGCACCCGCGCTCCCGAGGCCGACCCGGGCGAGACCGCCAAGTGGCTGCGTGGCGAGTTCGTCGAGGACTGGGACTGGGAGACGAAGAAGGTCAAGCACCCCACGCGGTACGGCATCGCGACGCTGACCGTGAACGCGGAGGACGAGAAGGGCGACGAGATCGCCGAGGTCTTCGCCTTCGTCTACTTCTACACGCCGCTGTTCATCGACTTCGACGCGGCGCACCTCCACGTGGGCACGTCCCCCGAGTTCTTCGCGACGGCGGTCCAGAAGGGCGAGATCCCCTTCTTCCTGCGGGACGACGAGCCGGCCTTCTACCTCGGTGACCTGAACCGCTGGGTCAGCGGCGAGGGCCTCGAGCCCCTCGAGCGGCCCATCTCCCGGCGCCTGGTCGAGAAGACCGCGGAGCGCTGGACCCGCGACATGGACAGCCGCGACGCGCGGACGATCGCCGGCCTCGCCAAGAATCCGTACCACTGGCCCATGCGCGCCGTGGCCCAGGATGACGATGGGGACAAGCCGTTCAAGCTGCTCGTCTACAAGGACGATCTGGCCTCCTGGTGGCGCCGCTTCGAGTCCGGCTTCCGGCCCGACGATCTCGAGTGGGAGGAGGGGACCTGGTCGGTGAACTACTCCGCCGAGGCTGCCTCCGTCGACATCGGTGTGCTCTTCCAGGGCGAGGTGGGCGAGTTCGCCATCGCCGCGGTGGAGGACGACCGTGCAGACGAGCAGGCCCGCAAGCTCGCCGAGCGCGAGTCCGCCGGGCTCTCGGAGAAGGAGCGCCGTCGCGTCGAGGAGGAGCGTCGCAAGGAGGACGCCGAGCGCAGCGCCGCCGACGCCGAGCGCCGCAAGGAGGAAGAGGCGCGCGCCGAGGCGAAGCGCAAGGAGGACGCCCGCAAGGCGGCCGACGAGAAGAAGCGTGAGGAGGCCCGCCTCGCCCAGGCCAACGCACCCATGGACGTGCGGATCCTCGACGTCATCATCGGCGCGCCGGCCGAAGGCAAGGCCTACCTGGCGACCCGCGCCGGCAAGAGCCTGCAGGTCAAGGTCAAGTACGAGGTGGAGGGCAAGACCGACGGGCACACCGTCCAGGTCGTGTCCCAGGCCTTCGATCGCTACGGCAACGAGGTCTCGGATTTCGTCGTCAAGAGCAGCAAGAAGACGCCGTCCACCGGCGAGAACGAGACCACCACGTGGCTGAAGGTCCCGTCGTCCTACACGGCGGCCGACAAGCTCGGGAGCTACCGGCTCCTGACCCGCCTGGAGGTGGACGGCGTGCCCCTGCGTGGCGAGCGTGAGGAGTTCGTCCATGTGGGCGCGCCCATCAAGCTGCCCCGCGTCGAGCTGGACCCGTCCGTGGTGCTGCCCGGCGAGGAGGCCGTGCTGCTGATGGATCTGCAGGTCGGCGGCTGGTCGGTGGACGACGACGTCGCCCTCAAGGTGGACCTGGAGTACACGGTCGGCGACGCGACCCAGACCGACACGTTCAACATGACCCGGTCCATCGGCTTCCACGAGCTCGAGGTGGACGTGGACGTGCCCGAGGGCCTGCCCCCCGGGGACGGCACCTACAAGGTCACGGTGTCCCACGCGAGCGGCATCAAGGCGTCCAGCAAGGGCACCCTGCGGGTGTTCGCGAAGGAGGTCGTCGAGGACGAGGACGAGGGTGGCAGCCGCCGCCGCCGCCGCGTCGCCGAGGACGACGACGACGAGATCGCCGCCATGGCCGAGAAGAGCGGGAAGCTCGACGAGGACGAGGACCGCGACGTCGTTCGCCGCGACGATCGGTACGAGGACGAGGAGGACTTCGACTTCGACGCCGTCGAGGAGGATGAGCCCGAGGACGAGTTCGAGGAGGAGGACGAGCCCAAGGACGATCGCGGCGCAAAGGACGGTCGCGGGGACAAGGACGAGTTCGACGACGAGGACGAGGACGAGGACTTCGACGCCGACGCCGAGGACGGCGACGAAGACGACTTCGACGCGGACGAGGACGAGTTCGACGACGAGGACGAGGACGACGAGGCCGATCGCCGCGCCGAGGAGGACCGCCGCCGCAAGGAGGAGGAGCGTCGCCGCGCCGAGGCCGACAAGCGCAAGAAGAACGACAAGCGCAAGAAGGCGGAGGCCGACAAGCGCCGCCGGGCCGAGGAAGAGGAGCGCCGCGCCGCCGAGGACGAGGCCCGCCGCAAGGAGGAGGCCCGCAAGAAGGCGGAGGCCGACAAGCGGCGCAAGGACGAAGAGCGTCGCAAGGCCGAGGAAGAGAAGGCCCGCGCTGAGGAAGAGGACGAGGACGACCTCGATCTCGACGACGAGGACCTCGATCTGGACATGGACGAGGAGCCCCGCCGCGAGGAGAAGCCTCCCCCCAAGAAGGAGGAGAAGGTCGTCGACAACTTCGACTGGGACAACCTCCCCGAGAACGTCTTCTTCGAGGACGAGGAGGAGGAGGTGCTCATGTGGGCCGAGGCCGACGGCGCGGGCGTCATCCGCGTGTACGGCGACGAGTCCCTCGACCGGATGTCCAAGTGGTACACCGAGTACGAGAAGGCGTACGGCTCCGGCGCGCCCGAGTGGCTGTTCGTCTGCTACGAGGGCAACAAGAAGCCGTCCCTGCGCTTCTCGCGCTACTCCACGAAGACCAGCGAGTGGATCGACGTGCACGTCTCGCCGATCAAGTTCGAGAGCCGCGACGCCGAGAAGGGCGCGCTCGATCTCATGAAGCAGGTCTTCGAGGGCTTCGTGCCCGAGCGGAAGAAGAAGGTCCCGTTCGGGAAGCTGTAGGCGGTCCGGTCAGCCGGACCGGAAGATCTTCCAGTACAGCCCGGTGCCCATGGCGAAGGCCATGAGGTAGCCGATCGTGGCCGGCCAGGCGAGGCCGAGCAGGCGCGGCACGTTCGCGTCCAGCGCCAGGGAGCTCGCCACGAGGAGCCCGCACACGAGCAGCGCGAGCACGAGCCGGTTGATCTGGCGCTCGCGCTCGCTGCGCTCCGACGCCGACGTCTCCATCACCGTGCGCATCCGCAGCCGGCCGTCCTGCACGTCCTGGACGAGCTGGCTCAGGACGAGCGGCAGGCGCTTCGCCGTGTAGCGGAAGCTCGTCAGGTAGTAGAAGAGCTCCTCCTGGAGGCGCTCCCGCGAGTACAGCCGCTGCGCCATCTGCTGGACGTACGGCATCATCTCCTCGAGGGGGTCGATCTCGGGGATCACCTCGTGCGCGACGCCCTGGGCCGTGATCAGCGCCTTGAAGTACAGCGTGTAGCTGGATGGGACCGAGACCCCGTGGCGCATGGCGCCTTCGAGCAGCCGCCCGATGAGCTGGTCCACGGCGATGTTCCCCATCGCCTTGCCCACCAGCTCCTCCTCCACGACCTCCTGCACGTCCGCCTCCCAGGCGGCGTAGTCCACGTGGCCGGGCTTGATCGCGATCTCCCAGAGGATCCGCGCGATGGTGCGGAAGTCCCGCCGGTTGATGGCGAAGAACAGCGTCGTGATGTTCTCGCGCATCTCGTCGGTCAGGCGGCCCACCTCCCCGAAGTCGATGAGCCCGAGCCGGTCGCCGGGCAGCACGATCGCGTTGCCGTGGTGCAGGTCCGCGTGGAACACGCCGTCGTGGAGCAGCATCTGGAAGGCCGCCCGCAGGAACCGCTTGCCCACGCGGTTCATGTCGCAGCCGGCTTCGCGCGCGTCCGCCAGCCGCACCCCGTCCAGCAGGTCCATCGTCAGGACCGTCTCCTTGCTGTACGCGTCGAAGACCGCGGGGATCTTCACGTCCGGGTTGCCCTCGAAGTTCCTCGCGAAGAGGCGCAGGTTGTCGGCCTCGTAACGGAAGTCGGTGCTGCGCGCGATCGTCTTCTCGAGCTCGCCGAGGATCCCGCTCAGGTTCGCGGTGCGGATCTCGGGGAGCTGCACCTCGGCCTGCCGCGCCAGGAACTTCAGGATCGACATGTCCGTCTCGACGCGCTTGCGCACCCCGAGCCGCTGCACCTTCACGACGACGTGCTCGACCTGTCCGTTCGTGATCAGCGTCGCCCGATGCACCTGAGCGATGGACGCCGCCGCCAGGGGCTCCTCCTCGAAGGTCTCGAACACGTCCGCGGGCTTGCCGCCCAGGGCTGCCTCGACCTGCTGCTCGATGTCTTCCCAGGCGACCGGTCCGGCGCGATCCTGGAGCTGTTGCAGCGCCACGGCGTAGTCGAGGGGCACGAGGTCCGAGCGCGTGCTGAGGACCTGGCCCAGCTTCACGAACGTCGGCCCGAGCTCCTTGATGACGGCCACCACGCGCTCCGGCGTCGGCTGCTTCGGCCCGTCCTCACCGACGATGCGGCGCAACAGCCCGATCCCGGGGACCTCGATGCTCGCGACGACCCAGCCGAACCCATGGGCGGCGAGGATCTGCGTGATCTCCTGCAAGCGGCCCAGGTCCTTGACGACCTGGCGCGCTCCGAGGGCAGTGCGGGCAGCGGTGCGGACGATCGGCACGGCGGGCAGGGTACCTCGCCGCGCGCCGCGCGGCCCGCAAGGCCCCGCGGGGCCTTGCGGGTGCCTCGGGCGGCTCCTACCCTCCACGGGTGCCACCCATCATCAAGATGATCCTCGGGTTTGGCCTCGTCATCTTCCTCCACGAGCTCGGTCACTTCCTCATGGCGAGGAGGAACGGGGTCTTCGTCGAGAAGTTCGCGATCGGCTTCGACTGGCCGTTCGCCCTGTTCCGCTGGCGAGGCGGTGACACCGAGTACGTGATCGGCGCGCTGCCGTTGGGCGGCTACGTCAAGATGCTCGGCCAGCACGACATGCCGTCGGAGACGTCCGACGACGCCCGCCTGGACCCCGACTCCTTCCAGGCGAAGTCGGTCTGGCAGCGCACCCAGATCATCTCCGCAGGCGTCATCGCCAACTTCCTGAGCGCCTTCGTCCTCTGTTACCTCGCGTTCGTCATCGGGTTCCACGCGAGCCCGCCCGGCGTGGGCGCGGTCGGGTACGAGAGCCTGTCCGCGGGTCTGCGCCCCGGCGACATCGTCACCGAGGTCCAGGGGACGAAGATCGCGAACTGGGACGACCTCTTCGTCACCTACGCCACCCTCGAGCCGGACTCCGAGGTCCGCATCGTCGTGGAGCGCGACGGCGCCGAGCGGGTGGTCACGGCCCGCGTGAACCGGGACCCGGACGAGCCGTTCAACCGGCCCGACTTCGGGCGACCGTTGATCCCGCGGGTCTCGCGCGTCGTCGTCGACTCGGCGGCCGACGCCGCGGGGGTGAAGCCCGGCGACTGGCTCGTTGCCGTGGATGGCAACACCGTGACGTCCTGGTCCGGCTTCTCGGACATGATCCGGCGCCGCGGCGACAAGGACATCACCGTCACCGTGCGCCGCGAGGTAGACGGCGCCGAGCAGACGATCGACCTCGAGGCGCACCCGGAGAGCAAGACCCCGGACGAGGTGCCCGGCTACACGCTCGGCTTCGACACCGCCGATCCGCCGGTGATCAGCCTCGTGGCCCCCGAGGGACCCGCCGCGGCCGCGGGCGTGCAGCCCGGCGACCGGGTGGTGTCCGTCAACGGCGAGCCCGTCACCACCTGGTACGCGCTGTGGAAGGCCGTCAGCTGGCACGCCCCCGAGGGGGAGCCGGTCCGCCTCGCGCTGGACCGCGACGGCGCGCCGGTCACCGTCTCCATCGCCCCGGTGGAGGCCGCCAACTGGGCTGTCGGGACCTACGCGCTCTCGCCCCTGGGCATCGCCGGGGAGCCGCCCGGCCGATTGACCGTGGGCGCCATCGACACGAACGGCCCCGCCGCCAGGGCTGGCCTCCGATCCGGCGACGTCATCCGCCAGTTCGAGGCGAACGTGACTGGCGACGACGACTGGACGGTGCCGGACCCGAACTGGGACACGATCCTGTACGCCCTGAACTCCCTCGCGGAGACGGACGGCACGCTGGACGGCGCCTTCAAGCTCGAGGTGGAGCGGGAGGGCAA
>ENA-OWNT01001653-OWNT01001653.1-seawater-metagenome-genome-assembly--contig:-NODE-1653-length-26927-cov-4.209981_pt1 | contig 26927 bp, 22 predicted proteins | sample MGYA00238136_ERZ651165 | MGnify/ENA primary metagenome ERZ651165 (study PRJEB26861, sample SAMN08777766) | seawater metagenome | isolation source: coastal seawater | place: USA: Florida | collected...
AGCCCTTACATTTTCTTAAGTAAACTTTTGTAAAAAAATCCTACTCAGAGTTTTACTTTTTGTGCCTATTTTACCTTGGCTCGGCCTCCTAATATGAACTCAAACGCCATTGAGGGAAATATCATGAAACGCCTTTTCACATCTCGTCTTTTAAAATTAAGTGTGGTTGCAACTGCACTGACTTTGTTTTTTAACAGCCAAGCAAGCTGTGCCAATGATGATGTAAGCAGCAACACAGCCGCTAATATTGATACCTACGACGAGAGTTTCTTCACGCCATTTTCACCACAAAACCTGCGCGATATCTTAGAAAAAATTCCAGGGGCCAATAACCTACTATTGGCCATGAATAACAACAATGAAACCCGCGGTTTTGGCTCGTCAGGTGAACAAATATTAATTAATCGACAACGCGTATCGGGTAAAGGCAATAGCATAAAAAGTGAGATTGATAACATTCAAGCCAAAGATGTTGACTATATTGAGCTGATCAGAGGATCGGTATCTGGTCTTGATGTACAAAGTAACGGTCTAATCATCAATGTTATGCTCAAAGACGACATCAGCACCGCTGTGCTATGGAATATTGGGGTTACAAAAACAGACTCTATGCAAGGTAAACCACTAGGTTCTTTAGTATTAAGTGGGGGTGAAGGCGATTTAACGTATCGATTTGGTTTTGAGAGGCAGCTTTACCCAACGAAAGTCAAAATCAATGAGCTGTTTAGCTCTGCTGACAATGAACCCACCAAACACTACAAGCGTGTGCGTAAAAATTGGTTTCGCGAAGATATATTCAGCAACAAGCTTAGCTACAAACACTCAAACAATACCTCAATGACGCTGAACAGCATGTATAAAAAAATCTATTTAGATAGTGACTTTGACTCGACCTACATACAACTTGCCGATAACACCACAACGGCGGACAACCTGACATTTGATTGGGGAATGAGAGAATGGGAAATTGGCGGAGACATCAGTCATAAAATTAACGATAAACACAGCTTAAAGCTGCTATTTATAGAAAACCGTAGCAAAGCCAACGATCAACTTTGGCAGACCATTATCAAAGACGATGACAGCACCTCGGCTGGATACCAACTCCCTCGGTTATATAGAGAGTCAGAAAGCGTCGTGAGAGGCAGTTGGAAATACACACTTAACAAGCAACATAGCTTCGACTCAGGCGTTGAACTTGCCATTAATAAACTCGATGAAAATCTACAATTCATCGACAACCAAGACGATGTTTATCATTCAACCGAGCTAAACGGCATCAAAGAAACTCGCTATGAAGGTTTTAGTCACTATAACTATTCAATATCTCAAGCTACTAACCTGCAGGCTTCTTTGGTTTACGAGTATTCAAAACTGGATGTCGCCACAGATTTTAGTTTGCAAACCGATACCTTTGAGCAAGCAACCAGTGGTTCAACGCGGTCATTTAATTACTTAAAACCACGTATCAACTTGCGCCATGATGTAAGTGACGCCATTCAGTTACGAACTAATTTAGAGCGTACCGTCAGCCAACTCAACTTGAATGATTTCGTGCCTAGCTTTAATCGAGAAGAACAGAGATTAGAAGAGACAAACCCTAACTTACGCCCAGAAATCAGAGACGAGTTGTCTGTAAGTTTTGAAAGGCAGTGGCAAGCAACCTCAGGTAGCCTAACTCTGACGCCGTACTACCATAAGATCACCGATCTCATTGTTGAGATCCCATTAGTGAACTATTCAGGTGAAGGTAATATAGACAGTGCCAAAGAATATGGTATTGAACTTGAAACTGATTTTGGTTTAGACGTCATTGGCCTACCAAATACGATGGTCAGTGCCAGTTATACTTGGCGAGACAGTAATATGCGCGACCCATTTACAGGTCAAGACAACAAGATAGCGAGACTGAGCGATAACGAATGGCAAGTTAAAATCAATCAAACAGGGCCTATCGAAAACCTTGATTGGAGCATGACGCTGCAAGATAAAGGTACTTCGCCTTTTACTCGATTCGACTATACCAGCACATTAGAGTATAAATTGTGGGCGAGCATGGAACTAAACTATAAATTGCCTTCAAACTTAAAATTAACGCTTAAAGGCGACCGGTTGCTAAGCCGTAAAACCAGAAACATCAGAACTCGACACACCGGCTTATTTACTGAAAATGGTATTTCACAGTATGAAGATCGCCGCTTTGAACGCTCTCCAAGGTTTACCTTGCTGTTAAGTGGCCAGTTCTAACTAACCACTTTATCTCTCAAAAGGCACGTTTGTAGCTTCGTGCCTTTTGAAACCTACTAGATATCTTTTAAAAAAGGAGAGTAAAGTTATTCTAAAATCCACTTTGAGTGCTGTTTATCAGCACTGCCTGTCGAGGTTAATTGTGGACGCTGCTTATCTTGGTTATACCAAAAATACTGCTGCCAATAGGTATTTTTAATATTCCATACGCCTCCTTGATAAACAAACTCGTACTCCGCTTGTTTTGGCGAGTTCCATAATTTGCCATACCCTGATGAAGACCCACTATAGCTAAAGAACAATGCAGGTGCTTGGCGACTTCGTAAATAGTAACGCCCCTCACTTGCTGGTACTTTTAGCCACTCAACAGGGTTATTCTGCGCTGTGGTTAAGCGCTCATTATTATTTAAAGCCGATACCGACAGCGCCTTACCATCTACAGCAGACTTGATCACAACCGCTTTGCCACTATCAGCTTGCTGCTTAGTAGGTTGCCAATCGTTTGGTGGTGTTTGCCAAGTAAGTGACTTCCAGCGCCAGTTATACGGCATTCCCATATAGTCATCGTACAGATCAGCGTATCCGGGTTCTGCTTCAATGTTATATAAGCACTGACGACGCTCAGCATCTAATTGCGCAACGCGCTCAGCTTGATTGGTTGTACCGACATTTAATTCTCCCATACAGGCTTTAAGTGTTTTGCCTGTACCAGTTTCACCCGGGGCGAGTACATAGGTATGATCTCTATGCTGTTGGTTGTCATACCAAGCAAGCATCGCCTGTTCATCAAACGACAACCAATTGTCTACCAAGGTTTGTGCTTCTTGCCTTGCGTAAGCTTCACGAGTACTTTTGTCTACGGCCATAGTACGGATAAATGCCGCCCACAAATCTTTACTTGCTTCTAAGGCCACCAGCGCAACAGGCTTCATATTACTTGCTGAATATGAATTCCACCCTGAATCAAGGCGAGTATTTTCTTGCCAGATCACATCGCCACTGCTGAAATCGAGCACATCTTTGGTGTCATGTGTGTGCTGCTCTGCACCTTCTGAACATAAATAAGCTTTTACTTGCCATACTTTTTCGTAGTTGTCCGTAGGTAAACGTACCGTATGCTCCGGGCTAAATGAGTCTTGGAATAAGTGCACCGCTCGACCAAATAAGAAATAGTTATGATCCACTTCGGCTTTAGCTGAATAGCCTCCGCCATCCCACACTTGAATACGTTTTTGCTCTGCAATCGCAGCATTGACAAAGTGTTCAATAAAGCGTTTTTGACCGCGGTAAGCGGCATCCACACCACCTTTACCACCTATGTCATCATAACGACGCATAAAGTGATCTTGTTGAAGATCGGCAGGTTCTTGCGAAATCGCACTAAAGCAGTTTGGTCCAGTCGGATCCGTACTGGCATTCGTCACATTAAACCCAGCAATGTCCACCCAGCGTTCTCCCACAATGGCTGCATAGATATCATCATACTTAGGTTGGTAACTCGAATTGTTATTGCTTTTAGCTTGTATGCGCTGTACTTCATCATACGCCGCAGTTAAGTCCGTGCGCTTCGCCAGCCCTTGCTGCCAGTGATATCGAGGATCGTTAGGATCAGTTTGAATGATATGCTCTTGATCTAGTAACTCCAGTGCCGCGGTACGTGTGAGCCATTCGTGACCCATTGGCATAATGCCACCGCCACCTAATTGCGTAAATGCACTTGCTGACGTCGCACCTAGCAGTGCAAGACCAATACTCAGTTTTTTGATATTCATAATTTTCCTTATAGAACGGGCTTAATAAGCTTTTTACAGCTCATTTCCTTAAGCCAATAAAAATCACGCGCATAGTAGAGTTAAAACTTTAAAGTTACAACTATGTTAATGATGGATTAGAAGGAATAAATGGGATTTCTTGGAACCAGCCCTAAGCGGTTGGGGGAACTCAGGGCTGGAGTGAATAAATGATTACTGGCAATTCGCGTTCGGGAAGTTACTGACGTGAGTCGCGATATGATCGGCGTAACTGTTATTTAAAATCGGCGTTGTGCCGTAATGACCCGCATCTTTACCTATGGTAAAGCTTTGAGATGCACTCAACCCAGATTTGATAAATGCTTCGGCATCCGTTTTAGCATTACCATAGGCACGCACAATTTTAATGCCATTTGCTTCAAGCTTATTAATCTGCTCCGTCTTGTACTCAGCAGTACGGAACAAGCTGGTTTCATTACTCAGCGAGGTGCGCAGATAACCTTGAGGCAAGCCCATCCAAGATAGCCATTTACGTGTACCTTTGGCATACCAATAAACACGCGCAGTCAGATAAATAGGCTGATAACCTAAATCTAAATAGCTACGCGCTAAGGTATAAGCTTCGTCCTTTGCATCAGCATAATCTATGCCTGTGTAATCACCAATTTGCTCGGCATCAGACTCTGTTAATGTGCCATCAATGTCGAATAATACCGCTTCTGTATTTGGCTCTACGACCGTTAAGAAACCTTCTGTGCCTGTGCCATCAGCTGGAACGCCCGCGTAAATACGGTATTGGCCTGCAGACATGCCAGGTAAAGATAAAGTCGCTTTACCATCGCTGTTTGTGGTCGCTGTCGATAGATATTGCCACTGCGAGTCATTCTGACCACGAATATAAAACTTCACTGTTTCAAACTCTAAGTCTTTATGTGCCACACTGCCGTAATCAAACTTAGCAGTTACAGTAACAGGCTTGCCTACCGCGACAATTTCATCGTGGATCATATGAAAGCTTGGCAACCAAGTAATAAAACGATTTGACCAGTTTTTATATTTACCCGTTTCAAAGCTGGGCGCTTCAAAACGCTGCTCCATCAATTGTGGTTGCGGGCACTGTGGTAGTGCAAAAGCCGAGGCAGCGCTCAGCAGTAGCGGGGCAAAAAGCCATTTATTATTGTTCATATTCTTTCCTTAAGTAAAAACATCAATTACTTAGAATAGAATAAAAACTCAAAGTTACAAAAATGTTAAATTTAAAATAAAAACTTAACTTATATAAAAAAAGGCCGCGTACTTTTCAAGTACACGGCCTTTTATGTGTGCGTATAAAATGAATTAGGTGTTGCGAGATTTAGCCACGATTTCGACTTCTTCAGGCACTAAGAATACCCCTGAAATCGCTTTAAGATTGGCTTGCTTCCCTTCTGGTAGACTAAATTCAAACTTATGGGCTAACTGAGCAAACAGGGTATGAATAATGTATTTACCAAAATGTTCACCCAAGCAGCGGCGCTGTCCTAAACCAAATGGGAAAGCCTTACCCAGTTGTTTTTTGCTCAACTCGCCATCTTCATCTAAAAAGCGCTCAGGCATAAATTCATGCGGGTTTTCCCACAGCGTTTCATCTCGGGTAATACTGTAATTATTAATCACCAATGGCGTGCCTTCGGCAAGAAAATAACCGTCTAATAGCGTGTCTTTGCTGGTTGCATAGTTGGCCGCTGGCATAGATGTAATTGAACAATGACGTAATACCTCACTGATAAACGCCTGTGTATAAGGCAGATCCGCTTTGTGCTTATTCAGTGGCACCGAGTTTTTACCCACCACTTCATCTAGTTCTTTTTGTACACGTTGCTGTTGTTTTGGAAAAGCAGCCAAGTATAACAACGCCCAGCGCATGGCAAATGCACCAACACCGCCACCAGCTCCCGCGACTTGAGTCAGTGAACCGATGACAATTTCTTTTTCATCAATGTTTAAAGCAGCTTTCGTTTGTTCATCAACACTGTCATTTGCAGCAAACAAATAATCACATAAATCACGATACTCGCCCGGTTTATAATCGGCTTTACGACGGTCAACATTGAATGACACATATTGATCAAGGGCGTTTAGGTTGCCGCTAAACTTTTCAATCGCATCACCATACTGAGCATAATATTTCTCTTGCAGTTCAGTAGGCATCAACTCGTAACGCGTGCTGTTAATAAAACCATTTGGTAACCAACTTAAGCTTTTCTCGTCAAACAGGCCTTTTTCAAACTCACCAAAGCGATCATCAAACATGACCTTGTGTAAAAAGCTAGCAAGCTTAATAGATACTTCGCGATTTGGGTCAAATGGCTTACCCTCGTCGGCTTGCCATACCGCTGCGATATCCTCAATTTCAGTAGTCATCCATTGCTCAATATTATCCCAGCGCGTGGCAAAATATTCGCGCATGGCATGGGCAAATACTTTACGGTGCACCTGCCAAGGCTCGCCAGCTTCTAACTCTAAAAAGTGCTTTTGTGGTGCCACTTGCAGAATTTTATAGTCGGCTCGTACATTAAACACATCATTCTGTATGACCAATGCTTCTTTGATGTATTGATAGCCGTTTAATACCACCAAATTGCCCTTAGCTGTTTCAACCGAGTAGATATCTCCGTACTTCTTTGATAGAGACTCGATAATTAGGTGGTAATCCTCACCCCAAAAAAACAGCTGCCCGTCTTCGCTGTTAAATGGGATGTGAGGAATGCTCGGGGTCAGTTTGTTAATGTCTAAATTGATATGTGGTTGCGCCACGACGCTGTCTGTATTTTTCATTGCTCAAATTCCGCTGACTAAAGTTGGCGTTGCAGTGGTCGCTGCACTCGCTGTGAATTGCTCTGATTGCAGATACCAAACGAAAGGAAACTTTTCGGTGATCCGAAAGATCTTTTTGCCCTGAGAGAACACCAAATAGGTGCGATATAACACCAAATCATGGCTTGAAATCGCAAAGTGAGGTGCTAGCTCATTGGCATATTCAAATCCCCATGACAGCAAGGTTTTATAAGTTTCTACCTGAAACTTTTCCCAAGCTTTGCCGATGGGGATCTGAGAATGAGTCAGGGCACGAGAAAAATTCACGTTCATGTTACCGTGATAAACCAAGGAGTCGGCGTATAGGTAAGGCAAGCCTGAGGTCTCGCCTTGCAATAAAATAACCCGCCTTTGGCAGTGTGTTTCTGCTTGTTGTTCACTCGAGGTTGTGGCGATCGTGTCGCTATCAACATCGGCTTCAAACAATTTATTCACCACCAACTTTTCATCGACAATACTTTCGATTAATTGGGTTACTGTGCCATCTGTGCCTAAAATGATTTTTTGCAAATGGCTTAAACGACTTAAATTAAAGCGATGTGGTTGCAACGCATCATCTAAATTACACAAGCACTCATCGGTTAGTCGGATCATAACGTTTTCCCGTCCCTGAGCAGCTATTTACTAAGCTCACGTAAGCCATCAAGGCGAAGACGTGAGAGTAGTTTTTGAGTGATCAAGGCCAATTCAAAATGAATGATGCGTGGCCAAGAACTGATATTTGGAAAGCCTAATAAAAACGAGCGCGCTGTATGCGTCATTTTATTTGGACCATCTAAACGGTATTGCGCTGCAAACTGCGGATTATGCAAAAGTTTTACGCGCAACAATGGATCTTTAAACAAGCTTGGGATCTCTGGCATGCAGCCGACCAGCTTTGCCATAGAATCCATGTAATGGCAGTAGTTAACCAAAGACGCCACATGTGGGGTGATCTTATACTCCGTCTGCCAGTGCTCAGTGTCGTATTTAATAATATCGACCATTTCAGATAGCGGTGGTAATGATTTTTCGCCACTGGCCAGTTGTGATAAGTAACGACATTGCATTTCAGCAATAACTGGAATACCCCCTTGTTGCGGGCGAACAAAACCGATAAACGACAGTGAGTCACCCATTTCAGGAATAAACATTTGTTTATACAAATCACGCATATTACTGATGCTGACATCTAAAAATGGGAAGCTCAGTTGATAGCCGGTGCAAAATACCACGGCATCAATTTCTTCACACGTGCCATCTTGAAACACCACGGCGTTTTTTTCAAAACGCACAATGCCACCAATGTTAGGCACTACTTTGCCATCGGCGATTGGCCTGAATAGTCGCTCATTTTTAGTGACGGCCTGATGGTGAGAAGGGCCTGATTTTTTCAGCCACTCACCTCTGATCCGCACATGATCATTACGGCTATTCACATATTTATTGAAAATACCTTTGGTGATCCCACCATGATAACGATGTGGTAATTTGTTCACGATGCGTGATGTTAACCAGCTGGTATCTATGGTGAAGTAAGGATCTTCTTGGAACGCCATATAGCGTGGTGCCACCGCCGGGTAACGGCGTAGCGATAAGATACATTTACTCGCAACTTCTGAAATCTCAGAAGTAATGTCGGCACTACTTTCCCCCAAACCGACACATAACACACGTTTACCCGCATATTTGTGCTTATCGCGGTAATCATTCGAGTGCTCAATTTCACCCTCGAACATATCTAAACCTGCAAGCTCAGGCAGTTTTGGCTTTTGGAAATGACCCGAGCAAACGGCAACCATGTCAAAGGTATCAGTCTGTTCAGCCATACCATGCTTCGTGGTGACCTGCCATTTACCCGCTTGCTTTTCTACCTTTCGTACTTCGTGATCGTAATGAATGTATTGACCTAATTCGAAGCGGGCAAGATATTCGCCTAAGTAGTTAACGTATTCTTTTTTAGACCAGAACTTCAGCTTTTGCTGACTCGGTACATAATCTGAATACGCCATAAAGTAATTAGAAATGGTTAGGTGCAAATCTTCATAGATTTTTTTATCGGCAAATACACCACCAAAGCTTTCAGCTTTTTCAAAACAGACAACCTCATGGCCCCCGTCTGTAAGCTGTTTGATGGCGGCAATGCCTGATAAACCTGCACCGATGACTGCGATTTTTTTTCTCATTTTTCATTCCTTGTTTAACTAGGAGGTGCCTGCAGATGCAAGCGTGTTACGCCTCGCTCATCGTGTTCTGTGTGTTATTTTCAGAACCCGATTGAGCAGACAACCCAGATAAGCATTGACGCGATAATTTTCCGTTGCGATTACGAGGCAGTGCATCGTGCACTATCACCTGCTCTGGCAACATGTATTTAGGTAAACGTTTGGCACAGTGAATTTTTAGGGTTAATAAAGACGGCGCATCACCCTCTACGGCAATATGCGCATGGAGTGTTTTTTGGCTGCTGAGCTCAACTAAACACTCTTTCACTGCTGGATGCTGGTAAATAGCGCGTTCAACTTCACCAAGATGAACTCGATAACCATTCACTTTCACCATATGATCTTGACGACCGACATACATCAACTCTCCCAGCTCATTGAAATAGCCGATATCACCTGTGTTATAAGCTTCTGATTGCAGATCTGCGCGCCCCCAATAACCGCTGAAAACAGTCGGGCCAATTACAGTAACAAACCCTTGCTCCCCCACAGGCAGTGCTTTACCTTGTTCATCACAAATTGATAGCAAAGCATTGCTGGCTGGGTAACCTATAGGCAGCTTGTCTGGTACTACCCGAGGGACTTTGTAGTAACTACAGACATTGGTTTCGGTCGGGCCATAAAAGTTGTAAAGCTCGGCATCGGGAAACGCTTCACGAAGTTGTTTAAGCGGTTTAATCGCAAAGGCTTCACCGGCAAAAATAATGGCTCTAAGCTGCTGGCAACGCTCCGCAAAGTCCGCCTCAGCTTCTAGCATCATCACCAATGCGGTCGGTACTGAATACCAAACACTGATCTGCTTTTGGGCGACAAATGACACTAATTTTTGTGCCACATAGCTGTCGATTTCAGACACCAAATGAACACTTGCGCCTGATAACAAAGCCACATAAATATCCAGCACCGATAAATCAAAATGCCAAGGGGCATGGTTGGCAAAGCGATCTTGCACTGTTGCATTGAGTTTATTCGCTGACCATTCAATAAAGGCAAGGGCATTTTCATGACTGATTTTGACGCCTTTTGGCACGCCAGTTGAGCCAGATGTGTAGAGCATATAAGCCAAATCTGTACTTTTACCCTGTTTTGGTAAGTTGAGCTGGCTTGGTTGCTGAGCAGCAATATGCTGCCACGTGTGTACATGCAATACTGAGCTTATAAGTGCATCTTCGTCTAATACCACAAAGTCGCATAAAGCATTATCACCGCGCTGATATTGACTAAACTTAGCTTTATTGGTGATCAATACCTTCATGTCGCAGTCTTGACGAATAATATCCACACGCACTTTCGGATTCATTGGATCGATTGGTACATAAACGGCATTGAGTTTACTCACCGCCAACATACCAGCCAAAGCTCGACATGACTTATCACACCAAAGCCCTACTCTGTCACCCGCTTTAACACCGATTTTTTGCAGCAGCACAGCAATTTGAGTCGCCCTGAGTTGTAATTCACCATAACTATACGACTCTGTGCTATCGCTCACTGCCAGAGCTTGTTCACCTGCACGCACTAAGCCTTGGGTTAATACTTGATTGAGCAATTTCATAGTAGGCCCAACCTATTGCAGATGAGTTCTCGTTGTATATCAGACGTACCTGAGAACAACACCGAACCTAGGGCATCACGAATGCTGCTATCTATGCCGCTTTCTTGTAAGTAACCAGCCGCGCCATGAATACGAATGGCGTCAATACCCGATTGCACAAACGCTTCGCTGATGGCTAACTTGCTCGATGCCACGGCTTTAGTGTTATCAACATCTTGCGACTTTTGCCAAGCCGCGAAATACAGTAATAAGCGCGCACTTTGCAAACGTACTTCCATATCGGCAATACGATGTGACACTGCCTGAAATTTACTGATGGTTTTATCGCCCTGCTTGCGGGTATTAGCAAACTCAATACAGCGCTCTAAATCGTTCTGCATCACACCAATGAATAAAGCAAATAAACAGCAGCGTTCCCAATCCATAGAAGCGGCAAAAATACGTGCGCCTTGCCCTTCAGTGCCCAGTACATAGTCCTTATGCACTTTTACCTCATCAAAAAACACTTGGTTGAGCTGCGCCGAATCAAGCCCTAACTTTTTGTAGCTTTTTCCTACTTCAATGCCAGGTAAATCAGCAGGCACAACAAAGGCCGTTTGACCTAAGTAGCCAAACTTAGGGTTGGTGGTCGCATAAAGAACAAAGTAGTCGGCCACACTGCCGTTAGTCACATAAGACTTAGCACCATTAATGATGTAGTAATCACCCTCTTTGGTTGCCTTGGTGGTTAATTTGCCTATATCTGAGCCTGCTTCAGCTTCAGAAATGGCATTCGCCGCAATTTTCTCACCACTGGTTAGTGCCGGTAATAATTCATGTTTCAGTGTTTCACTGCCATGTTCATAAATCGGCATAACGCAAGCAAAGGTGTGTGCAGCACCGGCAAATAAAATGCCGGTATCTGCACAACCTTGACCAAGACCCTCTAAAATTTTAACTGTGGTTAAAATGTCAAAACCACTGCCACAAGGTGAGTAGCGGCTATCTACGGGTAAACCGTAGTAGCCAAACTCACCCAGTGATCGCCAAGCTTCCATTGGAAACTCGCCTGCAGAGATCTTCGAAAAGTCTAGATCTCGTGCAAAGCTCAAGGCGTGCTCATGTAATGCGAGCTGATCCTCATTCCACGCAAAGTTCATGATCTATCCTCAACCAGCCATTTGTTTGCGGTCGTATTCTTCAATGGCATTTCTGAAGATGGTCGGTGCTTTCCATCCTTCACAATCAAAGCAACAGCCACCTAATAAACGGATAACTTCATCGCGTAAATCAGGGTTTTGCATTTGATAACCAAAGAAAATTGGGTAGATCCAGAAGTAACGAATAAGATCTGCAGCAATTTGCTGACCGCCATTACTCCAATCGCGGTATTCGTAGAAAGGCGTTTTCCAATCGTTACCATCGATAGCACGTTTAATGGCATCGGCAGCTTTAATGCCCTCTTTCATGGCGAATGACACGCCATACGAGAAAATAGGATCTAAGAATCGATGCGCGTCACCGATACATAACCAACCATCACCTACAAACGGTTCAATACGGTAAGAAAAGTCTGCCATTGATTGTGACTCACCTACGCGCTCTGCGTTTTTGAAACGGCGTCTGATCTCAGGGCTGATATGCTCCATACCCCATTCGATGGCATCGTCTGGGTTTTTACACTCTTTGTAGTACAAGTCTTTGGGGATCACTATTCCTAGACTGTCTGTGTCTGGTGAGATTGGAATGATCCAAGACCAGTGATACTGCTTTGAATATAAAATGGTGGTATTTGTTGAGAAAGGCGGTAAGTCGCGCTCAACGTTTTTATAATGTGCAAAAGAAGCGATCTGCTGTGAAAAGAACTCAATTTCACGTTTACCGGCAATGCCCTTGCGCGATAAAAAGGTATTTTGACCACTGGCATCGACCAGTACCTTTGAGCGTACTTGATGCTCAACGCCATCGGCTTTATAAATCGCGCCAACCACTTTTTCTTCATGCTTGATCACGTCTTTAACTAAGCCTTGCTGATATTCAACGCCATGCTCTAGGGCTTTACGCTTTAACATGTTATCGAAGTCGCTACGGCGTACCTGCCAAGTCGGCGCTAAGATCGGGATAAAGAACTCATTTTTTGATAGTGAACCAATCACGTTCACACCGGGTTTGTCTGGGAAGCCTGCTGCATTCATTTCATCAGCCAAACCGAGATCGCGTATGATCTGCCCCGCATTACCAGTCAGTGATTCACCAATGTGAAAGCGCGGAAACTCATCTTTTTCAATACATAAAACCGATAAGCCTTTTTTGCGACACTCTATGCCGCATAAGCTGCCTGCTGGGCCACTGCCAATAATAACGACGTCGTAACTTTTAAACTGATCCATTACATTGCTTCCCTTTTTAAGAAATCTTCCACCACCCAAACAAACTCTTCTGGGCGTTCAGAAGCCGAGAAGTGACCACAGCGAGAAAGGCGAGTAACACTGGCGTTATCAAGTAGCTCAGCGGCTTTTTCACTCCATTCTGGTGGAATAATTTGGTCGTGATTACCTGCAATAAATAAGGTCGGTACCATCACCCCATCAAAGGTTTTCGCGATAGACTGGCGCGCATAATCATCTAAGAAGCTGTGATAAGCAGGGCGAGACAGCACGTCATCAAGCAATGTTTCTAATGCAGGCGTCATCTTTGGTGGGTGGTAATAAGCAGCAGCTAAAAATTGCTCTGGGTTTGACGACATTTTCTTTAAATCGCCCCACCAGTTTTCGACGTCTTCAACTAAACCAAAGCCACTACAAACCAGGGCTTTTACTTTCTCAGGGAAGCGACGGGCAATCTCGGTTGCGATCATGCTGCCTGCAGAGTTCGCCACCAACACCCATTCTTGCTCTTCAAGCGTTGCAAGGTATTGCAATGTAAACTCAACATGATCAACATAAGAGGGCGCTTCATTGGCACTTTGGCTCAACCCAAAACCGGCTAAATCAAGCGCCACAGCATTGTGACGACCTTGTACTGAACGCAGCGTTGAAGACCAAGATGTTGAAGGATTACCAAGCGCAGGCAGTAAAATCCATAAAGGGCCATCGCCTTTAACTCGCAATACATGCTGTTTAAAGCCTTCACCCGCATCCACCAGCTCACTCTGAATGCCATAGCTTTCTTGTAATTTCACAAGGCGCTCTAGCTCAGATACCGATTGCTCAGCCTGCATCTCATCTTTTGCGCTTAAGGTGTTAATAAGCGCTGCAAGTGTTTCTATATTCTCAAAATGCACAGGGGTAATATCGTGCTCAGGGATCTTAGCACCATAGCGCTGATCTACATGTGCAAGTAATCTCACCATCGATAGTGAGTTTAAAATACCTAGCTCTAAAAGCGGTGTGTGCTGATCTAAATCAGGTGCCGCACCTTCAAGTAATTCGTTGTTTATAAAGTCGATTAGTTCTTCAATCATGCTAGTTTCCTGTCTAGTCTTTGCAAATCCTTCAGCCACGACTTATTTGCTTTGAATAGTAAGCGATGCCGCGAATGTTCGGGTTCAGTTTGAATCTATTAAAAACCTTACAGGGAATGTTGTTATAGCCATATAGCCCCTGTGGACTATGACCTTGGTCCGTTGGGACTATAGGAATGTTCTACGCTTAGCTATACCTTGATGATTCGCTATCACAGTTAGGAAGACTGCAATGCAGCAAACTAAAAATCACTTAGTCAGCCCGGTTAGTCGCGCTGATATTCCTGAGTTAGAGCCCATTTTGCAGGGCATTGAGAACAATCTAGGGTTTATTCCAAACGGCATTTTGACCATGGCTAAAAACCCTATGCTCGCTAAAGCATTTGGGCAGTTGTTTGGATGCTTAAGCCAATTTGAACACATCAGCACAGAACTAAAATGGGCGATTGCCACCATTAGTTCTAATGCTGCGGGGTGCCAATATTGTCAAGGGCATTTCTCGCATATCGCTAGTCGCGTGAATGTGAATCGCGCCAAGGTGTTGGCCGCATTTGAATTTGAAACCAGCATTTTATATGACGATGCCGAACGCGCAGCACTTCGCTTTGCATTTGCTGCAAGCACCTCGCCTGCTCACCTAGAAAAACACCATTATGACGACTTAGGTAAACACTTTAGTGAAGCGGCGGTCATTGAGATCTCAGCGGTCATCGCCATTTGTGGTTTTTTAAACCGCTGGAATACCACCATGGACAGTCAACTAGAAGCCGATCCGGCGGCTATCTTGGCTGAAATTAATCAACTTAGCCGTTTTTCTATGTAGGAGCTGTTATGCCTGATATTACTTTTATTGATTTTAGCGGCAATGAAACCACCATAGATGTGCCAGCAGGGACTTCTTTAATGCAAGCCGCGATGGAAAACATGATCGACGGCATTGAAGCTGAGTGTGGTGGTTCGGGTAGTTGCGCAACTTGTCATTGTTATTTAACGGACGACTGGCAAGGCAAAGTAAGCGAACCAAATAGTAGTGAAGCAGATATGCTAGAAATGGTCTCAGAGCCAACTGAATTAAGTCGTCTAAGTTGCCAGGTTTTAGTGTCTGATGAACACCATGGCTTGCAAGTAAGATTACCTGAATCTCAATACTAGCTCTGGATAATCTGAGCTTTAGCCACAAAATTAAGGGATCACATCATGGCAAGATGCATCATCATTGGCGGCGGACATGCTGGCGCGCAAGCGTGTATCAGCTTAAGGAAAGAAGGCTGGACTGACGAAATCGTTTTGATCAGTGATGAACACAGCTTGCCCTATCATCGCCCTCCGCTTTCTAAAAATTATTTATTGGGTCAAGTAGATGAAAAAGGCTTATTAATAAGACCTGAGCAAGCCTACCAAAAAGATAACATCACCCTAAAATTACGCACTCGAGTTGCAAGAATAGAGCCCGCTTTACAAAGTGTGGTATTACAAAATGGTGAGCGTCTAAGCTATGAACACTTGCTACTCTGTACGGGCAGTCGAGCGCGTAAAATCACTTGTTCAGGCAATGATTTAAACAATATTTTTTATATTAAAACCCTGAAAGACATAGAGCAGTTAGCCGCACAGCTAAGCACAGATAAACAACGAATTGTGATGGTTGGAGGCGGCTACATTGGTTTAGAAACCGCTGCTGTACTCAATAAAATGGGCCATCAAATCACACTCCTAGAGCAAGCGCCGAGATTGCTTGCTCGCGTTACCGCGCCCTTTATATCTGAATTTTATCAGCAGCTTCACCAACAACAGGGCGTAGACATACATACCAACACACAAGTTTTAGCATTCACCGGTGAGCAAACCGTGACTGGGGTGCGTTGTAAAACACTTACCCAATTAGATGCGCCTGAGCAGTATTTTAATGCCGATTTAGTCATTGTTGGTATTGGCGCCGAAATTAACACTGAGCTTGCTGAACAAGCTGGATTATTGGTGGAACAAAATGGCATTGTGGTCAATGAACTATGCCAAACCACAGATAAAAATATTTATGCTGCTGGCGATTGCACCATAGGTATTGAGCATCACAGTGGTATTGCAACGCGTATTGAATCTGTGCCAAATGCGTTAGCACAAGCAAAAACCGCTGCCGCGACTATTTGTGGTAAACACCAAGCGGTGACGTCTGTGCCTTGGTTCTGGTCAGATCAATACAATTGTAAGATTCAGATCGCAGGCTTAAATCATGGCTATGACAACACCGTATTACGTCAACATTCATCAAGCAGTTTTTCATTATGGTATTTAAAGCAAGGCCGCATCATCGCAGCTGATTGCATTAACATGGCTAAAGATTTTATGGCCGCAAAAAAGATCATAGATCAAAAAATCTCTCTGCCTATCGAACTGATAGGCAATACCAATATTGATTTGATAAAACAGCTTTCAGGTCGCTCTCAAGCTATTTAGTTTTTAAACCCATTCATTTCAACTATCCAACGCTAATTAAGCCTAGTGTTTGAGCCCGTCAGGGCTCTTTTTTTCTCAGCTAAAAAGTCTAAAAAAAGCCACAGCGGTTTGCCCCGCTGTGGCCTTTAAATTTTGTGACTCGGTTTAAATTGATTTTACAACCGCTTTAAGCTTTTACATTACCACTTAACCCGCGCTCGTTAACCGCATTACCTGAGTCTATACCATGATGACTGTGATAGGGTTTTGCCACCCCAAAGTCTTCTAAAATGCTGTACAAGCAAGGTAACACCAACAGTACCAAACAGGTTGAGGCCAAAATACCAAACACAATACTGGTCGCCAACGGAATTAGGATCTGCGCCTGCAAACTGGTTTCAAACAATAATGGCGTCATACCCGCAATTGTGGTCACTGATGTTAGCACCACCGCACGAAAACGGTCATGACTGGCTTGAGCCGCAGCATCGTGCACCGAGAAGCCTTCTTTAACGCGGCTTTTCACAAACTGCACCAATAAAATTGAGTCATTCACAACGATGCCTGCCAACGAAATAAAGCCCATAAGCGATGGCATCGAGAAGTTAATGCCCATAATAAAGTGACCCCACACTACTCCTATCATTGCCAGCGGTATCGACACCATGACAATAAGTGGCTCGATATAACTTTGAAACTGTAAAGCCAACAACAAGAAAATACCTATCATGCCGAGTAACATGGCGCGACGCATAGACGACTGGGTGATCCCCGCATTTTTGACTTCACCTTCAATACTATAAGTCATCTCGGGATAGCGTGAAGTAAGCTCAGACAACCAACGTTTTTCGACATCTTTCACCACCGCAGAAGCGGTATTAAGCTCGCTGTCGATATCGGCGAATACTGAGACCGTCGGCATATTGTTCACGCGGTTGATCACCGCAAGTCCCCGCGTTTGCTCGATATTAACTAACGCGGCAAGAGGAATGGCAACCTGGCTTTTTGGATGAATAATCAGAAAGTTATCAAAATCACTGTATTCGTCCATGCTCTGCTCTGCCAGCTTTACCGTCACTTCGTAATTTTCGAGCCCAACATGAATGTCAGATAATTTGCTGCCTTGAAATGCTGGCCTAAGTTGCTGCGCTATGTCCGCAGAGGTAATGCCCGTAACTAATGCATCCGGTTTAAGCGTCAAGGTAAACTCAGGTTTGCCCGGCCTCAAATCGTCGGTAATGTTCTGCACTCCAGGATAACCCTTTAACCAGTTTTTAAGCTCGAAGGCTGCCTGACTCAACTGCTCTATATCGTCAGACTGCAAACGAATATCAATGGCTCTACCTTGCGGTCCCAATTTAGGCTCTTTAAAAGATAAACTCAGCGCCTCTGGTACATCACCTAGTTCTTTACGCCACAGATCCGAAAAAGCCTGTAAGTGGGTATTGCGCTGCTCTGCACTGAGTAAATCCACTGAAATATAGGCCAAGTTGGCCCCTTGATCTTGGTAGTCTGGGTTTTGCCCATAGACTACCGTACTGGCAATCACCAACTCACCATCTTCTTGCTCACTGAGCTTTGCATTGGTGCGCGCCAAAGCTTGCTCTATCTTTTGCATAGTTTGCTGGGTTTTAACCAACGGCGTGCCATTTGGCATTAACAAACGCGCTTGCAATACATCGCCATCAATATCAGGGAATGCGGTAAATTTCAGCACGCCAGAAATCAACATACTCAAAGACAATAAAAAGGTGGCGATCACCGTACCAAACACCAAGTAGCGATAGCGGATCAACACATGGTTCAAATGCAATATCTGCTGATTCCAATGGGTAAACTTAGTTTCAAACCGAGCGCGAATTGCACCAACACCTTGTGCCCATTTACCGTCTTTGCTTTTACTTTGTAAGGCATGACTTAAGTGGTTCGGCAAAATAAAGAAGGCTTCAATCAAAGAAACGGTAATAACAGAAATAAGTACAATGGGGATCACTTTTAATATCTGGCCTAAATTGCCCTCAATAAAGATCAAACCAACAAAAATACATAATGTCGTGACAAACGAAGAACACACCCCGGGCAAGACGACTTTAGTGCCTTGAAGCACAGCATCTTGTACCTTTAAGCCTTTTTCAATGTGCGAACCAATAGACTCGGCGATCACGATGGCATCGTCCATTAAGATCCCAAGCGCCAATAACAGCGCCACCATAGAGAGCATATTGATTGAGATCCCTAAGTGCATCATTAGAAAGAAACTCGCTAAAAATGACACGGGCAAGCCCATCACCACCCAAAACGCATATTTAAAAGAGAAAAACAGCCACATCACAAAAAACACTAACAGCAAACCTTGCCATGCATTAGTGATCAACAGGTTGATCCTGTCTTTTACTAAGCTAGTGTTGTCGTTGGTCAAGGTTAAATGCACCCCACTTGGCAAACTGGCTTGTAGCTTTGCCAAAACTGCTTCGGTGGCATGTAACACCCTTAGGCTATCTTCGTTGGTGTTCTTTTTAATGGTGATAATGGCTGCAGGCGCACCATTGAAAAAGATCTGCTTTTCATCGCGTTCAAACGTATCGCTCACCTGCCCTAAATCGGCGATACGCACGTGATTACCTTGTGTGCCTGTGCTCACTACTACATCTGCCAACTGCTCTGCAGAGCGACGTTCGTCTTTAATACGAATTTGCGTGTCGGCTTCTGAGGTTTCGAGCACACCGAGCGGCAATTCAATATTCTGTGCAGTTAAACGCTGACTCAAGGTTTGCAAACTCATGCCGTATTGTTGCAGCACGTCTTGTGATGCTGTCACGCGCAATTGATGTTTAGAAAAATCATTGATTTCAACAATCGGAATGTCTGGATGGCGCAGTAAAGTGACTTTAACTTGCTCAGCTAAGGCTTTTAGCTCAACGCGCGATAACCCCTTATCTGCGCCATTTTGTGCCGCATGAGTGGTCACAGCGACACTCACCACATCTTGTGTACGCCCTCGCTCATTTATGATCCATTGCTCAACCTGAACAGGAAAATCATCTATGGTGTCGATGGCGTTTCTTACGTCAGTACTGAACTGTTCAAAGTCACCTTGCTCAAACATTTTTACCGTCATCTGGCCAACATTTTGTCGTGCCACACAATGTTTTTCTTCTAAAAAGCTGATCCCATCTAACGCGCTCTCAAGACTTAAACAGATCTTTTGTTCGACGTTTTCAGCACTGGCACCTGGGTATGGCACCACGATATCGAGCTGATACTGGTTTATTTTAGGTAAAGTTTCACGATGAATTTGCGGCAAACTGACTAAGCCAATCACGATAAACAGCAGCATTAAAATATTAGCTGCTGTGGGGTGCGCTGCAAAAAAGCGGATCATTATTGTGGCTCCTTCACGGATGACGCCGCAACTGCGGTGTGCTCTGGAACCAATTGTAATTTACTGCCTACGATCACTGGGAACAGATCTGTAGTGATAAGTTTTGCTCCCAGCAAATTCTCATCTTTAAACAAGAAATAGTTTTGCTGTTTTAACGCGCCCTGCGTATCGAGCTTTTGTAATCTATTTTGCGCATCGGCCAATATCGCATAACGACCTTTTACAACGGCTCTTGGCACTGCAATAAAATTTTGTTCTGTCGCTAAGAGCGACACTTTTGCACGCATACCAGCCAGTAAAGGCGGCTTATTAGCAAGCTCAATATTTTTATAACTATCGTCAATGGTAACAACCACCCCAACCGTTTGGCTTTGTGGGTCTATTTCATCGCTCATGCGGGCAATTTTAGCCGGCCAGCGCATACCTTCATGGCCTAATAACTCTACCTGAGCTTGCAAACCTTGCTCAGCAAAATAAGCGGCCATGCCCTGCGCTGATACTGCATTGATATTAGGCGGACGTTTAAAAAAACCAGTGAACTGATGGAAGCTGTCAAAGGTAAACTGAGCGTTTATTTGTACTTGCGCCACATCACTGGCACTAAATATTGGCATGCCCATGGTGACCCATTGCGATTGCTCAACATTCACTTTATGAATACGGCCTGTAAATGGCAGACGAACTTGTGTACGTTCAATGGCAAGCTGTGCTTGTTTCACATCCGCCTCAGCTTTGTTAACACCCGCTTGCAATGCTTTGATCTCTAATGGCAATAAACTCTTGGCATTTTCATTGCGCTGTAAATCTTGTTGCTGCAAGAGCACTTGTTGCTGAGCTCTATCAAGATCATTTTGAGATATGCTTTTTTGCTTAAGTAAACGCGCTAAGCGGTCGTATTCGCTTTGCGCTATTTGCAGCTTATTACGACTAAGTTTGATATCGAGGGCGTTATTTAATTGCGCGGTTTTCTTTGCGGCAAGTTGCACCTGTGCAGTGGCTAGATTGGCATTGGCTTTCGCCAATTGTAGTTGGTAATCACTATCGTCAATCGATAACAGCAAGGTACCTTGTTCAAATAGTTCACCTTTTTTAAGTGCAGGATGCATATAGGTGATTTTACCCGACACCTCGGCAATGCCATTAAATTGTACGTTTGGCTCTACACGCCCAAAGCCCACTATTTCGGGCCTTATCGCTTGCTGCTTGAGCAACTGATAATGCGCCAATTGGCCGTCATCAGTCACTACCTGATGCTGCATTGACGCATTTAATTTAACAATGATGACTACTAATAGAACGCCAATCGCAACCGCGATAGGCAAATTCCTTCTTGCACTAAAATTCCACCTCATGGGTTTGTTGCTCCTTTAAACCAAAAATAAACTGCAGATATAATTCCTTCACACGCTGTTCGCTTTGTATGTCGGCGTCTTCGATTTGCCAAGCTTGCTGACGTAGTGTTTTAAAAATGTAAGGCGAGACCAGTTGTGTCATCAGTGAAAATGCCGCCAACTTGGCTTTTTTATGGTCATCAATGCCAGCTTCTTGTTTAATTAACTCAGGTAAAAATTGCGACACTCGCTCTGGAAACGCATTCATAAAAGCCTGTGCCAATGGTGTGGTTTTATTGAGAATTTCTTCAGCTAATAGATGCACAAACCCCGGATTCGTTTGCAGGATTTGATTAAATTGACGCATAAAGTGATAAACAGGGCGAGCCTGTGCATGCAAATCACCAAATTGAGAAAAGTGTTCATCGGCCAAGGCTTGGATCAATTCAACGAATAAACCTTCTTTACTCTCGAAATAGTATTTGATCATCGCTGAATTTACTTTCGCCTCAGCTGCAATTTCTCGAATGGTGATCTGACTGTACGATTTCACATTGAGTAAATGCTGTGCAGCGATAATCAGCTTAGCCCTTTGCTCCGCTTTTTTGGTTTCGCAAACTGGCCTTCCTCTGCCTACTTTTGTCGTCATGTTATTCTCTTTATATTTAATTAACCATTTGGTTAATTAAATATAAAGTTCAATATTTCGTCAACTAAAGTTTGTTTTTTTATTTATACAATAAATACTTACACTAACTATCTTAATTGTATTCGCTATTTGAGGCGTGTGATTACTGCTGCCAAAGTTCATAGCCCGTAAAAAATACTTCTAGGCTTATTAACAGCAACAAAAAGCTCACTAATTGGCCAACTTTCACTTTTGAACACACATAAGCCCCAAGCGGCGCGCCGACGACAACGATTGGAATGGCAGCCAATAAATACTGTTCAATTTCTGGCGTAATCGTATTGAGATGCCAAGCATTGATGGCACTGCCCACCAATGAAGTAAATGCCATCACCACTACAGAGGTTGCGGTCGCTTTTTTAATGTCGGCTTGATAGGCAATGATCAGCAAAGCAAATAATGCGATATCCGAACCAGACCCCACTAAACCGCTAGCAATACCGCCAACAAACCCAACGAATAAAAATCGTCCTAGGCTAGGCTTGATATGCTCAGCACTGGGTTGATGATGCGCTTTTCGCCACCAGCGCAACACCATGGTAATAGCGAAACACAAGAGTAGAAAACTAAAGATTGATTTAACCAAAAGCCTCGGCGCGAAGGGAGCCACATACAATAAACTGATTGCCACACCTAATGCAGACATAGGCAAAGCCATGAAAACGATGTTGGTATAAATAGGAATGCGACGACAAAAAATGGTGATTGCTGCCGCAGTCATACCAAAGCTCTGTATAGCCAGAGAAAACACTTTTGCGGTCGCGGGTTCTATTGCTAAGGCCTTGGTCATCACAGGAAAAGCAACCGCTCCGCCACCTAACGCCGTTCCACCAGCCACAAAAGAGCCCAATGCCATCGTTAATGCAATCTCAAATTCATGAATTATTTGCAACAATGAATTCGAAAGGCCTTGTAGCCAAATCAACGCTGCATAAATCAGCACAGTAAAATAAAATGGCCATGACGATGGTCGCCGTAATCTTTCAATCATATTAAACCTTAATCCTTTTCAAGCCCCTGCTAAGTCTAACAATGTACGTCTGAACTTCGAATAGTCTGATAGGACCATCTATGATTTATACTTAAGCGCCAAGCATCCTTTGTTAACCACCTAGACTTCACTGAGTTATGTTGTTCGAAAACATAAAAAACTCTTTTACCCGTCTATACGGCCTTATTTTGCTCGTTTCCCGTTCAGCTTTATGACAATTACTCGAGATCGGCGATTTATTTTTTTTCATTCACAATTTCTTCACTTTTAATTGCTATCAATTCCGCATCCATGCTTTAATTAATCACGCGATTAATTAAATATGAATTTTTTTACTGCAAGACCTGCAGAATTAATATGAATAAATTCATTACCTTGACATCGTATTTTAAGGAGAATGCACATGTTTTTGGGTTGTACTGAAGAGCTATCAAGTATTTTAAAGGCCATAGAGCTGTTAAAAACATCCATAAAGGACCGTTCTTTTAATCTCAATATTTTTGAAGAGGTTATGTTTTTTGCTGAAAAAGAAGAACTATATGTCGCGCTAATAGATAAATCGAACCGGTCAGTAAAAGCCGATTATGCAATCGCATATTCGCCAAACTTACAGCAGCAACTTCAAAAAAACATTAGTTGCAATAAACTAAATAATGTAAATTTACTAAAAAGTTATGCGAAGGCTAGAAACCCATTATCTGATATCGCAACTTATGATTTAGATAATCAAGACTCAGGATTTGCCACTTTGGTGGCTTTTAATAATAAACGCACAAATACATCGGCTCCAGCATCTTATCTAATCGAGCTCATTTTACCTTATCTACATAAAGCACAACTGTTCAGATATGAGTCTATGAGAGCTTATAACTCACCTATTCACTTACTTACTGAGCGAGAAAAAGAAGTGCTAAATTGGATATCATCGGGTAAAACCAACGGTGAGATTGGTATGATTTTAGGGATCAGCCAATATACGGTGAAAAACCACGTTGCGAAGATTTTAGAAAAGTTAAATGCGCCTAATCGCTCGGCAGCAATGGCATTGAATAATGAGTTAAATATTATTTAATCACTTTTTACCTATTGCAGGTAAATACAAAAGTGTTCATTATGTAGACGCTTTAAACAAAATTATACAATTAGCATTTCAACAAATGGTATTACATAAGGAAATTGTTATGAAACTGAATTTACATAAAAAACATTTAAAACAGCTAAGTACACAGACTCAAATCAGTCTTGAGAATACCCCTCATATTGCAGGCGGTTGGGGTGAAACACGTCGCAATTGTTTAGTAACCGTCAATAAGTGCAGAATAACAGACTTGATGTGCCCTACTTTTCTTAAAGAATGTTTAACAGAAGTAGAATGCCGCTAAGTTAAAGTAACTCAATTTAGAGGGGGATTCCCCTCTAAATTAGACTGTTTAGCAAGCTTGCCCACACGCCCAACCACAGCTCCACGCATACTGGAAGTTGTAGCCTCCGAGCCAACCAGTCACATCGGTTACTTCACCAATAAAATACAAGCCTTTTTGTTTTTTCGCTTCAAATGTCTTTGAGCTTAACTCATCGGTGTCTACACCACCCAAGGTCACTTCGGCTGTTCTGTAGCCTTCTGTGCCGTTAGGTTTGATCTGCCACTGGTGAATGTATTTTGCAACTTCATCAATTTCAGTGTGTGTTAATTGATTCAATGCTTTATCTGGAATAGCTTGTTCGTTGATCAGCACTTCAATGAAGCGCTTTGGCAAAATATTAGACAAAGTATTCTTTAAAGACTTACTGCCTTGCTCTTTGCGCCATTGGTGAATAGCTTCATCTAGTTGGAGGTCAGGCAATAAGTTAATGGTTACCGCTTGTCCTGCTCGCCAAAATGATGAAATTTGCAAAATAGCAGGACCAGATAAACCTCGGTGGGTAAATAGAATATTTTCTCTAAATTCAGTACCGCACTCACTCGATACCAAACAAGGAATGCTCACACCTGATAAACCATCAAATCGTGTTTTGTCATGATCATGTAAGGTAAAAGGCACCAGCGCAGCCATTGTCGGTAACACTTTGAGGTTGAATTGCTGTGCGATTTTATAACCAATCGGCGTAGCGCCAAGTTTCGGCATGGTTAATCCACCAGAGGCCACAACGAGCGACTCACAGCAGAAGACATTATCTGAGGTCGTTACCTGATAACCACCTTCTGCTAACTCAGTGACATGTATTACTTCGTTTCTGAGATGTAATTCTACACCGGCCCACTCACATTCGGTCATAAGAATATCAACGATATCTTGTGCGCTATTGTCACAAAAAAGCTGACCAAGCGTTTTATGATGGTAGGCAAGCCCATGACGCTCAACAAGCTCTATAAAGTCATGTTGGGTATAACGGCTTAAACAAGATTTAACGAAGTGAGGATTGCCACATAGGTAGTTTGCAGGGCTTGCTCCCTCGTTGGTAAAGTTGCAACGCCCACCACCACTAATAAGGATTTTGCGACCCGGCTTTTTACCCATGTCAATGACAGCTACACGTCTACCTCGATAACCAGCTTGAGCCGCACACATTAAACCGGCAGCCCCTGCACCAATAATTACCACATCGTATTGCAACATATTTTTCTCTGTTTAGCCGAAATCGGGGAGGATTATACCTTGATGGCGGGTCTTTTGTGCAAACAAGCATAAAATTAACACAAAACCACCAACCATTTACATATGTTTACATTACTAGTTAAAACTCTAAATTTTCATTTAAATTTAAAAAAACCTTAATAATCAACACTCTTGAAAATTTAAAAGACGTTTATCCATCTGCATATAACCATTGCACATACACTAATAACCAAACTTCCCCTTTCAAAAAATTAACTTTTATTGGGTATGATAGAAATAATTTAATTTCATTATTCAACGTGCCAGTTTGATAATCCAAATTTAATCGTGCCACTCCATTTTCTGATGATATGTATAATTGATTTGAATAGACATTTATATCAGAAGGCCACACGCCAATTTCATATGAAAACAACTTTGATGAATTTAAATTTTCTTGTGATATAACAACTTCCGATAAAGTGTTTTTTGGTATAGGATTTCTGCTATCTATCATTAAATCTCTAAGAGAACGTGATTCAGATAGAACAACACCTTTTAAACCATTTGAAATCAACTGATCCCATTTATATAAAGAAAGCCTGTAGTCAATATCTACAAGGACTAGAAGACCTGAATAAATATATGAGTCTACATAGTCACCTTCTACACTTATGGAGAACTTTGAAATACTCACTTACCATTTTCCCTTTATTATTTTGCCCTGTTGGGATTTTGAAATAATCTCTCGCTTTCTCCAACTATCTAAAACGACCGTAGGGGGGCGATCAGCACTTCTTGATGGGGTGACGGGATAACCGTGCCACTCATGATTATGGTTTGTTACATATTTAGCCATATAGGCTAAATCTTTATCTGTCCTTCCGAGTTCGGTATAACCCATACCGTTTTTTTCAATTGCCCATAAACAATTTTTGGGACAAACCCACTCATTTTTTTGAGCAACGGTAAAAAGCCTTATTTCTTCCCATTCACTAACAATCCATTGAGTACAGTCAGCTTTTGCCACCTGATCTCTATGTTTTCGATTTACTTTATAACTATCAAGTTTCAAATGAAGTTCCTATATGCGTTATAACAATCTTAATCCACGAGCGATTTGGTCGTTTTTCTATCGTAAACCATTTCGAGTTTCTACTTGAGGAATTTTTATCATAGTGGATAACTTATTGCTACAAATAGCTTTCTGCCTTTAAAGCTAAAATTGCTTTGGGATGGAGACGACCAAATCACCCGTTTTCCTGACAATACGAGAAACTTGTAAATAAGAAGCCAAAAATAGACAAAGCGAAGATCTGCTATTCGCTCATAGCTGCCCTTCAAAGCTGCGGAATGAGTTTAAGCATCCATTCTTCGGCACTTGAAGTTGAGGACTCTATTACGCTGTGTGGCTGTATTTTAGTTTATTAACTGTTTGCTTTATCAATTC
>ENA-OWNT01001655-OWNT01001655.1-seawater-metagenome-genome-assembly--contig:-NODE-1655-length-26881-cov-6.729220_pt1 | contig 26881 bp, 24 predicted proteins | sample MGYA00238136_ERZ651165 | MGnify/ENA primary metagenome ERZ651165 (study PRJEB26861, sample SAMN08777766) | seawater metagenome | isolation source: coastal seawater | place: USA: Florida | collected...
ACCAATTGTGAATGCTACCTGGTTCCTTGAAAACGGAACAGCTACAACTGTAGATATTGACCTTGAGCTTATGTGGTCTGCTTCTATGGAGGTTAACTCATTTAACAGGACGCAATCTTATATTTCACTGTTAAGAGATGCACGTTGGGATAAACATGCTGAAAAGCCGGCCACTTCAAGCGGTAGCATGTATGCCGCAAAAAGAACCGGCATCAATAAGTTCTCCTATGTTACGGTGTTCGACAATATGACTGTTGGCATTAAGAATATCGTAACCGATGAGCTGATTCGCCTATACCCCAACCCGGCAAATAATGTACTTTTTGTTGACTTGAACGAACAGGTGAATGCATCTGTTGTCAACATATCAGGTCGTGTTGTAAAAACTGTGGCATTGACAGAAGGTAAAAACACGATTGACATATCAGCACTTGCAGATGGTATGTACTACCTGGTTTTGAATGGCGATCACGTAAATGCTAAAGGGAAATTTATAAAACATTAAAAAACAACACTTCATTCCCTATTGCAATGTTTAATAACAACAAATTCATATATTTATAGAAACACCTAAACGATATAATGTTATGAAACTAAAATTTACGCAAATATCACTCATAGCGATATTATGCCTGGCATTTACAAACGCACAGGCATTACAATATGTTGCTACGACATCAGGCAACTATGGCAGCAATTCTACATGGCTTAACGGAAATATCCCGCCAGACCCTATTGGAGCTAACGATGTCATCATCAACTCCGGTGTTACAGTTACGATGGACCGTAACATCGTCATCAGCAGTACATTTACCGTTTTTCAAATGAAAGGAAATGCTAAGATCACTTCGACAACCAAAAATTACATGTCAATTACCGGCGGTAATTTTATCGGCGATGTTGGTTGCGTTATCGATGTGGATAGTATCTATGTTGGTTCAGGCCCCAGTATTCAATACTTTGGTAGCATGACAGCCAATACTTTAGCGATGTCTGATGCCCCGTTCGCACTTACCATTAATTTAACTGTCAACAAAACACTAAGACTAGTAGCAGGTACGTCCCAATTATCTACCGGCACTCTTGCACTAGCTACGGGTACTCCTCGTCCTGTTATAGTATTTGCGGGTGGAGAGCTATTAGTAGGCACAGGTGCCACATTCAGCCTGGCAAACCCCTACGATGTACGTTACGAAGATGCAAATAAAGCTATTGGGGGAGGCTGGGAATTGCTTGGAGCAGGCTATACAGATATTGAAATAGCTGTACCTACTTCCAGCAGTGCAAACTTGACCAGCAACCTTAATATAAAAGGCAACTTGAAGTTAACATCAGGTACATTATTGCTCAATTCATTCGATCTTGTTTTCGGTGCTAATAGCATGATAGATGCATCAGGCACAGGCTCTGTTTCCAGCAGTGGTGGTTCTGATATCACAATAAACTCAACAGCGGCAAATATCGGCATACTACGTTTTGACATTCCGAACAATGTAATAGATAATTTCACTATGAACACCGGGCCCAGTAACGGTACTTTAGAGCTTGCCACTGACTTGTCTGTCGCTACCAAACTTGATCTGCAAAGTGGTAAGATCAATACTAAAGGAAACAACTTATATATTGCTACAGGAGCTACTATCAGTGGAGGCTCTTCAGGCAGCTACGTTATTTCTGAAACCGGGGGAGCTTTAAGGCAGGAAATAGCAGCCAATGCAACTGCCACATACCCGGTTGGGCACAAAAACGCATACACACCCATCAAAATTGAAAGCAAGAACGGATCTACATATTCTGAAATGGGTGTAAATGTTGCACAGGGTGTAAATGCTCACCTAACTACAGGAACAGACCTTTCAGCAACACAGCCGCTTGTTGATGCTACCTGGACTATAAACCAGCCATCTACTACAGGGCTTGATTATGCAATTGAAGTAATGTGGGAGGCAAGTGCTGAATTAAATAGTTTTGACCGCGGAAAGTCCTACGTGAGCTACTATGACGCACACGATTGGGACATGCTCACTCCCACTGCTGCAAGCAACAGCGGCAGCATGTACAGCCAAAAGAAAGATGGTATAAGTACTTTAGGTTCTTTCGCCGTATTTGACGAGAATACTGTTGGAATCAACAACATCATTAAGGGCAACACAATCGGGCTATATCCCAACCCTGCAAAAAACATTCTCCGCATCGACTTGAACAGTACAGCTGAAGCTACTATCTACAATGTTTCAGGACAGGCAGTAAACAGTGCGTCTCTTAACCGTAATAACAACACGATCAATATTTCTTCACTCCCTGCCGGTATGTATTATGTCCACCTTAAAGGCGAAGACACAAACGCAACAGGGCGTTTTGTAAAAGAGTAAATGATCAAAAAACATATTTAGTATATAGAAAGGCCCCTTTTAAAGGGGCTTTTCTTATGCTGGAAATTTCGTAATTTACATTTCTGACAAAACATAGATACATGAAAACCTTCGGGCTTAAAACGATCATTTTCACCGCTTTTTCTCTTGCTGCTCTCATAGTGGCATACATTTTCGTACGTGATGAAGACGGCTTTGCTGTCGCAATAGGCTTTCCGGCAGCATTAATGATACCAATGCTCATCAACATGCCACTGATAAAGATCAATGCAAGCCAGGTGAGTATATCTACCATTAACCCTTTTACTAAAAACATCAACGTACAGTTTTCTGAAGTCAATAAGGTTATTGTAGATCTTGACCATACCATGAGGGTAGTATTTCAAATGAAAGACGGGACTTACAAGTCTATTAATACCTCAAGATATGCTTATGACATGAAACCTTTCTACTACGAGCTTGCCAAATCAGGCATCCATGTTGTTTCTGAAGGTGTCAGAACAATTGACTGGGTTTAAGATAAATATTACTACATGAAAACATTCGGCTACAAAACTATTATGTCGTTCCCGGGAACATTGGCAATGTTCTATATTATCACTCATAATCTGCTCATTGTTACCACTGCAACGCTGGTGCTTATCATATTTACTATATTCTTCGTACCATTAATTAAGATTAGCGACAACACGATCAGGATAATCCCATTTAACCCATTTGCCCAAAAAATCAATATTCTGTTTGCAGACATCAGTAGCATTAATATTCACGCCGGTGATTTCAGATTCAAACTTAGTTTTCAAATGAAAAACGGTGATATTATTACAACCTCGTCCTTTTTCAGATATTATGACATGGAAAGCATTTACAGGAGTTTGCGAGAACATGATGTAGTCATCGCGTCTAAAGGTGTAAATGCTATTACCTGGGAGGTTTAAAATACCGGAGCTATTCGCAACTATATCACCATTACACAGACAATTTGTTAAATTCTGTTAAAAGAGAATTTACGCTGAACTTTTCGTCATTCATTCTGTTTACAGTTTTAAGTCAAAGCACAACCTATTCTTAAACAAAAACAGAATGATTATGAGACAGACGATTACTAGATTTAAGAGCGCGCTGTTACTAACAGCAGCATTTTGCTTTATGCAAATCAATTCAAAAGCAGTTACCTACACAGCAGTTGCTTCAGGAAATTTCAGTAGTAGCGCCACATGGACAGGCGGCATTGTTCCTCCGGCTGTTATCTCAGCTGATGATATTATCATCCCGACGGGTATTAAAGTAACACTGGACCAAAACCAGACACTGTCGTCCTCATCCTCACTAACAGTTAACGGAACTTTGCAAGCCAATACAGGATATTATTTATCTATGACATCCGGTACAATAGCAGGTATAGGTGCTATAGCATTAGACAGCTTCTATGCTAATTTTAATTCAGGCTTTGCATTTACAGGAACATTTACAGCCAATACTTTCGCATCTGCCAATGCAAAGATCAATTCAGTGGCAAATGTAACGGTTAATAACACATTGCACCTGATGGCAGGTACACTGGAAATGGCTTCAGGCAGCCTGACTATGGGAGGCAATTCAACAATTGTAGTATCCGGTGGTACAATGGTGATTGCCGGTGGCACAGTGAACCTTACCAACAACTACGACGTGATGTACACTTCGCAGGCAGCTACTGCCGGTATTGAACTAACAGGCAGCGGGTTGGAAAATGTAACCATTGATGTACCCGGTACTGCCAGTGTAGACCTTTCAGGCGATTTAAATGTAAAAGGCACATTAATGCTGAAGTCGGGCACACTTAACCTGAACAATAACAACCTTACATTTACATCAACAGGTGACCTGTCCGGTTCAGGATCAATCGCGAGCTCTTCAAATTCAGATATTACCATCAATGCTTCCGCAGGTTTAACAGGATCGTTAAACTTCACCACAGGCGGCAATACAGTAGATGATTTTACTATTGACCTGGGTACAAACACAGCCTCTGTAACAGTAGGCGGAGATATGATGATCAGTGGGCAATTAGACCTGAAAAGCGGTCGCTTAAACATTGGTAGCAATAAACTGGACATCATGACCAATGCTACTGTAACAGGTGGTTCTTCCAACAGCTTTGTAGTAACAGGGATGGGAGGTACGTTATCTATAGATGTGGCGGCGAATGGCTCGCAAACATTCCATATAGGTACTACCAACGACTATGCCCCCTGTGTTATTACAGCAGCAAACGGGTCAGCATCCAGCAAATTCAGTATAGGTGTAAATGGTTCTGTAATGCAGAATGGAACAACAGGTGCTTCACTTGCTAATGCAAATCAACCAATTGTAAACGCTACCTGGTACATAGCAAGCAGCACCAGCGCTAATGTAAACGTTGATATTGAGACCATGTGGAGCACCAATATGGAGGTAAACTCTTTTAACAGGGCAAAGGCTTACTTATCTCACTACACAAATGCTGCATGGGATGTTGATGCCTCAGCATCTGCTACAATGACGGGTAGTGGTATGTACAGCATCAAGCGTACAGGTATCACATCGTTCAGCCCGTTTGCTGTTTTCGACGAAAACACTAAGGTATCTGTAAATGACGTTGCAGCTAACAACAACATAAAAATATATCCTAACCCGGCTGTAAACACACTGACAGTTAACCTTAATGACGATGTAGCTAATGCTAACATTGACATATATAATACAGCAGGACAAACAGTATATACAGCAGCTATGCAAGGCAATACCCAAAACATTGATATTACTAACCTTGCACCGGGCATGTACTACCTGTCAGTAAGCAATGACAACTCACGCGGGTTACAAAAATTTGTGAAACAATAAATTAAGAACAGAAAAAACAATTTACACACAGCCTCAATTGAGGCTGTGTTTTTTATGCTCAGGGTATAAGCAATGGTCCTAGCCACCTTAACCAGGTAAACCCACCAATTAAGCTACCTAAGCCTCCGTACAATATCAACTGCCACCTGTGCTTCTTGACCAGTACAAATGTGGCATACATCAATATCAATGAACTTACAACCAATACGACTACATGGCCTGTAGTATTATCGATATCCCAATACTGAAACAACCTCGTTTCATCCCCGACATACCCTTCTAAAGAAGATGTTTTTACCTGCATAAACGACATGAGCACATTAAACACCTCCCTGCTATGAAAATAGGTGAGTACTATCCAGAACAAGTGTTTTGTATTCCAACTATCTATAGCTGCCCGCCTGTTCAGCAATGATAACCCTGTAAGTCCCGTCATACCTGTTAGTATGGTTTGCAGTGGCCCGCCCAGCATGACCCATGTGCGTTGCGGATAAACGTTATACTCCTTCAACCCGTCTTTTACAGCTGCCCATTCAGCATCAGTAAGTATGTCAGTATAAGCATAATGTATTGTTGGATGAAACCCATACCATATGGCTGCCAATGCATGACCACATTCGTGCAGCAATGTACCCGCAATAGCTGCTATAAAGAAGAAAGAAAAGATTTTAAGGTTATTCAAAACATATGTAGTCTGAATAATAAAGTTAGCTAATAACTCTATAGAAGCCTACCCTCCCATACTCCTTACTTCGTCGCGAAGATTTTTCAGCCAGTACATGTCAAATTTATTATCGCAGTTGCTGAATTTCCCTTTAGGTTGTTCTTGCGGGAAAATTACAGGCAGGGGAACAGTTTTAGAAACAGGCATTGACCTTTGCTTACCAATATCATCTCCCGTATTAAAACCCTTAGCAGGATCATACATATCCGGGGTATCTCTTGCAACATCTATACGCATGAACCATGCTGCGAACTGCCTCCTGTAATCACGTTCCTGTGTTACTGTGCGGCCTATATAAGCCAGCCAGCGATTAAAAGCAGAGAGCCAGTCGGCAAGACGTTGCCTGTTCAGTTTTCCTGTTGAGACGTAAGGATAAACAAACCGCCGGCCATCTGCCAGGGCCTTATCTCGTAAAAGCTCGTATATGTTTTCCTGTTCCATAGTAAATCTCCTTTTTTTACTCCGCCTCTATAATAAGAGACGGTATTTTGTTGTGATATGTTGCGAAAGAATCGTTAATACTTTTTTGTTGCGTTTTGCCTGCTGCCGGGTATGTATCATTTAGTATCGTTTTATATCTTTTTGTATCGCCTGTAAGGGGCGTATTACTATATAGCTTTGCTATTAATTAATATTTATTGTCAGGGAAGTATCATAAAGCACATTTTAACTTACTGCCCCGCCTTTTTGTCAAGTTTGGTATTGTTTTTGTTTTATACTTAACAAAGAGGTTTTGCTATGAGTACGATGGGTATGACGATAGGGGTTTTATTTTATGTGGTTTTGGCTTTTGTGTTTATCGTCAGCTTTACATCCATTTGTTACGAACTCTCACCCTACAGCCGCAAAGACGCAAAAGTGTCGCTGCCGGAGTGGGAGCGCAAAACCCTTTATACTATTGCGGGCTATCCTCCGCTTTCTATTCTTTTACTGGTTATCATTGCTTTGATGCTACCTGCATGGAATAACACTTCATCATTCACACTGCACCTGCTGGTGTGGTTTTGCGTGGGGCATGTACTGCTGAGTGTAATAGGCGGTGCCGGGGCATGGTACCTGCGCAGGCGCAATCCCAGGAATACCTTCTATTTCATCAGCGACCTGCTGGCAGGATGCGTATACGTAGGTTGCCTGATAGGCCTGTTCTTCTTTGTATATAAACAATAAGGTTTAATTTTACCCTAAAAACATGGGTAAGAATATTCTGATCATCTTCATTGCTACTATTCTGACAGCGGTATTGTATACCCTGATCAACCGTGTATCTCCCTTTAAAAATGCATCGGTACAACTGAAACCACTTCAGAAACTTGCCTGCTACTTTATTGTACTGTATGTTCCCGTGCAATTATTCATTCTGCTTACAGCAGGTAAACATATGCCCATCGCCAGCCCCAAAGGGCATGATTTTATTGCTATTTCATTTACCCTGAGCCATGCCCTGTTATCAGTAATGGGTATGGTGGTGAGCAACTTCTTTCAAAAAACCAATAAAAGCGCTTTAGCCCTACTGGTGGTTAATGCGTCTACCGCCATTATCTACTTTATGGCGGCTATTATATTCATCTCGAGATAAGGGCACAATAAAAACGTTTCACATACGTTAAGCCTGTATGTTAGCCTGGCTATTAGCCATACTATTTGCGGCTTTACTACCGGCTGCTATCACCCATAAACCAAGAGATATGTATGTAGCAAGCATTTTCTTTTTCATCATTGGCATTGTAGCAGTATTACCATCGGCTATATTCATACACCAGCACAGCTTTTTCGATAAGATGCAGGGCAATATAAGATTGCCTTTATGGGAGCATTGTGCCTATTATTTTATGGCAGCTTACCCTATCATATCTTACATACTACTTGTGAGCAGTGACGGACTATTTACATCGTCCGGCATACCTAAAGAGCTGGTACGGCATCAATTTGCTATATATGTCACCTGCCACATTCCTCTTACCATATTATCACTTACTGTTGTTAGACACCTCATAAAGCGCAGCAGGCTAAACATAATATTCGCCATTACCGGTAGCATTGCAGGTGGCATGTATGTAGCTGCGGGCCTGGTGTTGATGATGAAGTAATATGATGTACTCATAACAATATGTCAAAGAACTTCAATTTGGTTTTTCATGGTGAGGGTATAGGTAGTTTAGCTTCTTAAATTTTCATGGTGTGGGTACAGGTGATACTTACTAACCCTATATGTTTGCCTGTTGCTTCAGCAGGTCTTTCTTTTCAGTGAAACACTGCTTCAATACAGGATATTTTTCTATCCGCTCTTTATTATCATGATATAATGACAATAAACTTTCCTCATCTTCACAACCATTTATCATCTTTTGCAAACCCTTATTGTTTACAAACAATGACAAAGGGTAAGCAGGACCTGCTACTACTTTATAACCCCATGAGTCAACGCCAAATACTACCGGCACTTCCCCACTTGTTTGTTGCTTTTTGTTCATACTGATAGCGGTTTATTATCCCCGGCCACCTGCAGGTATTATTCACAGCTACCTGCAGGGGCCGGGTTATTATACTTATCCTTCCAATATTCGTATCATATTCTCTTTCGCACGCTCTTCACCCGCAAAAGTGCCGAAGTGGAATAAGGCATAAGCTAATTCATTGATATTCTTTGTTTGTTGCGATATTCCTGCAATTGCTTGCGGGTACGTATCCGTGCTGTCATAACATTGTCCTATCAGGTCGCATAATTGCTGTTCTCTTTTTGCCGTGATACCCAATGCCTCTGCAAAATTGCCTGGCACAGGGTCGGCTGCGATTTTTATTTCCGTTCTCATAATTATAGCACCCTGTTGTTACAGGGATTTTAGTTTTGTTGGTCCTGCAGGCAGGACATCATGGTTAATACGATCATTCGGTAAAGGGTGGTGATAAAACAGCGGCCGCATCGCAACTCATATGCGGCAACCGGGTATTACCACCTTGTAATAATTTCTGACAAGGTAAAGCGGTGTGTTTTCATAGTTTGTTCAGGGTAGTTCTTACGCACTCATCTTCAGCCCCTGCACATGCATATTGCTGTCAGTAACATCATGAGTCATCCGTAAAAAATTTACAGGGGCTGATTGTACCAGTTGTATACGATAAAAAGCATTACCCTCCAGCAGGCGTGCATCGTAACCCATTACACGCAGCTGAACCACCTTGTTCATCGCCGCATAGCGCGTGGTAAATATCTGCGGATGACAATGTTCGTCCAGCAACAGCTCCATATCATCGTACTTACCGAAAAACGGAGTGTTGGTGAGCGAAGCAATTTTGCGGTCTACCTCACGGTGCAACCTGTTCTTCATTTCCTGTGGCTGCATGCTGTTGTTGATAAAACGGCGCAGCCACTCCAGCGCGTCTGCATTGTAGTAGCTCTCAATCCAGCTACTTACGTGTTGGTAAAACATGTTCTTTTCCATATCTGAAATATTTATTTGGTTACTTAGTTATTACAATGAGTTCTTCTGCCTTTATATAATCTTCCAGGTCTTTGAGCTTCACTTCATATTCTGCATTGTCCCAATAGTCATCTATAGCCATAGCACCACTTGTTTGCCCGAATACATCTTCGTCACCCTCCATACACCAGTCCAGCCTGTTGTTGTATTCCAGCCATTGCTCAAAACAAGGGCGGCAAAGCTCCAGTTGCTGTGTTTGCCCCATGGGCAACCGATGCCAGCTTACATGTACGTACAACATACTTATAGCAAAATCTTCGATGTTCCATTTTTTTGTTATCTTCGCATTGTGTTTTTTATTTTTTGTTTTGAAACGCCCGCGTGTGTCTACATCGGGCATTTTTTTTGCCTTGTCTGAAAGGCTTACCTGTAAAGGGTTCTCATAGTTTTTGCGTAACATTTCCATAGCTTAATAGTTTATTATTCGTCTTTTTGTCCTTTGCTCACCAGCATATTTAAACCGATAAAAGTTTTTTTTGTCATGGTTGGCGTTTTGTAATTTTATTTATACATTTGTACAAACAAACCTTATACAAATCATCATTGTTAGACAAATGTACATATTTTGTACAAACGTCCAAAAAAAATTTAAAATATTATTCATCATAATACATTAGTCTATGAGTATCCATGAAGGCGAAGCATTACAGAACGCCGCAAGAATGAGCAAATTGGGTGTACATGGCCTGGCCATATCACTGAATGTGCCCCGCAGCACCCTATACTATAACTTCAGAAAAGAAAGGCTGGACGACAGCATTCGCATACGTGCCGCTAAAGCACTGGGCATAACAACTGAACAATTGTTTGGTGGAGCGTACAACAATCCGGCAGATATGTACGAACATCCTTCGCACACCACAGGCGACGACCTGCGTATGCAAAAAGCGCTTGGACTGAATGTGAAGGACGGGTTGAGCGTAGTGCCTATCAGGGCACAGGCAGGCTACAGTAAACACTACCTGGAACCCAGCTTTGTGGAAGAGCTGGAGGTAATGAATGTACCGAATATGCCCTACCGTGGCGATAAATACCGTGTGTTTGAGGTAAGTGGCGACAGTATGGAACCGACACTAAAAGAGGGCTTTCACGTGGTGGCAGAAACAGTAGCACCCGACTACTGGAATACTACCGCTCAGTTTTATATATACGTAGTGGTGACGGAAGACCGCATAATGGTAAAGCGTCTTTATCGTAAAGAGGGTAACAACCAGTTTGTATGCATCAGTGACAATGAAGAGTTTTACCCGCAGTTCCTGCTGCCTAAAGAAGAAATAAAAGAACTATGGTTGGTAAAGCGCAAAATAGACTGGGAAATGCCACCGCCGAAGAGGTTTGAGATAACGGTATAAATGCAATACTGTTCATACTACTATAAAACAAACTACCTATGTACAGAATAATCATTCCGATAATATCAATTACTATCTTATCCTCCTGCGGAAGCGAGACATATACCTGTTCCTGCAAAGGCAACGATGGTAAAGAAATAGCAACACATAAAATAGAGGCTGACAAAGAAAGTTCAGCCTCTTTTGAATGCCACCAAAAAGAACTGGCACTGAGTGGCAACCCCGAGCACCAGGGTGTAAAATGTGAACTTGAGTAAATGCAAAAAGCCATGAAAACGATCTGTTATATCCTGCTTACCTGTATTATCATATCCGTTACAAGTTGCCGTCGCAACCAATACTATGACTGTACCTGCTATCACCTCACTTTCAGCAACGACGTTGACACTATACTATTGAAGGCTAAAGGAAAAGAAATAACCGAAGCCAGGGAAGAGTGTGAGAACATGGGCATAAGGATAAGCCAGAACGACCCTGACATCAACGAATTGTTTTGCAATACAAATTGGTAAATGCCAGGCATTATGGACTTAATCCCCTCTGCATTATCTTTAGTCGATGAAATCATGGCATCTCATAGTATTATTGACCATTCTGATCTCATCCTGCAACAGCAATGGCATCAGTACCAATGCTGATGGGAACAAAGTATATACCTATGATCCTATAGGCTGGCAAATAACCCTGCCACAGGGCTGGGAAGTACTTACCGATGCACAAAGAGATAAGCTGGCCTATGCAGCACAAAACTATTACGAAGAGGATAAAAAGAGTAAAAGTGGTGAGAAGAAGATAATACTGGGTGTACGTAAGGCAGAAAAAGACATGAACTCCATCTATGCTTTCGTACGTAGCTATGAACGTGATGAAGATTTCCCAGAATTGCGGGACCTGCTGAACCAGCAATACCGTGCTTACTCAACAGATGCTTACAGTGCCGATGCCGCATTAACGGAAGAAACCCTTAACGGCATCACTTTCGAAAAAGCAGTACTCAAAGTACTATATAATGAGCAACCATACTTCACCTACACAACCTACAGCACCATGCTGGACACATTGAACTTTGGTGTAAGTATTATCAGTAATAATGAGGCTGACAATCATTTGCTGACACAATACTTCAGAAATTCTGTCAACACAATAAAAAAACCTTAGCCACCAGACATTCGTAAATACCATACCAGTCAACACATCACGCACTGAAATAAAACATTAATTGTTATTATATTCATAGGCTCAACTATACAATTATGAGATCAGTATTAGCAGCTGTTATCGCATTGTTCAGCATTGTTCATAATGCAAACGCGCAGACCATACCTGCAGCCAGAACAACCAACTGGAGTAACGCGGGTTTAAAAGACACAATACCTGCCTTCCCGACGACTATTGACATTACTGCGCACGGAGGCACAGGTGATGGCGTTACAGCTAATGATACAGCCTTTCTCAATGCACTGGCTGCGCTGAATAACCAGCCCGGTACTATTTACTTTCCTGCGGGGAACTATCTATTCAAACAAACTATGAACGTGTACATGGACAGCCTGATAATAAAAGGTGATGGCACTGCTACAAAACTTATGTTTGATTTGGGAGGTTCACCTACTGACATGATCAGCATAAACGGTAGTATTGACAATACTCCTTTCAATGTTACAAGTGATGTAAACAGGAACAGCAATGCTATATCAGTTGCTAACGTCAGCAATTTTGCTATTGGTGACTACATAATGCTTTCAGGTAACGACAGTAATATCATTTTCTCTTCCTGGGCATATGGCAGTGTTGGGCAGATATTACAGATAACAGCTATTACTGGTAACAGCCTTACTGTCGATAATAAAATAAGGAGGAACTACCCCTTGAGTAATAAACCAATTGTAAAAAAGATAACTCCTGCTAAAAGCGTAGGAATTGAATGTATGTATGTAGAGCGCAAGGATGCTACGAGCTCACAGACAAACAATATCAACTTTGTGCATACGGCTAACTGCTGGGTAACTGGTGTGGAAAGCTACATGTCCAACTTTGCACATGTAGCAATCAGCTATTCTACCCATGTACTGGTAAGGGGTAACTATTTCCACCATGCACATGCATATGGTGGCGGGGGACAGGCATACGGTGCCCTGGTACAATACACCAGTGGAGATTGCCTGATAGAGAACAATATTTTTGAACACCTGAGGCACTCTATGCTGATACAAGCAGGTGCAAATGGCAATGTGTTTGCTTACAACTATTCCTTTGACCCATACTGGACACAACCACCATTCCCTACAAATTCAGGAGGTGATATGGTTTGCCACGGCAACTATCCATACCTGAACTTGTTTGAGGGCAATATTGGCCAAAGCATAGTAGTAGATGATTCCCATGGTATAAACGGACCTTTCAACACCTTCTTCAGAAACAGGGCAGAACTATACGGTATATTCACGAACGCCAACCCCGCATCAGACAGCGTAAATTATGTTGGGAACGAAATAACTAATACATCCGGGTCCCTGGGGCTATACCTGCTGAACGGTAACGGACATTTTGAACATGGCAATAACGTTAAGAGCATTATTACACCTGCAGGCTCTAATACTGTTAAAGAAAGCTCGTTGTACTTATCATCAACTCCGGGATATTGGTTTGCACATAATGCGTTCCCGAGTATTGGTGCCCCTCACCCATATAAAACAGGACGTAACACCGCCAAAGACAGGTATGACAATAACCTGAAAACAGATTGTATCAATAACCAGGTATACACTAACATCCGTCATACCCGGGGAAATGCAGAGGGTTTCTCAATTGCACCCAACCCATTCACGGATCAATTGGTGATAACATCAGCCAATAAAAAAACTACGGGCAGGTATTACATGTACAACTTAGCAGGACAGATAATACTAACCGGCGAGACGACTCAAGGCAAAACTATATTGAACTGCAGTAAGATAACACCAGGCATTTACATGCTTGAAATACAGAATGTTGACGGCTATACATCACGAAAGAAACTCGTAAAAACTAATTAGTGGATAACAATAAAAGTGCACCGGGGAAGCATGGTTCCTTCGCCCGGTGCAGGTAAGTCAGCCCCTTACCTTATTTCTAATTTATGCGGAAACTTCACCATCTTTTTCGGTGCATTCTCTGATTTCAACAAAGCACGTTTAACAAACGCATCTGTATCCTGCTCCCTATGTATGAATATCGTTTCAAACTGAGCTTTCGCCGCAGCTTCTTCTGTAAAGCCATGCAAAGGGAATGACGCTTTTACTTCAAGGTGTGTCTGGCAGTTAGCGCAGCCCATAACAGACCAGCGGCTTAATACAGAATGAGTACCGACCAATGTCCTTTCCCCATCTACATTGGCCACCAGAGCCACTACGAACGAACCTTTAATAGGTGCCCTGTTTATACCCGAGATGTGCGCTATTTTAGAGCTTCGCCCCTTAATTGCTTTCTCAGCTTTTTGATTAGTTACATCTTCAAGCAAAGAGCCGGGGCTATAGGTATAACCCAATTGCTTTTCAATATTTACAGCATCGTTAGAAGTGTATGTCTTTTTGATCAACCCTGTGCTTTTCTTAAAAGGATTAAGGGGGCTGTCCATATCCAGCCATGTATTAGGAGGCACACCCGGTGTAGCGCCCTGGTTATCGCTGGAGTTCGTACCCGGGTATTCAGGTATTACTTCTAACTCATCGGTTTTACCCCACTTCAGCTGCCATAACCAGAACATACGATCCACATTACAATGATGGAAAAAGAAGATAGGATCAAGTCCTGCAGTATCGTTTTCACCCATATCTCCATTTGCATCGGGGATGTGAGAGAAGTTACCGTTCTGGTCACCAAGATCAGAAACATCATACCCCCCTACTGACAGATGTATGTCGTTATGAGGAGATTCAAGCGGTACCACTGTAGCCTCATTCACCTGGTTCCATTCCTGTGCAGAGGTAACGTTTGAAAACACAGTATAGTTTGGCGCATTCAAACAGGCCCTGTACTTACCAAGAATATCCGCAGTATGCATTGTACCATCTGAAGCCACATATGTTTTATGATTCAGCCATGATTTGACGTTGTCATTCAATATCCCTACATTCTTCTTGTAGTTGGGGTACAGGCTGTTGTGCGCCTTTGTGGCTGCTTTGGCTTCGTCTGTACCAACAAGGCCTGACAACGGATATCTGACTGTTTCGTAACCTTTCGGTTTGGTGTAGATACCGTTATCTGTAGATACATTGTCAGTAATAGTAACAGGCAGCACAAACGAGCGCAACGGGTTGTCTATCTTTTTACCATCCAGCGTATAATGCTCATCGGTCAATGGCCATGGAATACCGTTTTTCAGTGAAAACTCGTCCGTTTCATCCCAGTAAGGCAACATCACATCCTTACAGCCTTTAATGCTTTGCAATGCTTCTTCCAGTTTCAACAGGTACACCCTGTGCCATGTAGGAAACAGTACATTGCCATGGTTACAATAACCACCCCAGAACGTCATATTACCAAAACCCCAGCCGGCACCGCGGAATGGTTCTCCATGATAACCGCCCAGTATAAAAAATGATCTGGGATCAGTATGTGGCAATTCCTTGATGCCCTTCCATGCCCTCATCAGGTCATCTAAGGGCTTTGTATTGCCATTTTTATGCTCATTGGCCAGTTCCAGTATAGAACGGCGAACTCTTACTTTTTTTGCTTTTGCCATGTGTGTAATTTTTTATAGTGTTATTGCCTTATAAATCTCATTGGAACGTAATTGCTTGAAAAACTATTGATGAGCGAGCCGGAAATAATACATATCATACCAGTAATGGCTATCCACTTCTCTAATGGAAAGAATACTCTGCCCGATATAATAATGAGCGCCCCTGCCAGGCTTAACAGAAATGGCAGGTAAGTATTATAACGCGCTTTTTTATACAGCATGTACAGGTGTATGGCCATAAAACACATCAATACCGGCAGCAGCCAACTCATATAAGGCAGGTTTGCCAATCCTATACTGCCGAACATACTCATATATACAGCCCAGCAACCAGGGCATTTAGGAAAAAATGCTACAACCACGCTCAGCAGTACAGAGGGTATTGCCTTTGCCGTTTTCCCAACCCTGATTACTCTTGCCTTACGTGTGTTGACGTCGCATTTACAATCAACGCATTCTGTTTTTCTTCTGCTCATTATTGAAAGGTTTAGCGTTTTAAAAACTGCCTTATGTCAGAATTTGGCGTTTTTAATGTATAGAATATGTTATACGCACATAAACTGCGCATAGCCTGTATAGTTCAGATTGTCTGTAGTATCAACTATCGTCTTGAGGCAAGTCTGCCCGCAGTAAGAAAAAGGAAGGAATTCCGGTAATGTTTTCATTGGTTCAAATATTATTGGTTAAAAAAATGCATCCACACATTTCTCTGCACAATACATTGATGGTTACGCAGGTAAAGGCCTTTATCCGACCCACAAAACAAAGATATGGTAATAAGCATCAAAAAGTCAACCGTGAAAACACCCTGTTTCTATGGTAAAAACACGGTATTCTAATCACAAGCCACATTACTTTATTAACAAATATTTTATAATATCACTATGCTTGCTCCCTTTAATACTACGTTATTAAAAGGTACTTTAGAGTATCTCAACCACACATAATGTTCCGCATATGAAAAACTCCATCTTAAGCAGCACGCTGTTAATGTGCTTTATGTTCCTCCTTTCCTGCAACACCGGCAACCAACTGGAGGTGAATAAAGACAACTTCACGAAAGACATTGAGCAAAAACAAAACCTTGTTTTTGCTTTCAACAAAGACCTTTACCCCGATAGCCTGCTGTATAAATGGGACAGTACCGAGTATGTCACCTTCTCACCACAGGTAGCGGGGTCATTTAAATGGAACAGTTCAAGTGAGTTGACATTTTCACCTGCGGTTTCGTTTGAACCGGAAACCGAATACATGGCAACCATCAACAAAGCCGTATTAAGCAAGAGTAAGAACAAGTACAGCATTAAGGATAAAACTATAAAGTTTCATACGGCAGCACTTGGTGTGGAACAGGCTAACATAACATGGTCGCGCGGACAGAACATATCTAATGTCATGGTGCAGCTTGATATTGACTTCAACTATGAAGTAGATGTAACATCAGCCTCCGCAAATATTAAACTGAGCTCGAAGGGTAATGCAATAACAGCCAACACTATCAACAGTGGTAATGACAAACGTGTTTCGCTGCAAATCATGCCCGTGAATGAGCTGGATGAAGAAACACCATTGGATATTAAAATAGAGCAGGGTGTTGTAATTGCCGAAAACGGTAAGAAATCTGCAACAGATACACTCATTGAAGCATTCATACCCAGCAGGTTCAACCTGGCCATCAACAACATCAGCAGCCAGCACACCGGCGAGCAGGGTATTGTTACCATCAGCACATCACAACCAATAGTTGAGGAAGGCTTGAAGAAGCTCATCAGGCTGGAACCCGCAATACCATTCGAAATAGAAACGACTGAAAGCAGCATCATCATTACAAGTGACAAGTTCTCACTAACCGGTAAGTATGAGTTAACAGTATCAAAAAAGGCTGAGGGTACTTTCGGAGGAAGGATGAAGGAGGATTTTGTAGAGCAGATATCATTTAAGAAACTGGCACCATCCATCAAGTTTGCCAATACTAATGGCATGTACCTTTCCACTAAAGGGAACAGGAACATTTCGCTGAAGATCGCCAGTGTTTCTAAGGTTAAACTGGAAATAATAAAGATCTATGAGAATAATATTGAACAATTTCTCAGAAGAAGTAAGAGTTATGGATACTCATATGATGAGGAAGAAGAAGACTATAACCATTACCGATACTACAGAACAGACGATCTGGGTGATGAGGTATTCTCGCAGGAATATGATGTTGCCAAACTGCCCCGTACAGGTGGTGTAAGTCTGCTCAATCTTGACTTTACGGATAAGATAAAAAGCTTTGATGGAACCTATATAGTTAAAGTAGCATCAACAGAAGAAAGCTGGGTGCAGGAGTCGAAGATCCTCAACTTTTCTGACATAGGGCTTATTGTAAAGGCAGAGGATAACAATGTGTATGTTTTTGCCAATTCTATCAGGCATGCTACTGCAATGCAAGGCGTTAAAGTATCATTTATCAGTACTACCAATCAATTGCTGGATGTGGTTACTACAGATAATGAAGGCGTAGCCAAAATTACAGACCTGAAAAACAAATATCCTGGCTTTAAAGTAGGGTTGGTAACTGCTAAGAAAGATGGAGAGTTCAGTTTTATCTCTACGTACAAACACGGCGTAGAAACGTCACGTTTTGATGTTGGAGGACGGTACCCCAATGCCACAGGCCTGAATGCTATGATATACGCAGAACGTAACCTGTACCGCCCAGGCGAAAAAATACATGCCAGTACGATCATAAGAGATGAGGCATGGCGCAATCCGGGTGAGATACCTGTCATTCTGCAACTGGAAATGCCCAACGGTAAAGACCTGACTACAAGCAGGAAGATACTGAACAGCGAAGGCTCCTGCGAAGTATCATTTGACCTGCCCGCTACTACTATAACCGGTCCTTATACACTGAAAGTGTTAACAGGTAATAATGTACTGCTCAACTCTTACACCATAAGTGTTGAGGATTTTGTTCCGGACAGGATAAAATCTGTGCTGTCGTTGGACAAAGAAGAGTATAAGCACGGTGATAGCATACTGGCTACACTACAGGTGGACAACCTGTTTGGCACGCCTGCATCAGGCCGCAACTGGCAGGCTGAAATGAATCTTGACCAGACAGAGTTTAAAGCCGCAGCATTTGCAGACTATTCATTTGACATTACTAATAATGCTGATTACCCTTATGGCTATAAAGACGGCAAAACAAATGATGCGGGTACTGCAAAATTCAGCTTCAGTATTAGGAAGGAGCTGAAAGGAACAGGTATGCTGCAAGGCAACATAATGGCCACGGCTTTTGATGAAACAAGCAGGCCCGTTCACAGGTACAGCCATTTCAAGGTATATACACAGCCTGTATTCATTGGTGTAAAAAACAGCGACTACTATATAGGCACACGCACACCACACAAAATAAAACTGGTGGCTGTAGACAAAAACGGTAAGGCACAAAATGGCGTAAAGACCAATGTGAAGCTCATAAAGAAACAATGGCACAGTGTGATACAGCAAAGTGGCAATAGCTACCGGTATGTATCGCAAAAAGAAGAGAAGGTTTTAAAGCAAGGTACCATAACAGTGAGTGGTACAAGTACAGTGTACTCATTCACTCCTGAAACAAGTGGAGAATACGAAATACGCTTCTCACCAGAAGGATCTGAAAGTTATGTATCTGAAACCATTTACGCATGGAGGTACGGCGATACGGAGTACAGCTCTTTTGAAGTGAACAATGAAGGAAACGTAACTATAAAGGCAGACAAAGAGCAATACAATACAGGTGAAGATATCAAACTCCTGTTCACTACACCGTTTGAAGGCCGTATGCTGGTAACCCTGGAGCGTGACCATGTTATCAAACACGTATTCCTGAGTACAGACAACAAATCGGCCTCGTACACAGTAAAGGCTGATGATATACTTGTACCTAACGTATACGTTACAGCTACACTTTTCCGCCCTATGGATGACTCCCAGATGCCGCTGACAGTAGCACATGGGTTCAAGTCGATTCGTGTAGAAGACAAAGCGGCAAAGTTACCTGTTACCATTACCAGCACGGAGAAATCAAGATCAAAAACAAAACAGACTATTAAGATAAAAACCGCACCGGGAGCTTTTGTAACCATAGCTGCGGTAGATGAAGGAATACTTCAGGTAAAGAATTTCAAAACACCTGACGCCTACAACTACTTTTACCAGAAGGTTGCACTATCTACCCATAGTTATGATGTTTATCCTTTCCTGATGCCGGAAATAAAAACGCGATTGAGCAGTACCGGTGGTGATGGTGACGATGAAAGCTCTATGAGAGCGAACCCTCTATTTGTCAACAGGATAAAAAACGTTTCATTCTGGAGTGGCATAAAGCAGGCTGATGCGAACGGCAACCTGTCATACGATATCGACATACCGCAATTTAGCGGCGATATACGTGTTATGGCACTGGCATATAAACAAAAGGGCTTTGGTTGCTCAGAAGAGCATATGAAAGTAGCCGATCCGATTGTGATCAGCACGGCGTTGCCCCGCTTTTTCAGTCCAGGCGATGAGGCACTGGTTGCCGTCACGGTAAGCAATACAACAGACAAAGAGGTATCTGCAGGAATTGATATAAACGTAAGCGGTCCACTCAGCAAAGGGAATTCAGCTGCACAGAACATAAAAATTGCAGCCAATAAAGAGTACCGTGTGGTGTACAATGTAAATGCGGATGCCGCTATTGGCGCAGGCAAGGTAACTATTGCAGTAAAAGCGCTGAATGAAACGTTCACACACGAAACAGAGATTGCGGTAAGGCCTGCGGCAGGATTACAGAAGCAATTCACTTCAGGCCAGGTCAAAGCAGGTAATGAGCAAAAGATAGACATCAGTAACAATTTCATACCTGCCAGCGCAAGAGGCAAACTGGTTATCAGCAAATCGCCTTTGGCAGAGTTTACTAAAGATATAACTGACCTTGTGCGCTATCCTTACGGATGTGTGGAACAAACTACGTCTACCGCATTCCCGCAACTGTATTACAAAGAATTGGTGAAAAGCATAGCACAAACGGAAAGCAACGATATGAATCCCGGCTATAATGTACGCGAGGCCATCCTGAAACTCCAGTCTATGCAAATGTCGAACGGGGCACTTACATACTGGCCATCGGGTGGTTATGAAAGCTGGTGGGGCACTATATATGCTGCACATTTCTTGTTTGAAGCTAAGAAAGCAGGCTACCCTGTTAACAGCAAAACTCTGGATAAGATCGAAGGCTACCTGGTACAGATGTTGAAAGCTAAGAAGACGACAGTATTATATTACAACCTGAACGAGAAAAAAGAGATAGCATCGAAAGAAGTAGCCTACTCGTTGTTTGTTCTGGCGCTGGCAGGCAAGCCGCAATACAGCACGATGAACTATTATAAAGCACATCCTGAAATGCTGAGTATTGACAGTAAATACCTGCTGGGGGCTGCGTATGCATTATCAGGTCAAAAGCAGAAAGTGGCGGAAATTATACCTGATAAGTTCGCAGGCGAAGAGTCTAAAACAACTTTCGGTGGTAGCTTCTATTCATACATCCGTGACCTGGCAATCTCATTGTATGCATTACAGGAGATCAACCCTGAGCACCCGCAAGTACCTGTACTCGCCAGGATGCTATCAGAAAAAATGCGCAGTACCAGGTATATGAATACGCAGGAAAAGGCCTTTGGGATATTGGCTATGGGTAAAATTGCTGCACGTGCCAACAAAACAAAAGCTAATGCCACACTTACTGCAAATGGTAAAAACATAGGCAACTCTAATGGTGAAGACATAAGCGTCAATCTTGAAAAATATATGGGCCAGGCTATTAAGCTGAAAGTAAGCGGCACAGGCTCCTACTATTACTTTGCCGAAACATCAGGCATAACGGCAGATGGCAGCTATAAGGAAGAAGACAGCTATCTGCGCGCGCGTCGTTCATTCTATACCCGTAGTGGCCGACAGATAACGGATAACACCTTTAAGCAGAACGACCTGATAGTAGTACAGCTGACACTGGAGGCGCAATACAACACAGAGGTTGAGAACGTAGTGCTGACGGACATTCTACCTGCAGGACTGGAAATTGAGAATACAAGGTTAAACGATATGCCGGAGGTTGACTGGCTGAAGTTCTGGTCTAAGGCTGACTATATAGACTTCAGGGATGACAGGGTAAACCTGTTTACCAGTGCCGATGCCAGCAAGAAGATATTCTACTATATGGTAAGGGCTGTATCACCAGGCACCTACAAAATGGGGCCTGTACAAGCTGATGCAATGTACAATGGTGAGTTCCATTCTTATCATGGTGCTGGCACCATCAAAGTATTACAAAACTAAACTTTGAAAGAACGGCTGGGACATATAATGAAGCAGACAGGTATTGCGGTAGTAATTGCCGCAATACTGTTCATCATTCTCGACATCTGCTCACCGGTACAAACCCATATAGACTACGGGCAACTGGTACGGGCAGAAGATGGAACCGTCTTGCATGCATATCTCTCAAGGGATGAGCAATGGCGCATGAAGGCAAATGCAGCAGAAATAACACCTGAACTACGCAAAGCCATCATCTTTAAAGAAGACAAGTATTTCTACTATCATCCGGGCATTAACCTGCTGGCAATTGGCAGAGCTGCTTTTAATAATATCATCAGCAGGAAAAGAACATCCGGTGCATCTACCATTACCATGCAGGTAGCAAGGATGTTTCAGCCCAAAAAGCGCACCTATATCAACAAGGTGGTAGAGATGTTCCGTGCTTTGCAACTGGAGCTACACTATACCAAGGACGAGATACTGGACATGTATCTTAACCTCGTTCCCTACGGCTCGAATATACAGGGCGTTAAAGCAGCGTCTATACTATATTTTGACAAGATGCCGGGGCAATTATCATTGGCGGAGATAACAGCCTTAAGCATCATACCCAACAGGCCCAACTCATTAGTGATGGGTAAACATAATAAACAGATAATAGCCTACCGTAACCAGTGGTTAGAGCGATTCAGAACTGCCGGTATTTTCCCCGACAAGACAATTGACGATGCACTGAGTGAGCCCCTTACTGCTTACCGTCATGACGCGCCCAAACAAGTACCGCAATTTGCATGGCGGATGCATACCCAATACCCCGGACAACCTGAAATAACAACAACGCTCAACGCCCGTACACAAATGCAGGCAGAGGAGGTAACTACAGCATATATGCACAGCCTGGAGCTGAACAACATTCACAACTGTGCCGTAATAATAATTGACAATAAAACACAGGAAGTAAAAGCATATATAGGTTCGCACAATTTTGAAGATGATGAACACCAGGGACAGGTAGATGGTGTAGCAGCCCCACGCTCTCCGGGCAGTACGCTGAAACCATTCCTGTATGCGCTATGCACTGACATGGGTATCATAACTCCCAAGACTATCATAGCGGATGTGCCCGTAAACCTGGATGGGTATATGCCTGAAAACTATGACCTTGAATTCAGGGGGAATATACCGGCTGAAGATGCACTGAAGAAGTCGCTGAATATACCTGCTGTTAAACTACTGAACGAAGCAGGTACGGAGACCTTTATCAATACACTTGCAAGGTGCGGCGTATCTACCATCTATGAGCAAAGGAAGAACCTGGGCATATCCCTCATTCTTGGTGGCTGCACTATCAGGCTGGATGAATTGGCCACACTGTATTCAGCTTTGGCAAACAAGGGCGTGTACAATCCGTTGAAATGGACCGCAACAGCACAGCAACAAAAACCAGACACAGGCAAGTCTGTTCGGCTGGTATCTCCTTCAGCTGCATATATGATCAGCAATATCATTACAGACCTGTACAGGCCTGATGTGCCCAACCTGTTTGACAATGCACTCAACATTCCTAAAATAGCGTGGAAGACAGGCACTTCTTATGGCCGGAAGGATGCATGGAGTGTAGGGTTTAACGCACGTTACACAATAGGTGTATGGGCAGGTAATTTTGATGGTACAGGCGTTGCAGAGCTGAACGGAGCAGGCACCGCTACTCCACTGCTGTTCCGCCTGTTCAATACCATTGACAAACATGCTGATGAAGACTGGCTGGAAATGCCCGATGAAGTGCAGTACCGCTACGTATGCAAAGAAACAGGCAAAATGCCCGATGACTATTGTACAGAGACCATCATGGACTATTACCTGCCGGGCATTTCAGACAACCACCATTGCAGCCACCTGAAAGATGCATGGCTGGCTCCTGATGAAAGCATCAGCTACTGCACCAACTGCCGCCCTGCTACGGGATACAAGATCAAAACAGTACCCAACATCTCAGCAGAACTGACAGCCTACTACGAGCAATTCCATATCCCTTACACCAAACTACCCGCCCATAATCCTGAATGTACGCGTACCTTCGAGGGGCAGCCTCCTTATATCACATCGTTGACAGACAAGGCTACCTACATTATAACAGACAAAGACAAACAACAACTACAACTACAGTGCACAGCCGCCAATGATGTTAAGACCGTGTACTGGTACATCAACGACAAATATTACGCCAGCACCGGCACGGGAGAACGCATATTCTTTTACCCGCAAAACAGTAATATCAAGATCTCCTGCGCTGACGATAAGGGCCGTAACAAGGATATTAACATCAAGGTAAAATTCATCTGAGCGTCCCTGAATATGCGCTGTTATAACACACTCTGTTAATAGCAACTTTTAGTTAATAATTTAAGTTTTTTTAGCGATTACCCAACCATTCTATGACAAACTATGCTCTATTACAGTTCACCAAAAACATTAAATGTCATGAAACATTTTCTTCTTTTTCTATCCATCTTTCTATTAACAACAGTCCATTCACGGGCGTCTCACCTGGCCGGGGGACAACTGACCTACGAGCAAAGCGGCAGTAACTATATTTTCACATTGGTATTGTACCGCGACTGTGCAGGTATACCGCTTCCCAACTCTGCAACCCTATCCGTAAGCTCAGCATCGCAAAGCAGTAATTTTACTATTTCTATGCTACAGTCTACCCAATATACTGTGAGCGTGCCCTGCCCGGGAGGTACCAACAAATGTTACAACCCTACCTCAAACATTCCGGGGTATAATGTAGGTGTATATAAAGCTATACTAACCTTGCCTGCAGCTGCATCCGACTGGGTTTTCTCTCATGATGCCAGCGCCCGCACATCAACCAATAACCTTACCGGCACGCCCAACCTGCACCTGTCCGCCACCCTCAACAACCTGAACGGCGGCAACACCAATACCTATATACCCAATATTCCGCCTTTTTACATCACACCGAACGCAGTTACCATTCCACTACAAGCGGTAGATGCTGATGGTGACAGCATTGTGATAGAACGTATAGCCCCGAAAACAAGCGCCACAACAAATGCTACGTACAGTGCAGGAGGTTATTCGGCAACTACGCCATTTGGCGCCGGCAGCACTTATACTATCAACCAGACCGCACAAACAATGACCTTACAGGGCTCTACCATCGGGCAGTTCAATTTAGCCTTCCTGGTAAAGGAATACAGGAACGGTGTGTTGATAGGTAGTTACATAAGAGATTTCCTGACAAGCATACTTCCCGGTAGTGTTAACTACAGTATCCCTATGCTCAATAACCCGAGCGCGGCTATAGCATATGCATGCCCGGGCTCAACAGGTATTACTACACTTAGCTTTACCGACCCGTCAGCAAACGACTCTGTTTATATCAGTGTTAACACTCCGACTCTAAGCGGGTGGACCTTTAATGTAAACTCTACCCCTGGTATTCCTACAGCTAATACCGTTATATCATGGACAGCACCGAATAACCTGAACCCTGCGACACTACCCTATTTCTACATTGACATAAGTGTATGGGACAATGCCTGCCCACGTGGTGTAGCTAATTATGTAATGCTCGTGAGAACGCAACAATGCCCTACTGATAGTGTATGGCCGGGAGACGCGAACAGTGATAAAGTAGTGAACATATGGGATGCGCTGGCTATTGCGGTTGCATATAACCAAACCGGGCCTACCCGCCCGAATGCCTCTACCAATTGGGTGCCACAATGGTCGCAGGACTGGGCTAATAATTATCCTTTTACAACTGTGAACGTAAAACACGGTGACTGCAACGGTAACGGTGTCATTAACGCAGGCGATCTTGTGGCGGTGGCTACCAACTACTCACTAACTCACCCCAAAGGAGGTGCAAGAAGTAAAACCACAGGCGACCCTGATCTTTATTTTGACATGACGGGCATTACACTTGCTCCGGGCAAAACTGTTGCAATTCCCATCAAGTTAGGCACATCGGCAGACCCCATGAAAGATTTCTACGGGGTAGGTACCAACATACAGATAAGCGGCGTAACACTTACTTCGCAGGCAACTGTTACAACCACAAACAGCTGGTTGGGCAACTCTACCAACACGATGGAGTTCAGCAAAAACTTCAGCAAATCCAATTTAGACTGGGCCTTTGCAAGGAATGACCAGCAAAATATGACCGGTAACGGAACACTGGCTACACTAAATTTCACCGTACCATCAGGAGCTACACCGGGCACAACCATCAACTTCGACTTTGGCAATACAGTTATGACGGATAAGGACGGCACTCCTATAACTGCCTTCAACCCTATCAATGCGAGTGCTACAATTGTACCGGATAATATATCAAATACCAATACATTACTGACAGAAGTAAATGTTATACCTAACCCATCGGGCAATGAGGCCCACCTGCAGATGAAAGTTGCAAGTGCCGTAAATATTGGTGTCAGGATAGCAGATGTTACCGGTAAAACCGTATACAGCAGCAACGAGCATCTCAGTTCAGGCAACAATCATATCAACCTGCCTGCAACCGGGCTTACAAGTGGCGTGTATACCATTCACATAACAACAGACGATCAAAAAGAAAGCAACACCCTGAAATGGGTGAAACAATAATCCCTGTTTACCTACTATCATGTATTTATCAGCCCCTTTTGGGGCTGATTTTTTTATGTCATGGCCTGATTGAAATTGTTGTGTTTTGTTGTAATTCTGCCAGATACACTTCATGCATTTCATAAATGACTGATTGTCAATACCACAACTTTTCGGTTTGTTGTATTTTGTTGCAAATTAACTCGTTCATTCAGATCGTTTAATTGTCTCATTCAACTCACTTCGTTCGGTTGTTGCAGCATTTAACTTGTTGTGCGAGTTAACCACCCCGATTGGCAGATTAATGCCTTTGGCATTTCTGCCAATATCCCCTCCTAAGAACAGGACCTTAGGTTTACATTATTATTTATGGAAATCGGAAATTAGCTACATAAAGGTTAAGAAAAGGGACAGGT
>ENA-OWNT01001656-OWNT01001656.1-seawater-metagenome-genome-assembly--contig:-NODE-1656-length-26873-cov-5.474548_pt1 | contig 26873 bp, 18 predicted proteins | sample MGYA00238136_ERZ651165 | MGnify/ENA primary metagenome ERZ651165 (study PRJEB26861, sample SAMN08777766) | seawater metagenome | isolation source: coastal seawater | place: USA: Florida | collected...
AAAAGTACAATCGGTAGACATCTAGCAGACGAACTTCACCTTGAATTCTTTGATTCTGACCAAGAAATTGAGCGCCGCACAGGTGCAGATATAGCTTGGATTTTTGATCTAGAAGGCGAAGACGGATTCCGTAAACGCGAAGAGAACGTAATTAACGACCTGACCGATAAGCAAGGTATCGTACTTGCAACCGGCGGTGGCTCTATTGTGACTAAAGCGGTGCGTAATCGTTTATCTGCTCGCGGTATCGTTGTTTACCTTCAAACGACTATCGATAAGCAAGTTGCTCGTACACAACGCGACAAACGTCGTCCTTTACTTCAAAACGAAGATCCGGAGAAGGTACTTCGCGAGCTTGCTGAAATGCGCAACCCACTATACGAAGAAGTGGCTGACTATATCGTTGATACCGATGACCAATCAGCTCGCGCAGTTGCGAACCAAATCATCAGTAAAATTGGTCTATAAGAATAACATGTAATTAGGAGGTGCTACGCCAATGTCAACCTTAACTGTGGAACTTGGAGAACGTAGTTACCCCATACAAATTGAGGCTGGGTTGCTGTCGCAACCCGGCCTTTTTAATGCCTACATAAAAGGCCCGTTAGCGGTCATTGTAACCAACGAAACCGTAGCGCCACTGTATCTTGATAAAGTGATTGCAGCATGCGGAGACGTGCGCGTTGAAGCCATTGTGCTTCCAGATGGAGAGCAGCATAAGAATCTTGCGCAGTTTGAAGTTGTAATGACACGCTTGCTAGAGCTTAATGCTGCTCGCGACACCACGCTTATTGCACTTGGTGGTGGTGTAATTGGTGACTTAACCGGTTTTGTAGCCGCAACGTACCAGCGTGGTGTGCCATTCATTCAAGTACCTACTACCCTATTATCGCAAGTCGACTCGTCAGTAGGCGGTAAGACTGCGGTGAACCACCCGCTTGGCAAGAACATGATTGGCGCATTTTACCAGCCGGTGTTTGTTGCCATAGACACAGACTCGCTGTCTACCCTTCCTCCTCGCGAGTTTGCCGCAGGAATGGCCGAAGTAATTAAATACGGCATTATTTACGATGCCCCATTTTTTGACTGGTTAGAGCTTCAAGTAGAAAAACTTGTTTCACTGGATACTGCAACACTTAGCCAAGCTATTTTACGTTGCTGTGAAATAAAGGCCGAGGTCGTTGCGCAAGACGAGCGTGAAGGTGGCATACGCGCTATTCTCAATTTAGGCCATACATTTGGCCACGCTATTGAAGCAGAACAGGGCTATGGTAACTGGTTGCATGGTGAAGCTGTTGCCGCTGGTACTGTAATTGCTTGTAAAGCAGCAGAGGCATTATCTTGGTTCGATGCGTCACAAACCCGACGTGTAATATCACTTTTTGAAGCGTTTGCATTGCCTGTTGATGGTCCATCAACCATGTCGAAGGCGGACTATGTGAAACATATGAAGCGAGATAAAAAGGTTGAGGCAGGCAGTATTCGCTTTGTTCTGCCGCAGGGTATGGGCAAAGCTGTTGTGACAAAAGACGTTACTGACGAAATATTGTCGAACCTACTGGACTAAGAGCCTTTGGTAATACGCGTACAATAGATATAGCCATTAGGCACAATACGCGTAAGAGAAAAAGAAGATAGCAACAGAGGCAAACCCACGTGCAAAGTGAACTGCATGAACGTTTGGAATACTTAGTTAATTACTCATCGCAGCTAATTTTTGTTAGCGGTGAAAGCATTGCTGAGCAGCAAAAAACGTTAGAGGCCTTTGTCTTTCAGCAACACGACGACACTGAAATTGCGTACCTAACAGCGCAAGACAATATGGATATTTCGGACTATCGTCGTCAGCTATGCCGCCAATTGCTTGGCCAAGTAGTTGGCAGCTTTGTACGCCCGCTTAACGAACTGCTTTCTGACCTTAATAAACACAATGGCCCTATTCTCATTGCGATCACCCAGGCTCAACACCTTCCTGATAAGTTATTACAGGAGCTGTGGGATCTCGTGCTGCAAAGCCGCTTTGCAGGTAACAAACAACATTTGAATGTATTACTGTTCGCCAATAGCGCTTGGGCTGAAAAAGCCAAACAGTGGTTACCAGCTAAAAATACAGAAACTCCTTTGATCATCAGTAGCCAGTCAGTAATGAGCGAGCAGCCACGCTTTGAATCAGATTTGGACAAAATGATTGCTTCTCGTCGCGAAGCCTTTCAGGCGCATTTGGAAAATCGACAGCAAGAAAATGCCCTAACCTTTAGTAACCCGCTCAAATCTAAATGGCTGTATATCGGCTTATTTGTGGTCTTTTTAGCAACATTTTGTGGTTTAGTGTATTGGCAGTATGGCGAGAAATTATCGTCATTGTTTGAACCTATAAATGGTGAACCAGCTTCTACAGAAGCCCAGCAAGCAGCACCAGGATCTGCTTATAATAGTTTAGTTGATAGCAGCGGTGCAGCAACGTCGCAAGCTTCTCCAGATATAACAAAGGGCGTTACACTTGAGATAGTTGAACAAACGCAAACTGGTACAGATTCTAATGCTATATCTGACAGCAACACTCAGTTAGTAACAGATTGGGATGACGCCATCTCAAGTCTTGCTGCTAGCGAAGGCACAGCCGAAAAAAATGCTGCCCAGCTTGATAATGAGCAAAATGTAGATACAAATGAACAAGTACCTGATGAGACAACCCCCTTGTCTAACGCGCAACAATCAAACTCGAGCCCAGTACAAGATGAGCCACAGCAAGTAGTACTTGATGAGCCGCAGTTAAATGACACAGCTTGGATAACTGCCGATCTGTTTGCTATCCAAATGCTGGCAATGAAAGATGAGGCTGTACTTAGTGACTTTATTGATGAAAACAGCCTTAGCGATGTATCGCGTATTTATAAAACACAGCGTTACGGTGGTGACTGGTTTGTGGTGGTGTCTAAGCAGACATACTCTTCTTTACAAGAAGCTAGAGAAGCCCAAGCCAACCTTCCTAATTATCCGGGCAAAAATAACGCCTTCGTTAAGCGTGGTTCTCAGATACTCTCTGAAATAGCACTTTCTCAATAGCACTTTTTAACTACTATTTATTCGAAAGTGCTCGTGCGTTGGGCAATCAATTAACCGATTTGATATTACTAGGCACTTGCTGGTTGTCGCTGTTAGCGATGAAAGTTACAATCACTGTTTAGTGTGGTGATGTCATCAAGACAACCCTTCCCCAGCAATGCCTAGAATGGCGACGTTAGGAATAACCACCGTCTTCATTCCGTTTAGGTAGTAACGTTTTAGCATGATGCAGAAGAAAAACCGGGCTTTTTTAAAATGGGCCGGTGGCAAATACAGCTTGGTAGAGCATATTCAAGCCAGATTACCGCAAGCTAACAAACTTATTGAACCGTTTGTTGGTGCCGGCTCTGTGTTTTTGAATACGCAATATAAGCGTTACCTGCTAAACGACATTAATCCAGATTTAATCAATCTTTATAACTTTTTAAAGGCGCAGCCAGACGCACTGATTAACGATGCTCGGGAGTTTTTTAGCGGTAGCCGTAACGATGAGAAAATGTATTACGCGCTACGCGAAGAATTTAATGCTACCGAAGATGAATACTATCGCGCTATTTTGTTTTTATATCTAAACAGGCATGGTTACAACGGCTTATGTCGTTACAGCCTCCAAGGCCGTTTCAACGTGCCATTCGGCCGATATAAAAAGCCATACTTTCCAGAAGAAGAAATGTTCTTTTTTTCGGAAAAATCACAAAAAGCGACATTTACCTGCTTACCTTTTGAAAAGATTTTTACCCGTGCACGCAAAGGGAACGTTATTTATTGCGATCCGCCTTATGCGCCTATAAGTAAAACGGCAGCCTTTACCAGCTATGCAGCGCGAAGCTTTGGGCAAGACTCACAAGAAAAGTTGGCCGAGCTGGCAACAAGAGCCTCGAAGAAACGGGGTATACCTGTGCTGATTTCAAACCATGACTTACCGCTTACTCGTGCGTTGTATCAAGGTGCTGACTTTAGCATGCTCTCCGTTAAACGCTCTATTAGTCAAAATGGTGCGAAGAGACAGCCAGTTGATGAGATTTTGGCATACTTCCCACCTGCAAAAGTGCCGCTGCAAAAAAAGCGCAAGCCAAAGGCTGCTAACAAAAAATCTCACCGCGCACCGCTTGTTAATATTGCTAATTAATACCGCCTGCACTTTGCAGAAGAAGGTATTAAAAAAGGTGAACACTAACGATTAATATTCTGCAACGGAGATAGCTACTTGAAAGGTTTTACAGGTGTTGTACTAGCCGGCGGCAAGTCCAGTAGAATGGGAAAGGATAAATCTACCCTGTTATTCGAGGGCGAAACGTTCTTGTATAGGAGCCGCAGGCTACTAGAAGACTTAGGAGCGAGTACTATCCTTATCTCTTCAAATGACTATAAAGGGTTGCCTGACATCTATACCGGCTGCGGCCCGCTGTCGGGAATACATGCAGCACTACATCAAACCAACAACAACTTACTTATTATCCCTGTCGATATGCCGCTAATTACGTCAGCACAGCTTTTGCCTTTGTTAGAAGAAGGTGAAAGTACTGTTGAAGCAGCACACTATGATCGTTTTCCGCTACCTCTCTATCTAGCTAACAGTAAAAAGGTAAGAAACATTATTGAAAATAAACTTGAGACTAAAACAAACCTTTCTCTTCGTTCGCTAATCGCTCAGTTAGATAATATTCAGATCCCCGTTAGTGATAGTCGTGTGTTTTCTAACGTTAATACCATGGAAGACTACAACGATGTTATCAGCGACTAATATTACTTAGCTCGCGCCAACGTACCATTTTACGAAGGTAAAAAGCGCCACAACGAAAAGTAACACTAAGATAACGCCAAAAACCGCAAAGCTTATAAAGGTGCCTTTGGTAAAATCTCGTTGATAATTCTTTTGGCTTTGAACACCAAAAAAGCTCGCTATCACGCTACCAAGAACCGACCAAAAACCGGTACCTGTTTGCATAACAACGATTAACGTTCGTTAGGTGAAGCGGAAAAGTCTAAACCGCTATCATCATTGTGAAGCAGTTCGAGCAGGTCGAGAAAATGAAATTGAAACGACGATGACTTGCCAGCAATCCAAGAAAGCCAACTCACCTCTTCTACACCGTCAAGGTGTCGTGCGCACTGGTTCTGTATATGACTTGCAGGCAGTTTGGGGTTAAATTCCGTCACAGGCTGATATTCGCATACAGACGAGCGCGTCTCCGGCGTGAAAGTCGCCGCCACACTCAGTAGCGCAACTGCTCCGCTTATTGCGAAAAATGGTAGAATCTTCATCCTGAATACTCCTTCCTGTGTTTAAAATTTAGTCTCATTATAATCAAATCAGCTATGTGAACAAGACAAATGTGACGAAAAAAACATTTTGTTGATAACTATTCAAAATAGAAAAGCCCAATTTTAAAAATTGGGCTTTAGAATCATAACGTTAACTTAGGCTTCAAACTGCAAATAGCAGTAATTACAACGCAAAATCCATTGAGTAGCCAACGGTGAACTTAACAGCATCATTATCAAACGCATCGTCATCACCAGCGTTGTCTAGGTCAGTGCCAGTAATTGCGAAGCTAAAGCCGTCTTTTGCAATAGAGATACCGTAGTCTACATAACCTTCAACACCATTGAACGCTTCAGCAAAATCACCTTGGTGGTAGCCCACGTGGAAACCAAGTTCTGTACCGTTAAGCACTTCAGTTGTGTAATCAACAGAGGTATAGGTTGCTTTACCAAAACCGAAGTCCTGCCCTGCACCCTCATCAGCTTCTGTGTGCGCTAGCAGGTACAAAGAAAGGCTGAAACCGCCCATGCCAACCGTACCGTAAATTTCAGCGAAGTCGAAGTTTGCTGCGTCATCGTAGTTGTAGTAAAGGTAACCAAAGTCGTACGCAATGTCGCCAGACTCAGCTGCAAAGCCGAAGTACATATCGTGCTCGTATGAATAAACATCACCCGCACCGTAGTTCACGTTTGATGCCCAAGTACCTGCGTAAAAGCCACCTTCGTGAGAATAATCGATACCACCTTGAACGGCAGCTTCGTTTTCTGTTTGCGTAAGACCACGCCAGATATAGTTACTGCTTACACCTGCGTTTGCAGTAAATTCTGCATAGCTAGGCATTGCGGTGAAAAGGCACGCTGAAGAAATAGCAGCGGCAAGTAGTGTTCTTTTTGTAGATGTTTTCATGTGTGTTCTCCAGTCAAAATTCAAACTTGTTGTAATTCGTTTTTCTGTCTGTTTTTATTTTTTGAACTGATTAACGCAAAGTTAGTGCCCATTTATGCCACAAAGAAAAAAGCACAAAAATAAAGCCTAACACATTGTTAAATAAGCAATTAAAAATCTACCGCAAGTATTTAAAAACAATTTACATGCAATTTGAGTGCATAAACATGCACCACATTAACGCGCCCTCACCAATGTTGGGCAACGGGTAAGCCGTACAAGATAAGCGTAAAGTATCCAAGTTATCATGCGCTTGTGATGGGTTTACGTGGTATTGAACACCGGATTTGGGTAAACTTTCGAACTCACACAGCGTAAGTCATAAACGTGCCGTCGTTTTTAAAAAGGAAGTGCCATGAAACCATTTTTAATAGCACCCTCTATATTGTCAGCTGATTTTGCAAGGTTGGGAGAGGATGTCGAAAAAGTATTGAATGCTGGTGCCGATGTGGTGCACTTCGATGTTATGGACAATCACTATGTACCTAACTTGACGTTTGGCCCTATGATTTGTGAAGCCCTGCGTAATTATGGCATTACTGCGCCAATCGATGTTCATTTGATGGTGAAACCAGTAGACGACATGATTGAGAAATTTGCTCAAGCGGGTGCAACATATATTAGCTTCCACCCTGAAGCGTCAGAGCATATTGATAGGTCGTTACAGTTAATTATTGATGCAGGATGCAAACCCGGATTGGTTTTTAACCCTGCAACGCCGCTACATTATCTCGACCACGTGATGGACAAGCTTCACCACATTTTAATCATGTCGGTTAACCCCGGCTTTGGTGGCCAAAAATTTATCCCAAGTACCTTAGACAAGGTTCGTGCAGTAAAGCAGCGTGTACTTGAGAGTGGCTATGACATAAGAATAGAGATTGACGGCGGAGTTAAAGTCGATAACATTCGCGAGATAGCCGAGGCAGGCGCTGATATGTTTGTAGCAGGTTCAGCTATTTTCTCAAAAGACGATTATCGTAGCGTCATTGACCAAATGCGTGACGAGCTATCTTCAATCTCAAAAGCATAATTTAAAATTTGTATTACAGGTAATATCTAATGAGTAACAAACCCGTTGTATTAAGTGGCTGCCAGCCTTCAGGACAGCTAACCCTTGGCAATTATATGGGTGCCCTTAAACAATGGGTTGCCATGCAAGAAGACCACGACTGTCATTTTATGATTGTTGATTTGCATGCCATCACGGTTCGCCAAGATCCCAAACAGTTAGCTGAAGCATGCCTTGATGGTCTTGCACTTTATCTTGCTTGCGGTATTGATCCTCAGAAGAGTACGCTGTTTATGCAGTCTCATGTACCTGAACATGCTCAGCTTTCATGGGTACTTAACTGCTACGCGCAAATGGGTGAGCTCAATCGCATGACGCAGTTTAAAGACAAGTCTGCTAAAAACGAAAACAACATAAACGTAGGTTTATATAGTTACCCAGTGCTTCAAGCCGCTGACATTTTGCTGTATCAAGCAGACAAGGTACCTGTTGGTGAAGACCAGAAGCAGCACTTAGAGCTAACCCGCGACATCGCTACTCGCGTAAATAATTTATACGGTGATGTTTTCCGTTTACCAGAGCCATATATCCCAGACTTTGGTGCTCGTATTATGAGCCTTCAAGAGCCTGAGAAAAAAATGTCGAAGTCTGATACCAACCCAAATAACTTTATTGGCTTGTTAGAAGAACCGAAGAAACTGACTAAAAAAATTAAGCGTGCAAAAACTGATTCGGACGAACAAGCTAACATTTACTTCAACCCAACAGAAAAGCCTGGTGTATCAAACCTTTTAACACTGCTTTCTCTGTCTACCGGAAAGTCAGTAAAGGAATTGGAGCCAGAATATACCGATAAAATGTACGGCCACTTGAAAGGCGATGTAGCCGAAGCAGTTGTAGCACTACTTGAGCCTATTCAACAGCGCTATGCAGACATTCGAGCCGACCGCGCTTATTTAGATGACGTAATGCGTCAAGGTGCTGAGAAAGCTTCTGCGCGTGCTGAGCAAACATTGAAAAAGGTGTATGAAGCTGTAGGCTTTATTGCTAAGCCGTAATCGAAACGCGAATACCGAGCGTATCAGGCGCTCGGTACCTTTTACCTAGCTCACCATAAAACGTCGTAATAAGCAGTTCGAGGCAAAGTGTAAAACGTGTTGTTGCTGATTGATAATTTCGATTCTTTTACTCACAACCTTGCTCGGTATTTCACAGAGCTTGGCGTTCGTGTTGAAGTGGTACGCAATAATGCACTTACCATTGAAGATATCGAGCGTTTATCCCCTTCTCATTTGGTTATTTCACCCGGGCCATGCACGCCAAATGAAGCTGGCATAAGTCTCGACGCCATTCGACACTTTGCAGGTAGAATTCCAATTTTGGGAGTTTGCCTGGGCCATCAAGCCATTGGCCAAGTGTTTGGAGCAAATGTTGTAGGTGCACAAGAAATTAAGCACGGCAAAGTATCAACATTAACCCATAAAAATCGTGGATTATTTAACAACTTACCTGAAAAATTCAATGTAACGCGTTACCATTCACTTGTACTTGAACCTGATTCAGTACCGACTTGTCTTTCCGTTGATGCATGGTGTTGTACTGACCAAGGTGACCGTGAAATCATGGCGATTTCACATAAAGACTTTCCTATATGGGGTGTTCAATACCACCCAGAATCGCTACTTACTGAACACGGTCACGATGTATTGGACGCATTCTTAAAGGCTACAGCCCTTAAGTAATCTTGCGCTACGCCGATAACATATTCGCAATTCACCATGTTTTCGTTTACTTTTTAGAAGTATCATACGCATTGCGTGCGAAAACATAGATGTAATCAATGTTTCATTGAGCTAGAGGCACCTCTATGTATGACAGTGTTACCGCTTATCAAAGAGTCATAAGCAGGAGCGTTTTTACTATGCCAATTGGCGAATCAACACCGCCTACCTTAGACGATAGATTTGAAAACCTTATTATCTCACCCGAGCGTGTGATGCACATGCTCGGGCGCAAGCGTGCAGGAGAAATAACGTTTGATCAGTCTGAGCAAGGCGATGCCAGACGCACACTGTTAAACGTTGAGCGTATTGCCATTGAAAATAAACGCCTCCAAGAAAAGACAGAAGCATCTTACATTGAGATGGTAAACCATCAGCTGCATGAAATACTGCTAGAGGAGATGGCAACGCAATTAAGCCACACAAGTGATGTCTATTCTCATTTGCTAAGCTTACCAGAAGATTTGGGCTTGTTATTAGATGCACTATCGGTACGAGCAGCCTCTGTTTCAAAATTAGAACCCATTGCTGCGACTATGCCTTGGCTGTACGACGAACTTATTACCACGGTGAATACCCCGCGTTTCAGACGAAAAGACTCTCGAGGTCGTATCATTGTGGTAGAAACGCTCAGAACCGCACTAAGCTTTCTCGGTATAGAAAACCTGCGTCTGCTAATTCCATGGATTGTGCTAAAGCGCGCAATTCCACAAATTACCGACCCTTATCCACTGATTAAGCAGAAGTTGATGCCCTACTCGATGGGAGTTGCGCTTAGCGCCAAGCATATTGGTGTACTAACAGGTCTGGAAAAAAGCGAAGCTTATATATTGGGTATGCTCAGTAATTTAGGACGCTGCGCAGTAACCCGCCTTTATTTCAAGCTGTTCGATAAAGTGCAATTACAACTGCTTCAAGAATGTCAGAAAGATCGAGAGCAAAAACGCCATGAGGCGTTATTGAAAATTAATCCTTCGGCTAACCACCTTATTGCTATGCAACAAGAATTCGCGGATAAAGTGTCAGCGGCGGTAATTACACACATGAACTTTAAACGCTTACGCCTTAGCGAACCCATGAGCACCTGCGCGATGAATTTACCCACAGCACCCAGCACGCTAAGTAGAGTATTGCACCAAGCAAGAACATATACTCAAGTCCGTATGCTACATCAGTTAAAATTGGTTGACCTACATGAAGCCAAGCCACTAATTGCAGAGCAGAAATATCCATTAGGCGCCTTAGAAAAGCTAAAATCTGTTGATATTTTCACCCTTCCTCTAATCAAACATGAAGAAAAACACTAAAAAAATTTGTGGATATTCATGCACTAATCATGCAACAGGTTGTTAGCTTTTTAGCCAATCTGTGCGCGAGGGTATAGCTTTTCCCGTACAGCGCATTATGCCTTTACCCCCTTACGCTTGTGCGTTTGCGCTATATTCCTTAGCGCTATAGCCAATCAGTTAATAGTTATTCACTTTTACTGCAAATTAAGCCACAGTCCTTATAAATAAAGGGCTGCAGCCATTCACAGTAAAGACAAATGTTAAAAAAAATGGCATAATGCGTTTCAAATTAGATTAGTTTTTATGCGCCATAAACAGTTTCTGGTGTGTTTTGCGGTTGCTAAAAATGCAGCAAAATTCAGCAGGCTCTAGACACATAGTGTGCATGGCGCCCAACGCAGAGGTAACAAAGATGAACGTAACTCGCGCTACATTTAATGATGTAATGGTTCCCAACTATAACCCGGCAGCGATGGTTCCTGTTCGCGGTGAAGGTTCGCGCGTTTGGGATCAAGATGGTGCTGAGTACATCGACTTTGCAGGCGGTATCGCCGTAAACGTACTAGGTCATTGCCACCCAGAACTTGTTAAAGCACTTAACGATCAAGGCAGCAAGCTGTGGCACTTAAGTAATGTATTTACAAATGAGCCAGCGCTTCGCCTTGCGAAGAAGCTAACAGACGCTACATTTGCAGACCAAGTGTACTTTGCAAACTCAGGTGCAGAAGCTAACGAAGCAGCGCTTAAACTAGCGCGTCGTTTTGCTCTTGACCATTATGGCGAAGACAAAAACGAAATCATTGCTTTCAATAAAGGCTTCCACGGCCGTACTTTCTTCACGGTAACAGTAGGTGGCCAAGCTGCATATTCAGACGGTTTCGGACCTAAGCCAGGCGCTGTATCACACTGTGACTACAACGACCTTGCTGCATTTGAAGCTATGATCTCTGACAAGACCTGCGCGGTAATGATGGAGCCACTTCAAGGTGAAGGCGGTATCATCCCACCTGACGTTAACTTTGTTAAAGGCGTACGCGAGCTTTGTGACAAACACAATGCCGTACTTATCTTTGACGAAGTTCAATCTGGTGTAGGCCGTACTGGTCACCTTTATGCGTATATGGGTTTAGGCGTAACGCCTGACATTCTAACCACAGCTAAATCGCTTGGCGGTGGCTTCCCAATTGGCGCAATGCTTACTACTGCGAAAATTGGTGCGCACCTTAAAGCGGGTACTCACGGCAGTACTTACGGCGGTAACCCTCTGGCATGTGCGGTGGCAGAAAAAGCATTTGATATTGTTAACACACCAGAGGTAATGGAAGGCGTACTTAAGAAAGAAGCGCTTTTCCGTGAGCTACTTGGTGCCATTAACGACAAGTACAACGTATTTGAAGAAGTTCGTGGTCAAGGCATGCTGCTAGGTTGTGCGTTAAACGAAAAATACCAAGGTCGTGCGCGTGACTTTATGATGGCTGCAACCAAAGAACACCTAATGTGTCTTGTTGCAGGCATGAATGTTATTCGTTTTGCACCGTCATTGGTTATTCCTGACGAAGACATCAAAGAAGGTCTTGCACGTTTTGAACGCGCCGTTGCTGCCGTTGTAAACGCCGAATAATTACAACACGAGAAGCCTTCATGAATATCATTCGCCCTATCACAAAAGCCGATTACAACGCGCTGAAAGAGATAGCTGTCGAGTCGGGCATAGGCTTTACGTCTTTGCCCGTTAACGACGAGCTACTTCAGCGAAAGATTGATCGTGCCGAAACTGCGTTCAACAAGACAAACGTGACCGAGCCTGGCGATGAGTCATACTTGTTCGTAATGGAAGATACCACCACTGGTCAAGTGGTGGGCACATCAGGCATTGAAGCAGCGGTTGGCATTGATGATGCGTTTTATCACTATCATTTGAGCAAGGTGGTTCACGCATCACGCGAGCTAAACATTCATAATACGGTAGACATTCTAACTTTCTGTAACGACTACACTGGCGTGACAGAAATTTGTACGCTGTTTTTACGCGAGCAAGCACGTGGTGGTATTAACGGACGCTTTTTATCGAAAGTTCGCTTCCTGTTTATGATGGAGCATCGTGAACGCTTCTCTGAAACCGTCATTGCTGAAATGCGTGGTGTAAGCGATGAAGAGGGCCGCTCACCGTTTTGGGAATGGCTTGAAACGCATTTCTTCTCGCTAGATTTCCCTACAGCGGATTATCTAACGGGTATTGGCAATAAAGTATTCATCGCTGAGCTAATGCCGAAATATCCCATTTATGTGAATTTGCTTAGCAAAGAAGCACAAGATGTGATTGGTGAAGTTCACGAAAAAACTCGCCCAGCGCTTCAGCTTCTAGAAGAAGAAGGCTTTTCATGCCGGGGATACGTAGACATTTTTGATGCTGGCCCAACGGTTGAAGCCAACTTGAGCCATATACGTACCGCACTATCAAGCTTGAAATTACCTGTTGTTATTGATGATAGCGCTGCTGCACAAGGTCAAACGCACTACATCATCAACACCTCGATATCAGATTTTCGTGCTGTTGCTACCGAAATTGCAGTAAGCGAAGAACAAAATGTTGTCGTTCTATCGCGTCAAGCAGCGGCCGCACTTAACGTTCAAGAGGGTGACGAGGTTCGCTTCGCACCAGTAACGTTCAGAGACTAATTAAGGACACCCACTATGCTACATACACATTTTATAAACGGTGAATGGGTTGCCGGACAAGGTCACGACCTAAAGTCAATTGACCCTGCCAAAAATGAAATTATTTGGGAAGGCAAATCAGCAACGCCTACTCAAATTGACGATGCAATCAAGGCTGCACGCGCAGCGCTGCCTGCTTGGAGCATGAAAACCGTTGAAGAGCGTTTAGATGTAATCAAGGTTTACGGTACCAAGCTTGAAGAAGCGAAAGCACACCTGGCCAAAGTAATGGCAAAAGAAACTGGCAAACCAGAATGGGAAACGGCTACAGAAGTAGGCGCTATGATGGGTAAAATCGGCATTTCAGAAAAAGCCTATTTCGAGCGTACCGGTAACGTTGAAAATCCTATGCCTGTGGGCAAAGCGTTTATTCGTCATAAGCCGCACGGTGTAGTCGCCGTATTCGGTCCGTACAACTTCCCAGGACACCTACCAAACGGTCATATTGTACCAGCGCTAATTGCGGGCAATACCGTAGTGTTTAAACCTAGCGATCTTACGCCAATGGTTGCGCAAGAAATGGTTAAGCTGTGGGAAGCTGCAGGTCTACCAGCTGGCGTTCTTAACCTAGTGCAAGGTGAGGTTGAAACGGGTAAAGCACTTGCTTCTCATAACGACATTGATGGCCTATTTTTCACCGGTAGCTCACGCACGGGTAAGATACTTCACGAGCAATTTGCTGGTCACCCAGGCAAGATTTTAGCGCTTGAGATGGGCGGTAATAACCCACTTATCGTTAAAGATGTAGCCGATGTAGATGCTGCAGTACACGACATCGTGCAATCTGCCTTCATCACATCAGGCCAGCGCTGTACATGTGCTCGCCGCTTATTCTTGCCAGCAGGTGCACAGGGCGACGCGATTCTTGCACGCTTAATCGAAGTGACTAAAAACATTAGCGTTGGCGATTATGACGCAGAAGCGCAGCCATTTATGGGTGCTATGATTTCAAGTAATGCTGCTGCACTAATGGTTAAAGCACAGCAGGAACTTGAAAACCTTGGCGGTAAAGTACTGGTTCGTCTTGAACAAAAAGATGAAAGCAAAGGCTTTGCGACACCTGGTATCATCGATGTAACAGAGATGCTTTCTTCGCTACCAGATGAAGAGCACTTTGGTCCGCTATTGAAGGTTATCCGCTATACCGATTTCGACGCGGCTATTGAAGAAGCGAACAATACTAGCTTTGGCCTTTCAGCTGGTCTACTAGGTGATAACGAGGAAGACTACCGTTATTTCTTTGCTCGCATTCGTGCAGGTATCGTTAACTGGAACCGCCCAATTACAGGCGCGAGCAGCGCAGCTCCCTTTGGCGGCGTAGGCGACAGTGGTAACCATCGCGCAAGTGCTTTCTATGCCGCTGACTATTGCGCTTACCCAGTTGCATCGGTTGAACTAGACAAAGTCACCATGCCTGGCAAGTTGAGCCCTGGCTTAACAATGTAATACGGCAATGGCCGATTACGTTTAACGTAGTCGGTCACACCTTTACCCTACTTAATACTCACTCCGTTAGAGAGTAAACGACAGAAGGACCCTACTACCATGCACAGCAACATCGATACGTTGTTTAGCAACATGTGGGACGATTACGTAACTATCACTCCATCAGCGCACAAAATTCATGCACTGCTTGCAGGAGCGGAAAACACGGATGAAATCGTTAACGACCACGTAGCGTTTAGAACTTTTGCTCTAGATAAGACCCGCTTAGACAAGCTTGCTGCCCATTTCCTAGCCCTTGGTTATGAAGCGAAAGGCGATTACGACTTTGAAGCAAAAAAGCTAACTGCAAAACACTTTGAACACCCAGACGATACCAAACCAAAAGTGTTTATTAGTGAATTACGCGTGCATGAGCTATCTGAAGAAGCACAAACCATCATTAAAAAGATGGTTGATCAGATGCCAGCAAGCGTGGTTGATGCCGATAACTTTCTGTATTCAGGTAAGCACTGGGAAGTGACCAAAGCAGAATATGATACGCTGCTAAATGAGTCTGAATATGCTGCTTGGATGGCTGCGTGGGGTTTCCGTGCAAACCACTTTACTGTTAGCGTTAATCATTTAACAAAGACTACAGAACTTACCGACGTCAACATTCTGTTAAAAGAAGCTGGCTTTGTACTGAATACATCAGGTGGTGAAATTAAGGGTGGTGCAGAGGTCTTCCTAGCGCAATCATCAACAATGGCGGACCGCGCTGAAGTAGTATTTAGCGATGAAACGGTTTCTATCCCAAGCTGCTTCTATGAATTCGCACAGCGTTATGACATGCCCAATGGCGAACGTTATCAAGGATTTGTTGCTGCATCTGCAGACAAAATTTTTGAAAGTACAAACGTTAAGTAGCCAAAAAAAGCTTACAGAAGCCCGTTGTTTAAACGGGCTTTTTTATTCTAACGTTTTGGTTCTGATGTATGCCGGGCTAAAAACTGATCATAAGGCATGGGTTTATCAAAATAGAAGCCCTGCATAAGATTCACATCTGCTTGCTCCATAAAAGGTAAGTGGGATTCACTTTCCACGCCTTCTACTACTATCTCAATTTGAAGACTTTTCAGCATTGAAATCACCCCTAAGAACAGTGCATTTGCCCTGCTGTCTTCATGAATCCCCTTTACTAAGCTTTTATCCACCTTAACTGCTTCAAACTGAAAGTTACGAAGGTAACTTAACGACGAGAAGCCGGTGCCGAAGTCGTCTAGCGATAGCCTAAAGCCGCAATCACGTAAATGATGGAGCGCTGCAAACGCTGTTTTTTCGTCGCGAATAAAAACTGACTCTGTTAGCTCTAATTCTATGAACTCGGGAGCTACATGACTGTCTTGGCAAATTTTTAGCGCTTGTTCTGGAAAATGAGGGTCGAGTAATTGATTAGCACTAATGTTTACGGATAAAGGAACAGCATGCCCCTGTTGCGATTCCATAATCGCAATATAATCACAGGCTGATTCAATTGCTTGTAAGCCTAACACAGAGTCGAGCTTTTGCTCCTCAGCAATAGGAATAAATACAGCGGGAGAAACTACACCGTGTAGACCAGAAATCCATCGACAGAGCACTTCTCCGCCTTTGAGTTGGCCGTGTAAGTCATATTTGCCCTGAATGTAGAAATCGAGCAAATGCTTTTCAATGGTACGGCGTAAGTCGTTTGCCATACTAACCTGCTGCGCCATACTCTCGTAAAGGCCTTCCTCATAAATGAACACCTGTCCTTTACCGAGTTCTTTGGCTCGATACATGGCAGCATCAGCGCACTGAATCAAAGCGTCAATGCTGTCTGAATCTTGAGGAAAGTTTGCAATGCCAACGCTAGCTGATAATCGCAACTCAGTATTCTTAACATGAAGAGTGTCTTTCTCGATTTCTTCTATCAGCAAATTAGTTTGCTCCACAATTTGCCGTAAATCTTTGTCAGGTACAACGATAATAAACTCATCACCGCCCCACCTGCCCACTTTACCAATATTGGCAAAATATTTATTGAGGAGCATTGCGACTCTTTTGAGCTCGCTGTCTCCGCTCTCATGTCCGGCGCTATCGTTAATAGCTTTAAAGCCATCAAGGTCGACAAACACAAGTGCGAATGGCTGATTACTTTTTGCGAACTCGCTAAGTGACTCACGCAGCGAGTTACGATTTGCAAGGCCCGTCAGGCCATCATGCAGTGCTAACTGTTTAAGCTTCGCTTCATTACGTTTTCGTTCACTGATGTCTCTAATAGTTGCAATAAGATAGGAAGATGTTTGTTGAAAGGCATCAAATAAGGCAACTGAAACGTCAACAATAATGCTTTTACCTTTCATCGACCTTATTTTCGATTCAAAGCGATGATGTTTTTCTTCCTTAAGTTTGTTCGCATTTATTTTTTTATCTGTGAGTAGTTCATTTAGGCTGCTACCCACAAGAGCTTCTTTAACCGGAGCGTTAACTAATTGCACAAACGCATCATTACACTCGGAAATAGCAAAGTCGGTAGACAAAACCAACATAGGCTCACGTGAGCTGGCGAACGCGGAAGCCATCAAGTGAAAAGATTGCTCTGCTTTACGTTGACGCGTAATATCTTTTGTTGTGCCAACGATGTGCATAGCTTGCCCGCAATCCCCTCGTTTGAGAACTCGCCCGCGAAGCCGCACCCATTGGTACTCTCTCTCTCTTTTTAGACGAAAAGAAAATTCCAATTGCTCTCGATTACCATGCAATGCCATAGCCCAGTGAAACTGCAGATTATCGAGGTCATCCTCATGCACCAAATTCATTAGCTTAATGAGGGTGCCTTCCCATCGAGATGCAGTGGCCGAGTGCAGCGAAAACGACTTTATTTCTAATTTATCGCTTTGTGCTTCCCAACTCCAAAACGACTCTTGAGAAGCCCACAGCGCAAGCTCAAGGTTTTTCTGGGCAGTCTGACTTTCTCGTAGCGATTGAAATAGGCTTGCGCTTTTTTCAGTTAGCAGCGCCTCTGCTTGCTCTCTTGCCAATCGTTCACGCTTCAAACGTCGCTCAAGTAACGCAACTTGTTTTTGTAGTTCCGGGGCCTCTTTAGACATATCAAAGGCTATTGAACAGTGATATTGAATTCGTAAGTGTGTGGAATGTCGGTTTTAACCGTTTCTCGATGTATTTTAGCACCGTAGAAATCTGCCGCGGCATCCATCAAACCTTCAGCCAAAGCAAATAGATCTCTCTCTGAATAGTATTGAAGCTTCATGGTGCTGTCTGTGCGAGAAAGTACAGAAAATCGGGGAAGGTCAGCATCAGGATAGAGCTTTTTAACTTGTACATGAATATCATCATCAAGGTGCGCAAGCATATCAAGTATACCACTGGTATTTGCTAGTACGTCACCGTGTGCAACGCCGAGTTTACCAAATAAAAAAATGCCGAAATCGTACAATAACTCATTGGCCGATTTACCCGTTTTTTCTACGAGGACGGTAAGTAAGCGCTGCATATCTTCAAATGGATAATAGCCAATTGCAGTATATGCACCATCATTCTCAAGCTTTGCCTCAACAATGACATCATCAGCAAACTCTGGTGATGTCTTTTCTTCTAGCATGTCGATTAATGATGTAAAAACGATTCCTAGCATAGTACTACCTCATATAATTCCTTCTAAGAGTGTAGCTCAGCTAAGCATAAGAACAACCTAGACTTTATAACAAAAAAAGCGCGCAATATATTGCGCGCCTTTCAACCAATTCGGTCAATACTGTCATTCTTCCGAAGTACTTTCCGGCTCTAGCTCAACAACCTCTACGCTGTCAACCCGTTGAAGTCCTCTCGGAAGCTTATTTCCTCGTCGGCCTCGCTCGCCCTGATAATGCGTTAAGTCGTCGGCAGATAATGTCATATTTCTTTTACCGGCAGAAACTTTTATCGATGCGCCATCAGGTACCACTGCGAGCACTTTGACATACTCTTCCCGTGATTGTGCTTTCGCTGAAGGGATATTCATTAATTTGTTACCTTTTCCTTTACCTAAGCTCGGTAAGTCGCGAAGAGGGAACATTAACATTCGACCTTCGTTTGAAATACTTAAACACCAGTCAGAATCAGGGTTAGTTACAACAGTGGGTTTCATTACTTTTGCGGCGGTCGGTAGCGACAAATAAGCTTTACCAGCTTTATTCTTGCTCACCATGTCTTTAAATGTGCCCACAAAACCATAACCAGCATCAGAGCCAACTAAGAACTTACTTTCGTCTTGCGCCATAAGTACGTGTTCAAACGACTCGCCGCCTACAATGCTGAAACGACCCGTTAATGGCTCGCCCTGACTACGCGCTGAAGGTAGACCATGAGCATCACAAGCAAATGTACGCCCTGATGTATCCATAAACACAGCGGGCTGATTACTTTTACCTTCTGCGCTGGAAAGGTAACCGTCACCCGCTTTATAACTCAAGCCCTGCGCATCAATATCATGCCCTTTTGCACAGCGTGCCCAGCCTTTTTCAGACAGTACGACAGTAACAGACTCTGCCGGTACCAGCTCTTTTTCTGACAGAGCTTTCGCCTCGCCTCGCTCAACAATAGGGGAGCGTCTATCGTCGCCGTATTTCTCTGCATCCGCTAAAATTTCTCTTTTGATTAGCGTTTTCAAACGTCGATCAGAGCCCAACAGTTGTTGAAGTTTATCTCGCTCTGCGGCTAACTCGTCCTGCTCGCCTTTGATCTTCATTTCTTCAAGCTTAGCTAAATGACGAAGTTTCAGTTCAAGAATGGCCTCAGCTTGCGTATCACTTAACCCAAAGCGAGACATAAGCTCTGGCTTTGGCTTGTCGTAGGTACGAATGATTTCAATGACTTCATCAATATTCAAAAAGGCAATCAGCAAACCTTCTAGAATGTGCAGTCGTGCCAATACTTTATCTAAGCGATATTGCAGACGTCGAGTAACGGTATCTTTTCTATATTGCAGCCACTCAGATAAAATGGTGCGCAGATCTTTTACCTGCGGACGCCCGTCTAGACCAATCATGTTTAGGTTTACACGATAGTTTTTTTCTAAATCGGTAGTGGCAAAAAGGTGCTGCATTAATTGCGTCACATCTACGCGGTTAGACCTAGGCGTAATAACTAGACGCGTTGGGTTTTCGTGATCTGATTCGTCGCGTAAATCGCTCACCATTGGCAGTTTCTTGGCCTGCATTTGCGCTGCAATTTGCTCAAGAATCTTTGCACCCGACGCTTGATGAGGAAGCGCAGTAATAACTACATCACCATTTTCTTCAATGTAAACTGCACGCATTTTTATCGAGCCACGGCCAGTTTCATAAAGCTTTTGAATATCTGACTTTGGCGTAATGATTTCTGCTTCTGTCGGATAATCAGGGCCGTTTACATGCTCAAGAACGTCTTGAAGCTCCGCTTTGCTGTTGTCGAGCAACATTGCACAAGCATTGGCGAGTTCCCGTACATTGTGCGGAGGAATGTCGGTTGCCATGCCCACAGCAATGCCCGTTACGCCATTAAGCAATATATGTGGCAGCCGCGCAGGCAATACGCTGGGTTCATTGAGCGTACCGTCAAAGTTGGGAACCCAATCAACCGTGCCCTGCCCTAGTTCATTAAGCAATACCTCAGAGAAACGAGAGAGTTTGGCTTCGGTATAACGCATTGCCGCAAACGACTTAGGATCGTCGGGCGCCCCCCAGTTCCCTTGCCCATCAACAAGTGGGTAACGATAAGAAAAAGGCTGTGCCATAAGTACCATGGCTTCGTAGCAAGCAGAATCACCGTGGGGATGAAATTTACCTAGTACGTCACCCACTGTTCTAGCCGACTTTTTATACTTTGCATTAGCGCTTAAGCCTAGATCAGACATTGCGTAAATAATACGGCGCTGAACCGGCTTTAAGCCATCGGCAATGTGTGGCAAAGCCCTGTCCATGATGACGTACATGGAATAGTTTAGGTAAGCGTCTTCGGTGAAACGTCGAAGAGGAAGTTGCTCTACCCCATCGCGGTTAATGATGATCTCGTCACTCATAATATTGTTCGTTTTGTTATTAATTCTTGTGCAAGTGGCGCAGCGCACACAGCTGGATGCCTAACAGCGTTATAAAGCAAAGCGCATGAAACCTTATTGTGGGGTAAACAGCAGGTGTGTGCAATCTTTGAAAACAAAACTGTTGTTGTTGCCCTGATTGAGCTACGTTTTCGCGCCATAAACGCTAAGCTTTGTCATTCAGTTAAGACAATGGTTTAATGAGCAAAAAACAATTAAGAAAAATAGATAACAATGTCTCTCAGCCGCGCACATTTTCTATTGCTTTGTCTTGTCAGTTTCGTGATTGCACCGCTGACACACGCACAACAGATCACACAGCTTTACGACGAAAAGCGCACCATTGAGTTATCCGATTCGTTTTATTACCTATACGAAACCGATTATCAGCTAACTATTAGCGATGTTTCTCGTAGACGTAACGATTTTCTAATGTACCCCTACGACAACCCTAATTTCGGTTTTAGGAACAATGGGCTGTGGCTGCTGACGTCTGTAACAAATGTGTCGAATGAAGAAAATTGGGTTTTCTCCATCAATTTTAGTCAGCTAGACAGTGTCGATTTTTACCTTGTTCAAAATGGTGATGTCATAAAACAAAGCCATCAAGGTAAAGCGCAAAAGGAACAACGATTCCGCGTCCCAACTTTGCGCGTTGAACTCACCGACAGCGCCCCTGTCGATTTATTTATCCGTGTCGAAAGCCGTTCATCTAGCCTAATCACACCATTAAAAATTCAAGCCGAACCTATACATAGCAGTTACTTTCAAATGGACAGCTTACTATGGGGGTTGTTCTATGGCGGCCTTCTCATTTTAGCGGTTTATAATTTAGCGCTTTATTTTGGCGTAAAAGAAAAGAGTCTTATCGCCTACGTTGGTTACATTGTGGCTGTGATCCTGTGGCAATTTGTATGGGGAGGTCACACCCATTTAATTTTTACTCAAGGTATACCGCTTTGGCTAGTAGGTCACTCAGAGCTAATTTTTGTAATTATCGGCATAAGCTCTGGCCTATTCGCTATGACCTTTCTTGAAACCCAACAAAATGCCCCTTCTTCACATCCCATTATAAAATTTTTACTAATATGCCAAGCCATTACAGGGCTTGTGTGTTTTGTTGATTTATTGCCGCCAATTTGGAAAAACAACTTAGTTTATGGCGTTGGTTTAATTGCCATTTTGAGCTACATCTACGCTGGCTTTGAAGCGTTCTTTAATCATTTTAGGCCTGCGAGATACTTTATATTTGCTTGGACCATGTTAGCTACAGGCGCCATTATAGGAATGCTAAGCCTTGTAGGCGTATTCCCATCAAATGATTTCACAACATACTGCTTTCAAGTGGGCGTGTTTTTAGAAGCTGGCTTGTTCTCGTTCGCTCTTATGGAGAAAAGTCGAAGCCAACTTGAGAACGAGGTCGAACAAGCAACCAATGACTTGCGTAACAATATGGAGTTGATAGAAGAGCAAAATGCGAGACTCGATATTGCGCGAAAAGATGCAATAAAAGCGAGCAACGTAAAGTCACAGTTTTTGGCAAACATGAGTCATGAAATTCGCACGCCACTGAATGCCATTCTTGGCTTTAGTAAAGAACTTAATAATGCAGCTTTGCCAACAGACCAACAAGAACAAGTTCGTATTGTTAATACTGCGGCCGACAATCTATTAACTATCGTTAACGATGTGCTCGATTTCTCAAAAATCGAAGCCGGTAAACTACAGATTAACATGCAGCCATTTTCTCCGAACAAGCTGTTTGAAGAGATGGTGACCATTATGGCGAAATCGTCGCATGGCAAACGAATAGAGTTCATTTTCGATCTTAACCCACTGCCCGAAAAACTTTTAGGCGATGTATTCAGAATAAAACAGGTTCTAAACAACCTCCTAAGCAACGCGCTTAAGTTTACTTCCAGTGGTTCCGTTACACTATCAGTAAGTGGGCGCTCACTAGAGCATGGTATACACGAAATATTTATAGTTGTTGAAGACACAGGTATAGGCATAAGTAGACAGGACCGAAAAAAGCTTTTTAATGCGTTTTCACAAGTTGATGATGCACTCAATAGAAACTACCAGGGGACGGGACTTGGCTTGGTAATAAGCCGAGAATTAGTAAAGTTAATGAACGGCGAAGTCACGCTTAAAAGTGTGCTGGGACAGGGCTCAACGTTTAGTGTTAGCATGAGGATGAATAGACTTAGTCAGAAATACTCTCCTTCACAAAGTGATGACTGGGTAAATAAATCCGTTGTGTTATTCGACCCCATACCTGCTACACGCCGCGCCGGTGCAAAGATACTCAAAGCACTTGGAGCAAAAGTAACCTCTGTAGAGTCGTTAGCATTTTTGCAAACGCTGAAGCAACAGTGTGACCTGTTTATGGCCACCATACCTGTAAGCAAAATGGCTCAGCGAGACGAATTACTAAAGCGCTTTGTAACGTTTCCTGCGCAAAAAAGAGTGCTGTGGTATTCGGGGCCAGAACCTTTTACTCAATATCCACGACTGTCTCAGTATTTTCATTCACAAGTAAGAATGCCAATGACAGTGGCAAAACTTGATAGCATTGTGCACAACCAATCTGCGCCACTTCGAAATGCATTCCACGAAAAAATAGCAACGTTGCCGAAAGCTAAAATTTTGGCTGTCGACGATATGGAAATGAATTTAAAACTGCTTCAAACCTGGCTCGGCAATTCCCCCGTGACACTTACGACAACCATCAATGGTTTAGATGCAGTAAACCAATGCCAGACACAAGAGTTCGACCTAATCTTAATGGATGTGCAAATGCCGGGTATGGACGGGCTTCAGGCCACACGGGAAATTCGTAAGTCCCCACTCAATATGGGGACACCGATTATTGCCGTAACCGCTCACGCATTTAAAGAAGAGCAAGAGCGCCTGTTAGCATCCGGAATGGACGACTATATACCCAAGCCAATAGAGGCTGACAAATTAATAGACCTGATAAAATCTTGGTGTATGAACATTGAGCCTACAGAACTAGAAGTAAGTTCAATTGACTGGCAGCTTGCACTTAAACGTGCCAACCAAAATCAAGAAGCAGCAAAAGAGTTATTAGAGAGTTTCATACAGCTTATTCCAGAAACATTAGCGTTATTAACGCAGCTTTGGGAAGCACAAGACTATGAAGGATTAGCGCGTGAGGTGCACAAATTGCACGGCGCCTGTTGCTACACAGGGCTGCCTAAAATTCAACACCTTGCTAACGAGACTGAAACAGCGCTAAAACTTAAGCAGTACGCACTAGTCGAAGAACATTTACCTTCCCTTATCGAGGAAGGCAACAAAGTGATGGTGGAGCATCAATCGAATTAGCCGTTATGCTCGTCTACTGACGTATTTCTTGAGGACTGACATTTCATGATCAAGGCTGCGAATTCATCGGCATCGCGATCTAGTTCTGAACTAGAGATGAAAATATCAAAGCCAAGCCGTTTTCTAAGCTCAACCATGCGGTGAGCTAACATGGCCTTTATCCCCTTTATCGTTGTCCCATCATCCATTGTGTACTGCTTGTCATCGAACATAGACTGCTGATAGCAGCTGCCAGACGCACAGTTATCATCATCGCCCTGCATAAGTAACGGACGTTGTTCCATAAGGAGATGTGTGGCTAAGCGCGGTGAAATAGTGTTTAGAAAGTCTGTATAGCTCTTTATCTTAAACCCAATGGTTTGCAGCGGAACGTGCTCAAGGCCGTGTCTGACACGAGGGCAGTCGGCTCGCTGTAAGTTATCCCAATGAATTCGCCAGCTTCCCAAGCGATGACGATAAGTGATGTAGTCTTTCGCTATTTCCAAGCTGTAGTCAGGCTCTCTAATTTTGAAATAACCAATAAGCAAACATACTAGCGCAGCACTGGTAATAAATATGCCGGCTAAAAACAACCAGTCGGGCATAAAACTCAGCCACAACGCAGAAACGCATAGCCCAAGCACGCCGAACACAACACTTGTTATACCGTTACTTTTTGATGCAGCTCGAATGAAAATAGATTCTGCGTTAGCGCCAGACATAAAAATATACCACCATCATGATTACGGCCCACAAGACATAAAGCCTTATTCGTCTACATCTTATACAATCGGTATGCCACCAGCGTTTGAAAAAATTGACCATAAGCTGCCTACGTGTATAACGGATTACGATGTATAGTTACGATGAAACCAGTACTAATAAACAATGTTTTCTTTTTTTACGAAACAATTGAACGCACAGTTTACTTGTTATGATAGCGATGTCGTAGCGCTTTTTGGCAGCTGTCGCTACCAAAAAGCAGCGATAGCTACGCTGATTCACTTTGCGGATTTTGGTTTTTAAAGCGATAACGCTGAAACGCAGCTACGATTGTGGGCGTAAATACCAATGACAGAATTACAGAAAAACCAACACCACCTGCCAACACAACAGCAAGAGGCGGCCAGAAACTACCTTCACTGAATAACAGCAGCGGAATAAGCCCACCCACTGTAGTAAAGGTAGTAGAAAGAATGTGACGGCTGCAGCTCATGGTTTCTTCAACAATGGCTTTTGTATCCCCCTGCTTAGCTTTGGGATTGGCGTTAATAGCTGCAATCACAACAATGGAGCCATTAATGGCCACACCGATTAACCCTGCACAGCCAAGTAGCGGGTTAAAACCAACCGGCAAGCCTGAAATCCACAGGCTAAACATGCCTAGCCCAACCGATAAAATGGCCACTAGCCCTATAACACCGGCCATACGCAAACTGGTAAAGGTTAGAATAAGCGTGGTAACCATTAACACAAGTAGCACCGGTGCATAGGTGGCTAGTTTCCCCAGTGCCTGCTGCTGCTCGTCAGCATCACCGGCCAAATGTATACGATAACCTTTAGGTAAATCTAAGCGGCTTTCTAATAATTCGCGAAGCTGATTACTGGCATCAACTGCTGGTACGCCTGGAAGAAGGAAAGCCTGAATACGGTTTAGCCTCTCTCCATCAAGGCGCGTTATACTGCTGGTCGCTGGCTGAAGTGTTAGCGTGGTTACAGCGGCAAGTGGCGACCAAGACGCAGCGCTATCGGTAGCAACCGGAATGGGCATAGCGTCGACGCCCGCTAGATTTTGCCTAAACTCCTCGTTTAAGCGCACGCGCACTGGAATTTCTTCAGTACTTTCCAGCACTGAACCGCCGGTAACGCCTGAAAAGTTTACCTGCATTTGACTAGCCAGCTCAGTGAGCGTTAACCCAAGGTAAGATAGATTATCGCTCTCGGCATTCACCTTCAGCTCTAGCTCACCCATTGATACACTAGCAGTAGACTGAGATATACCATCAACTTCAGACATTAGCATCCGTACCTTGTCGCCAAGGTCGTTAAGGATGTTTAGGTCTGGGCCAAAAATTTCGACTTCTACAGGTGCCGCTATGGGCGGCCCTTGACCGAAAGAGCGCACTACAATTTGCACTTCTGGATAGGCAATATCTAAATCACGCTGCAACTTCCCTATCAATAACGCAGCATTTTCCACAGTATCCGTGTTGACTACGGCATTGGCAAAATACGGCGTATTGTCTCGGGTCATTACTTGGTTGTAATACACCGAAGGTGCCGAGCCACCTACTAGCCAGCTTACTTGTGTAACGCTTTCCTCGGCTCGAATAGCTTGATCGATACGTTTAACGTATTGCGTTGTGTTGTCGATGCTTGTGCCTTCTTTGGTCCAAAGATAAACCTCAAACTGGTCTCTGTCTGCACTTGGGAAAAACACGTTTGCAAGTGTTGATGACAGTACGAATCCAGACAAGCACAATACAATAATTACTGGTAAAACAAGTATGGGCTGCTTTATCCAGCGACCAAGCTGTTTACTAAAGGCAAGGCTCAGCGACGGCGCCTGTATACCTACGCGCCACCATGATGATGACCTTTCTGCGTTAGCGGCTTCACTATCGTGTTTTGGTAAAAAGCGGGCAGCCAGTGCAGCAATAACAGTGAGTGAAATAAACAACGATCCAATTAACGCCATAACCACGCTAATGGCGATTGGCCCCACAAAGTCACCAATATTGCCATCAAGTAAGAAAATGGGCATAAAGCCTAATATGGTAGTCAGTGTTGATGCTAATAGCGGGGCAAACAGGTGCGACACACTTTTCGCCATAGCACCCACACGCGTTAAGCTAGGATCTTGAAGATTTATTCTTATTTCATCGGTAATAACGATGGCGTTATCAATAAGTAGACCGATGGCGATAATCATACCGAATATCGA
>ENA-OWNT01001658-OWNT01001658.1-seawater-metagenome-genome-assembly--contig:-NODE-1658-length-26848-cov-5.178365_pt1 | contig 26848 bp, 19 predicted proteins | sample MGYA00238136_ERZ651165 | MGnify/ENA primary metagenome ERZ651165 (study PRJEB26861, sample SAMN08777766) | seawater metagenome | isolation source: coastal seawater | place: USA: Florida | collected...
CTAACCACACCGTTTCAGTACCCTACGCGGGTTTTGGAGTGATGACACTCAGCACGTACACCATCCAAAAATTTATCCAGACATGGTTTCAGTACCCTACACGGGTTTTGGAGTGATGCCATGGTTTAAAGTGGCAGAGCCTACCGATGATACTCAGTGTTTCAGTACCCTACGCGGGTTTTGGAGTGATGCCATTATGAGAATGGCGAGAAGCATGTTATGTGGGAATATGTTTCAGTACCCTACGCGGGTTTTGGAGTGATGCCATTTTCTGCGGTGTGTAGGCGCGTCTACCGGACATGCGGTTTCAGTACCCTACGCGGGTTTTGGAGTGATGCCATCCCCGCCCCGCTCAACCATACGATTGATAAATGAGAGTTTCAGTACCCTACGCGGGTTTTGGAGTGATGCCATTCACCGCTCCGAAAATCACAATTAACACGAAATACAGTTTCAGTACCCTACGCGGGTTTTGGAGTGATGCCATCTACCCCGAATAATACAACAGTCCTGATAAATTTGCTCTTGTGACGCGAAAAACCGTATTTTGTGCCGTTTTTGCTCATCGTTTTTCTGACCCATCCGGCAAAATTATCATGGATTAGCACATGATGTCTCAACTTGATTCCTGTCACAAAACACGGGGGAGTTGAGTCAACTTCTATTCACTACAAAAAGCCAAAAGCCAGTGGCTAAAGGCTAATAGCCAATCCTCAGTTCCCCGTAGGAAAGAGCTTTTCAGCATCTCAGCAATTTAGCCTGTCAGCTTCGCGAAATTTATTCATTCCACTACCGCAAACTAACAACTGACGACTAATAACTGATAACTCTTGCTCAGTACCCCGTAGGGTTAGGTGTGTCCGCAGACCGATATCATCGCCTTTTTCGGTGTTATCCTTGGCATTGTTTCAGTTCCCCGTAGGGATAAGCGTGTCCGCAGACATGAGAATATTGCCGTATATGACGACGCTTATGACTTGTTTCAGTACCCCGTAGGGTTAGACATGTCCGCAGACCTACTACTTGGATAAGTAGTAGAACAAGAGGATTGAAGTTTCAGTACTCCGAAGGGTAAAAAGTATTATAGCAGGTCAGCCCATCTGCAAGTCAGCTTCGTGAAGAAAACTCAATTAACTACAAAAAGCCAACAGCCAGTGGCTAAAGGCTAATAGCCAATCATCAGTTCCCCGTAGGGATAGGCGTGTCCGCAGACCCTCGCGTGACACACTTTAACAGTATCCCGAAAAACCGCGTCTGTCAAGCGATTCGGAGACCTGTTTTTAGACATTTTGTATTCACCGCTAGAGGCTAAAGCCATCCAGCTACAAAGACTCGGGCGCTAAAGCGCACTTCAAAAAAGTATGCTTCAGCATACGACTCCAGTTAGCTAGTCGTTTTAACGTCTGGCAGGTGCGAAAAAATCCCCGGCGAATTAGTTGCACATCATAAGGACAATAGGGTATAGTTAGAGGCAGCAGAGGAAATTGCCCTTTCTTCTGCGTAATACAATTTCACAGAGGAGTCCTTACCGCCGTTTCACAATTTCCAGATCGGAACGACGGTAAGTCCCGGAACATCGGACTGAACCAATGTCTACGTTATTCTAATGGACAGAGTGGGGATTGTCACGGTTATCTGATGGTTTCGCAGATTTGGTTGATGGGTGCTGCGTGTGCTTTTTGCCGTTCGCCCGGAGAGACACATCGCGTTTTGGCGAGCGTGATGCTGCTTCTCTCCGGCATAGAGTGCGCGGTCGAGACTGTTTTACAATAAGCCTCTGCCCCGATATACCGCTTCGTATGACACCTGTCTACGGGTGGCTCATCAACTGAAAGGATGATGTTCCGGGTATTTTTTGCTGATGCACGCTTAAATCCTGATGATATAATGGAGGAAAGAGTTCTGTAGAGACCCTTATGCAACGAGTACCCTCCCGCACTGTATTTAGTGAGATTACTGATTTTCTAGCGACCAATCCATCACCTGAAGCTATCATTACTTACCGCCTGCCGGATGATTTGCAGCAACGGGCAAGCGACTTGCTTGAACGCAATGGTGAAGGTCAACTAAATTCAGACGAACACGCCGAAATGATGGATTTTGTACGGGCAGATCAAATGATGACTCTGCTTAAGGCAAAAATGAAACGCAAACTCAAGGGCAAATATCCCTGCACACTATCCTGATAATTTCATCAACCGAAAGGATGATGTTCCGGGTATTTTTTACTGTGTTTGCGGGAGAAAAAGCAGATGACACTATGCCATCTGCTGTGTTGGATTCAGTGGTTTTCAATCCTGACGCTCTAATGCGTTGTACATATCGTTGAGTTGCCCGGACATGAAAGGCTCAAATTCGCCACCGAGTGCGGCGTAAGTCCCATAATCTGCAACTGCCAGAGTGTAATATTCGCTACCAAGTTCATAGTAGGTGGTCGCACGATACGCATAAATTCGTGGATTATCTGGCTCGATTTCAAGCGCACGATCATAGTCATTGAAGACTGTTTCCATGTTACCAAGCCGGAAATTGGCATAAGCACGGTTGCTATAGGGATTGAAGCGATGCGCCGACATAGGGTACAGGCGAATTGCTTCTGTGAAATCGGTGACTGCCGCTTCATAATTCTCCATTTCCAGATAAGTAAATCCCCGGACAGTGTAAAAATATGCGCGACCTGGCTCTAGCTCAGTTGCCGTATTTAAATCGGTCAGCGCGGCGTCATAGAGTCCCAGCATCAGATAGGTATAGCCCCGTGTGGCATAACCGGGCGCATAAGTATCATCAATTCCGAGGGCAGTCTGACAATCATCAAGCGCTGAGAGATGCTCTCCCAATTTGTTCAGCGAATTCGCACGTCCGTAATAGGCATGACTGTATTCCGGCATGATTTCAATGGCACGGGTGAATTCTTCCACCGAAAGCTGATACTGTTCCTGTTGATAATAGGCTACTCCGGCATGATGATGCGCCATCATCTCCTCATATCTTTTTGTATTGCTGTGATGAATAAGCAGACCTATCAGCATAAGTGTCAGCAGTGCTAATCCGACAGTTTTGACTACTTTTCCGGTAGATGATGAATCGTCATTTTTGCGTTTCGGTTTATAAGTGAACATGTCCAATCCTCTTATTGATTATCCAGCACAACCTGCATTGCTTCGATTTGTTCCAGCATGAAGGGTTCGAACTGCCCTTCTAATTCAGCATACATTTCATAATCTGCTATCGCTAAGTCGTAGTATTCAATGCCAAGTTCATAGTAAGTGATGCCGCGATTATGATAGACTTCCGGGTTTTCGGGGTCAAGTTCGATTGAGCGTACATAGTCATCAAAGACCGTTTCCATGTTGCCGAGGCGGAAATTGGCATACGCACGATTGTTATAGGGATAAGCCAATTCATCCTCCGGCAATAATTGGAAGGCAACGTCATAGTCGGCAAGCGCTCCGACATAATCTCCGGTTGCCGCTTTATAATAACCACAATTATTGTAAGCCCAGCCCGCTTCGTATTGAAGCAGATACTCACAGTCAGCAAGTGCAGCATCTATATCACCACTGTGAAAATATGCCGATGCACGTCCTAAATACCCGTCAAACTGAAACCCGTAGCTTTCTTCAATGAGCAGGGTAAAATCTGCGATGGCGGCGGCATAGTCTTCAGTTTGAACATAACTGTGTCCCCGATTTTTATATGCACTCCAGTGATCGGGACGCAGTTCAATTGTTCCGTTAAAATCTGCGATTGCTGCCTCAAAATTCCCCCGGTCAACCTCAGAAATTCCGTCCCAATAATAACGATTGGCTCTATGGTAGCGATCACTGACTGATTTTTCATACATACTGAAAAGCACTGCAAGAACGATCAGCAGCAGCATTATGCCGAACAAAATCGATACTAGGGGACTGTGTCGGACATCGCTATTTTTACGTTTAGGTTTTTGCGGAATCATGATTTTCACTCCTGACGATCTAAAGCACTTTGCATTTCTTCGATTTGTTCCTGCATAAAGGGTTCGAATTCGCCTTCCAGGTCGGCATATGTTTCATAATCTGCAATCGCTAAGTCGTAGTATTCAATGCCGAGTTCATAGTAAGTGATGCCACGATTATGAAAGACTTCGGGGTTTGAGGAGTCCAATTCAATCGAGCGGGCATAGTCATCAAAGACCGTTTCCATATTACCGAGGCGGAAATTGGCATAAGCACGATTGTTGTAAGCATAAGCAAATTCAGGATAGAGTTCGATTGCCCGGTCATAATCGGGGATAGCAGCTTCATAGTCACCGGAATTCGCTCTCAGATAGCCACGATTATTGTAAGCGTTATAGGTATCGCTATCCAACTCAATCGCATAATTATAATCGGCAAGTGCAAGGTCAAGATTGCCTAGATTATAGTGATAGCGACCCCGTCCATTATAAAATTCAGGATCATAGGGATTAAGTTCAATCGCCCGTTCAACTTCGATTAATGCCTGTTCGAATTGTTCCAGTTGTCCGTAAGCATAGCTTCTTGCACGGTAGGCATATGCCTCATCGGGATCGAGTTCGACAGCTTCATCAAAATCCACAAAGGCAGCATCGTAATTTCCCAGAGACCGATAAGCACGTCCACGATTTACCAGCGTATCATATACCAGAGAATAGCTACCGTTTTCGATGATCCATGTGTAATCATCAATCGCGGCGTCAAAGTTTTCCAGACGATAATATGATACAGCACGATAGTAGTACGCCCTGTCGTATTCTGCGTCAAGTTCAATAGCAGAAGTGAAGTGCGCGATAGCAATTCCATAATTTTGTTGCACGTAAGCGCGTCTACCCTCGTTATAAAAATCGTAGGCAGTGTAGGCATATTGCTCCGGTTGCTGATGCTGCACCGTAAAGACAAGCACGCCAACAATTCCTGTCAAGGCAATTACCATTGCAAGCAGGACGTTACGTAATAAGAATGACCGTTCATCATTTTTGCGTTTGTTTTTGCGCTGATTAAATTTGAACATAACACGATCTCTCACAATAAGGGGGAACTGTAATAGTAGTTTACAAGATTTTTATTACGTCAGGAAATACAGTAGAGTGCGCGTAGGAGATTAAATGGACAGGGGACAGATAAGGTCATCTATCCCCTGAAAGTTTTTTTGATCAAGGGAATAATCAAAACGATCAGGTTAATGATGTGCTTTTTGCGTTGATTAACCATCTTCGCAGGGTATCAACGGCAAGATTTCTTCTGACCATGGGCGACCATCAGGCAGAATCGTGTCTTCATTCAACTGATTGACCTGCAATTCTTCAACATCAATATCAATGTTGTTCAGACTCGTGCCACGTAAATCTGTGTTGCAGAGAATTGTTTCATTAAATGAGACGCCGAATAAATTGAGTCCACTCAGGTTAGCCCCGGTCAGATTGCTCCCTACAAATGTTTCAGGGCTAAACAGCGTATCGTCTCCGGTTAAGTTTGCCCCGGTCAGATCCGCCCCTTGCAGAATGGCAGAATCGAGATTGGAATTCTGGAGGTCGGCATTTATCAATATGGCGTTTGTCAGGTCAGCGTTGTAGAAGATGGCACTTTGCATAATTGTGTTACTCAAATCAGCATCTACCAGTTGTGCGTTACTCAAATCAGCATTACTGAAATCTTGTCCGGCAAGTGTTCCATCGGTAATCCAATTTGCCTCACCCAGTAGACGGACAGCTTCCAGCGCAAAGGCGTTATCAGGGCTACCAAGCTGGAGAACAAGTTCTTCTTTACGATTTTGTATATCAGCATATTCTTCAAAGATGAGGACACCGAGACCTAGCAGAATAGTGGTCACAATTGCTCCGACTAATTCTGTTGTGATTCCCTGCCAGAAATCTGACCACCAGTCAGTTTTCTCAGATGATTTTACCGGGCTGCTATGTCGCATTCGCAACCGGAGTCCCCGACGGGGAAATTCTGATGGTAGAGCAGAATCTTGCTTGTTCTTACCTGTATTGCGATAAGAATATCTGCCAATGAAAAGGGCTAAGATCAACATAAAAATCAGGAATATTGCGGAAACCACAAGCTGGATTTGTACATCACCTATGGCATTTCCCATATCGTTACAATTCAGGAGTGTTTCGCAAAATGTGTCCATAAATGCCCTTTATAATCTGTACGGGGTTTTAAAAAAGAAACTGATTTCACGGGGGGACACGATGGTAATTGTGTCCCCGGGAAATTGAGGGATTTGTTGATGTTGTGCAGGGTACTATTGTTGAGATGCTCTTCTGGCATAATCAAACAGATACAACCTGATATTGCCGTTTGAATCGCCTACTGCAATGCCCGATGCTGCGGGTATCCATTGGAGATGCATCGGTGTGCCTCCAGTTTCTATTCCGGCAAGCCGTTCGCCAGTGATCGCATCCCAGACGTTAACATACCCGTCCAGTCCCGCACTGACCAACCAGTTGTTGCGTGAACTCCAACTTAAGCTCACAACCGGTCCATCATGTCCCTCGAGCAGGAAACCGCCTTCAAGAGCGTAATCTGCTTCCCGGTTATCATCTTCGGTATCCCAGATAGCAATCCATCCCGCATCGCTGGCGGTTGCGATGTAATTACCATCGGGCGACCATGCAAGACTATTCATGGAAGTTCCTGCAAGCGGTTGACGAACCAGAATCTCTCTCAGATTGTTGCCATCAAGACTGAATATCTGGAATGAGCCGCTATCATCCACAAAAGCCATCCTGGAGCCTGTATTATCCCAGGCAATTTGCGTTACGGTTAAGTCAATATCGCGGGCAGTTACTTCTCTGCCATCTGACCAGCTCCAGACATTGATAATACCTGCCTGGTTCGCCGATACCAGATATTGCCCGGTCGGGTCGAAATCCAGATCAGTTATACAATTGAAGCTAGAGTCTCTTTGATTGATGATTTCACGGGCAAGGGCATTTTCTTCCCAGATTTTGATTGAAGGACCACAACCACCCGTTACAATAATGTCATTGGTGGGATGCCAATCAATTGCCAGTGGTCGATCTTTATGGGCAATTGAATTGCCCTGTAGTCTTCCGGTGGTATCAAAGATCGAGAAGTTGAGATTGCTATCAACGACGCCTATCAGTTCTCCATCGGGATCCCATGCCAGCCCTAGAACTTCACCGGGTGTTGCTGAAATTTCCCAGGAATCAATTTCTGATAAACGATCCGGCGTACCGGGTTCGATTTCCCAGACATAGATCGCACCATTGTTATCGCTCGCAACAATTTGATTGCTACTTTCAGAGAACCAGGCAACAGAGGTAAAGATTACACCTGATGTTTCACCCGCAATGTAACGATCAATAAGGTTATACGGGTATTGTGCTTCCAGTACATGAATTGCATTGTTAGCCACAATTGCAATCAGGCTACCATCCTGCGACATACTGGCTTCAGCAACATTCTCAAGATTCTGTGCGATGAAGTTGCTATTGCATAACGCGCAATCCGGTGGAAATACAAGATCGGTATAGATACGGACTGTGCCATTATCAGTTAAAGTGATGAGGTGGTTATTGCTTTGATTCCATAGAACATCAACGCCACTAACACGCACCGTATAATTATCTATCACAGCAGCATCTTCTGTTTCGGTGTTAATGATACGTACTAGACCGGATGTATCGACGGCAGCAATGTATTGGTCATCGCGCCAATCAATTTCGACATAATTGCTTACCAGAATCGATTGAACAGCAAGGGTATCAAAATTCCAGATTGTCAAACGACCTGCCCCGACAACTGCGAGTTCGTTCATGTCAGGATTCCAGCTCAGGTCATTAATCGGTTCTCCATGATTGAGGTTCATCCCGGTTTCATCCGTAATTTCTTCAATCTCATTGTCGTTGTTCAGCGTCCAGAGGCGGGCATTGCCATCCTGTCCCACACTGGCAAATTGGAAGTCTGATGCAAGCGGATTGACTTCTATCGCAGTGATCCCGGCGCTATGCCCCGTAATATCATCATCAATACAGCTTACGGGTATCGCCTGGAAACTATCATTCGACCAGATACACATGTTACCTGTTGCATGTGCTGAAATCACAAAGGTATCGTCAGGATGTACGATAATGTCATTGATACGTCCATGAGCGGATCGCTGGTTGTATGCAGGATGAATCTCAATGCGCGTCGGGAATTCATCCCAATCGGCGGCTTGCGGTTCCACCGACAAATCTATTATCGGTCTACCGATGCTATAATAAACCGGACAGATAGATACCAGGGGAGCACAATGACTATGTGCATCATCGTTTTTGAGGATATAAACTGTCTGACGGACACCGGTATCATCCAGCCAGAAGCGGTCACCATCACCAACTCTAGCAAATTCGGTTTGTGTTACATCACATACATCAGGTTGTTCAAGTGCTTCATCATAACGATAGACAAGACAGGTACCGGGGTTCAGAACATAATCATAAAATTCAAGAATGTCAAAACGTATTTCAGGTGAAAATGTCGTCAATTCCCCGTCTTGATCCGCCCGGAACTGAAATCCAGCTACGGATGTGGGTTCATTATGGGATACATACAGTGTCATCATACCGTCTTCAATGAACAAGGTTAAATCAGGGTTGGTTGATGATTGCTCATTATCATCGGTGTTTGTATTTTGCGCGTGGTTAATACCGGAGGTTAAGACCAATAGAATTGCTAGGACAGCTAATTTTCTAATCATAGACCCTACCCTACCCAACTTAACTGGATAATTACATTATTATTTTATCGTATTCCAAAATATTTAGCCCCCCAATCTATAGGGGACTTTGTTCGATTTACGTTTGAAAATATATATAAAATCGTCTGGATATAGTATGTGCCCGGCAGACTGTTTACAAAAAAGGTTGAAATAGATGAGAGGACAGATAAGGTTATCTATCCCCCGTAGTTTTAGTTATCGTCCTGTTGCATGAGCCAGCGTCCGCCGTAAATGATCAGCAGGGATATGAGCATTAAGGGCAAGCCAATAATGTAAACATAAGCGGGTGACTGACGGGCAATCATGCGAACATCGACTAACATGCTTCCCAATGAGGCAACCGGGGGCGAAATACCTGCACCGAGGAAACTCATGGCTGTCTCAAGCAAGAGTGCTTCAAGCACAAATACCAGATAGACCCCCGCTAAGGGAACAATCGATTTTGTTGGATTACGATTATCCGACAAAAGAAAATCAGCAGCATATGGTATCAAGATTGCGCCGATTGTGGCTGTTATCATCATGGTGCGCGTATTAAAATCGGACTGAAACATCGGCGTGATCATCAGGATTATCATACCCGCAGGTAAGGTGCGTCCAAAATTTTTGACGAATGGTTTGAGTGGCGGAACTGCATAAGCCAATATTGCCAGAACAAAACCACCTATCGCTGCGATTAATGCCGCAACAACCGCAACGCCAACGCTTGTATTAACCGCACTTATCAAACGGGCTGCTGTATCGCGTCCGAGTTGGTCTGTTCCCAGCAGGTGTCCTTCACTCCCCAAAGGTAAATACGTTTCCGTGAAACTCTGCTGATTCGGGTCGAGATCGAGTACAGTTTTCAGAACAGGCGGCATTATCAAACACAGGGCAATGGTGATCATTGCAACGATGACCGCCGGATTCTGGAAAGCTTGTCCTAACGACACAGACGGACTATTTTTCGTTTTATTGAATGGTGTGTAATCCGGCAATGGCGTCGAATCGCTTATTTCTTCTGCCATGAGTGATGACGCATCAACCTGTTTTTCGGTGTTCATCAGGTCTTCAAAACTCGCAGCTTCAGAATGCTCCTGCATTAAATTTTCCGGTTCATCGAATACTGAATAATCCGGTTCACCGGGGTCAGGATTCTGTGGCGATGTCGTGCTATACGGCGTATATCCACCGGAAGCATCACCACCATAGGGGGTATATACGCCGACATGATTCCAGATAATCTGTGCAATTGTGCCGATCATCACGCTCAATGCCAGAAAAATCATGAAAGTAGCTGCCATAAGCGCCATATCCTGTGAAAGAACAGACCGGAAAAACAGGTTTCCAAGTCCGGGGAAATTGAAAATAACTTCGACCAGCACAATCAAGAAAATGAGCAAACCGCTATCCATCACGGAGAGTGTCAAATTTTGAACGGCGGTGCTGCGCTGCGTTGAGCGTTGCCGTAACCAGACACGTCCCAGCATCGGCAGGCTAATGGATAACACGGGCATAATCAGGTATTGCGCGTAACTCAGTATCGAACCGCAATCGCTCCTCGTGATATTGACCTGACAGCGTCCGGCGATAGGCAACACTCCCAGTTGCACGCCAAAAAACAGCGTCATCGCAAGTGCCAGCCAGAACACAGGAATCGCCGCAAATATCCCGCCAATTTTAATGTCATTGAGGAAAGTCATAGCCGGTGACAATAAGGCGGTAAGCAGCATGGAGTAAACCAGCAATTCAAGGGTTGCGGGTAAGCGTGAAGCAATAATGTCAAATACTGGCTGCCGCGTCGAAATGGACATCCCGGCATCGCCTGTAAGCATGTTGCCGACCCATTTCACATAACGTATTGGCGCAGGTTGATTGAGCCCTAATTCTTCCGCAATGGCATCCCGTTGTTCAGGCGACATATTCGGATCTCCGAACATATATTGTGTCGGGTCACTCAAATTGGTAGCAAAAACTATGATTGAGGCGAGAAAAAGTGTCACAAATGCACTGATAATCGGTAAGCCAATTTTTTGCATGAAAGGTGCTCCAGATATATTTTCACAGCATACAATAATAAGTGTAGCATGTCTTGAAAACGGGGCTATTGTAATACAATCTGTAATTTCAAATCCACTTAAACGGCATTGTAATATGGTTTGCATGTCTGACCGATAAAATTATGCTACACTCAACAGTGGTCTATTACTATGCACGGTCAGCATGGTGTTTTTGGGTAGAGTATCCATTTCGGTGTAAATCCGGTGGACATGCAGAATCGTGTCCCTACATCGGAGGAGTGTCTTTATTTTTGACCCCGAAATTACGCAAAATGCAGGGACACGATTCTTCGCGTCCGGGGCAAACATCTTACAAATTTGAATTTCAACCGGAACAGATAGACTATCCATTTTTGCGGCGGATTACCCTTGAAAGTGATTCTGGACTATAATGAAAAGGGTAAAATTATCATCATTAGTCAGGGTTGTTCTTATTTGACTTATTTTGAAGCCCTCTGAATGTTGATACGCAGGAATTCCCATCGGGATGAGATACAGGGCAAGTGTGAATTTCTCAAGACTGATGACACATAATTTTTCAACTAGACAACGGGTTTAAAAAGAGATGTCGGGTCAAAACGTATTGATGCAAAGTTTAATCAAGCCCGGTACGAATACGCATTTTCTCGTGATTTCCCCGCGTGGTTTTGAATGGATAAACTCACTGCGGGAGATGGTGGACGATGTTCATTTAGCTAGCAATCCCGAAGAATGTGACAAGGTACTGGCAACACAAAAACTGGATATTATCATTTATGATGACACTGCTTTTGATGTACCGGCGAAGGATGTCATCGAAGATTTTCGCTTACAAAAACCACGTGCGCTCTTTGCTGTCATCAGCGATAATTTACCGGTCGATTATTACAGTGAATTGATCGCGTCGGGTGCTGCGGATGCGATGTCAGCATCCCTGGCGACTGAAATGATGCTGCAACGGATCAGTGCGCTTGTTCGTCAGCAACAAAATAACAAAGAACAGGCATTCCGTACCCGTAAGCTACACGCGATTAATCTCTTATCACAAAAATTGCATAACGCCGAACATCCCACGTTGATGATTGTCGATGCGATTGAATTGATTTGTAGTTATTTCGATGTATACGGTGTGGCAGTCACGATTGATAACGGCGACCACTATCATCTGTATGCCGGAACACGGGACATCAATAACCGCCGTCGTCTGTATGAGACCAAAGCGGCAATGGATACCGATGACCCCTTGCGCCAGGTGATTCTCTCCAAAATGTCGATTGTGTTCCCCGATATTAGCTTGCATCCCCATTTCACGCCGATTCCGGTGATACAAAATCCACGTTCTACAGTGGTTGTTCCGGTCAAACACGGGGCACAGGTCATTGGTTCACTGGCATTTTTCTCCGATGGTGCGCCATATAGTTCGGCTGATGTCGCGATGTTTGAATTATTGGCGAACAATTTCGGCACGGCATTCCACAATATCAGCCATTATCACTGGCGCGAGATTGATGCCCAGTCGATGCGCTATGTGTTGAAAGCCTGGCCCGACCTCAACGGGGTCTATACCAAACAGGAAATTGCTACTATTGTTCATGACTATATTCTGGAAATTGAAACCGTCAAAACAGTGGGTATCTGGCTATTCCCGCAATCTGAAATACAGGAATCTATTCTGTATAGTGGATTGCCAGATTTTCAGGATGCACTAAAAGATTTGCATGAAAAAAATCAACTTGCCGCTATTCAAAAAGAATTCGAAGGCGGTCTACAGCCCCTCACCTTCCATAAGCGCATGGCTCAGATGGATGCCTTGATGACCCTGTATGATTTGCTCGGGACATCCCAGATTACGATTGTGCCGATTGCAGGGAACAGCTTCGAGGGCATGATGTTACTCACCAGTCATGTATCACAGGGCATTGCAGCAACAGATTTCAGTTTGATCGAAAACCTGACGCGGGTCTCGGCAAATGTGCTGGAACGGAACACTCTGATTGAGTCGATTCAGGAAGAGCGCATCAAATTACAGGAACAGACCGGACGTGTTGAAGGTGTGTTGCGTAGTATTGATGAAGGTATTTTCTTCGTGGATGATGATGGACAGGTCGTGTATTGTAACCCGCAATTCACCGAATTGACCGATATTATCCCGTCGAAAGTGCTAAACGAACCCTTCACCAAATTGTTTGATTTATTATCGGCAAAAGTTACCGATAGTCCGCAGGTACTGGAACAACTGGCTCTGGCATCCGAACAGATGCAGGGTGAAGGGACAGAAGAAGCCTATCCGATTGTGGAACTCGGCGATGCCCCTGACGAATCAATTATTGTTGAGTTCATGCGCGTTGATATGGAAAGTGAACGCAGTGGCTGGATTGGTGTGATACAGTCGAAAGAGACAACCACAATCAGTGATGCGCCGCTAACGCAGAATGCCCTGCTCCAGAATATGCTGGAAGATATGTCATTGCCATTGATTGACCTCAACAACACCACGATGATGTTACCGCAGCAGTATGACATGCTCAGTCCACACAATTTTGAGCATTTGCTGCAACGTCTGGAAAATCAGGTGCAGGATGTCCAGTCGATGTGGGCAAATTTCGTTCAAATTTATAAGGGCGAAACGGCAGGTATTAAAATTCGTGCAACCACCGTTGAACCGGCTGAATTTATCGAAAATCTGCTGACCAATCGACGCATGTTACTCTATAGTCGTCAGATTCGCTTCGATAAGCAGGTCGTGAATGCCCTGATTCAGATAGATGAGCGTCAAATCCGGCAATGTTTCATCAACTCGATTGAATTTTTGTCGCATGTTTCGAATAGTGGTGCGCCTATTTTCGTTGGAATTACCAATCAGGGTAATCAGGTTGTGTTCACATTGCAGGAGAAAACCACCCTCTTGCTCGAACATGATGTCAGCAATATTTTTACACCGCGACGGGGTGAGAATTTGAGCGATGATCTGTATCCGCATCGTCTCGGGATGTACCTTGCGCGGCAAATCGTCGATGCACATGGCGGACAACTGAGTATCATCAGCAATCGTGGCGCGGGTGTCATGATTAAATTGCAATTGCCTTTGATGTCCGATGACGAAACAATCATTCCGATTACTGAGCCGGAAGATACTTCCAGCTATAAAGCACCAACAAAGGGACTGACCATGACCCTGATGGAAAGTCAGTCGCGTTTCCTGTCACCGCTCTATCCCGAAATCGAAGCACAGGGACATGAGATTATCCTCGAAAAACGTCTCGATGACATTCTCATGGACTTAAAAATGACCAAAGTCGATATTGTGCTGATTGAAGTTGACCGCAGTAACACGGGATTGGTCGGACAGGTGCAACGATTGCGCGGTGCATCCGAAGTGCCGATTGTGATGATTTCACTGCCGGACTTTGAAGATGAATGCTTGCAGGGTGTGGCGCACGGTGCAGACGATTATTTCATTGTGCCATTCAATGAAGAGAAATTGCTGGTGCAACTCTACGCGATCTCAAAACGTCAGGAACTGGCAGCACGCACAGCCGAACCGATCACTGTCGGAGATTTGACAATCGACTTCTCGCGGCGACGGGTCTTCCTGAACGATAAATTGATTGACCTGACCACCAAAGAGTATGAGCTATTGCGGGTGCTGGTGATGAATCGCGGACATGTCATGACGCATAAACGCTTGCTGGCGAAAGTCTGGGGTCCCGAATACGACAACGAGACGCAATACCTCTGGGTGAATATCAGCCGTCTGCGGCGGAAACTCGAACCAACCAAAGACAGTCCGCGCTACATTCAGAACGAACCGCGTGTGGGCTATGTCTTCTCCACAGAAGACGAACACTAGAAAACGTGAATCCCTTCTGAACTCAGGAGGGATTTTTTATTATTGAAAATAGATTTGCCAGGGTATAGCAATCGTTCACAGGGATTATCGTGGCAAGACATATCCTTCTGTCCGTATCAACGCATAGCCAGCAGCATATGCGTCGCGTTCCCCCTGTTCCGATGCCGCAGTAAAATAATCTTCACGCGCTTCTCCATAGAACAGTTTGAGAGGTATTGTACCCGGTATCTGGTTTCCATAAATATAACCTTCGGTACGCACAAAGACATAACCATTTGCAACTGCATCACTAATGCCTTCAGGTGTTGCAACTGAAAAATAATCTTCCCGTTCGGCGTGATAGTAAAGATGAAGTGGTATCGTATCCGGTTGCGGATTGACATAAATGATGCTTTCAAGGCGAATGAAACCATAATTATTTGTAATGGCGCTTTGTTCACTATCGGCTAGAGCAAGTGAGAAATTATCCCCTCTACCAGAATGATAATAGAGCCGTAGATAGACAGTCGGAGCAGAAACCAGATTATCATTTACAGCAACTTCTTCTCCTAATAACAATCTTGCGGCGTTTCTGAGCAGAATTACTCCCTGCTTTGCATTATTTGAGCAATCCGAATCGAGGTAACTTTGCTCCCAAAGGTCAATTTCATTTGTGTCGATTGCCGCTTCAAACGAATCCAGAATTGCATCTAACGTACATTGGCTTTCTTGAGCGTAAACTGATGAAGAGGTTAGCAATAAACATAGAAGAACAAAATATATTTTTCGCATAAACGCCTCCTGTTTTAATTTTCTTTCGATTCCGCATATTTCATTTTTGCACAGATTATCGAAAAGTATACCTTATTGGATGATAAAAAGCCTGGCTGCATCAGATAACTGTCTCGATTCGACCACCAATAGAAACCGAGATGCAATTGACAGTAATGAATTGTAACGACGGAACGATAGTCGCAAGATAGTCATAGATTGAGCTTTTCCCCGTAAGATAAGATAGCGACTTTTTATGAGATCGTAACAGACTCGTCCCCTGCATCAGATTTATTCTGAACACAGTCACTAAGATGCACGCTCCCATAATCACAACCGATAAAAAACTTGCAAAAGAAATCGGCAAGCACGCGGAATAGGCGTTCAATAAGCGCTTGCTCTCTAAGCTGGGAGATGTAAACACATAGATAAAGGGAACAACATGTCAAACACACACTACGATGTCATTATTATCGGCGGACGCTGCGCCGGAGCAAGCCTCGCCTTACGTTTAGCAGGGAATAATCTCAACGTCCTCTTACTCGATCGCGCAACCTTCCCTACCCTGCCCGATGTGCCATCCAGCCCGATTTTCCATCCGGGAACGATAGGTCTGGTAGACGAACTCGGAATTCACGAATCTGAATACACACACAAAGGTAGCAAAGTCGAACGCTATATGCTGAATTTTGTGAATTACTTTGAAGCAGAAATCCCGACCTCCCGTATGAATCTGGATCGCAATTATTGCTACGGTATTGATCGCAATCACTTCGATACTGTCTTATGGGAACACGCCGCGCAAGCAGAAGGTGTAACAGCCCGTGATGGCTTTTCTGTCACACAGATTCTCAAAGATGAAAGCGGAACTGTCCGGGGTATCATCGGTCAATCTGCGAACCATGATGCAGAAACATTTACGGCTGATCTGGTTGTCGGTGCGGATGGTCGCTTTAGTTTTTCCGCACGCCAATTCGGAGCAGAAGCAATAGAAGAACGCAATGAATTCGTGACAGCGTCGTATCATGCTGAATGGGAAAATGTCGATGACTATGCTCCCGGTTTGCCGGATGCGGTTGCCATGTACGATACAACAAAAGGCTTTTCCTTGCTGGTCATCCCGATTGCTGAACGTAAATACATTGTCTGCACCTATATGCGGGCGGAATATGCAAAATTCGGTGCAAGAAAAATAGAAGATGCCTACTGTGAAGGCTTGCAACGTGTACCTCATCTCTGGAATCGACTGAAAAATGCCCGTCGTGTCACAGATGTTGTTGGCGTGAAACGCATTGGCAACGGTTATCGACAGGCATACGGTCAAAATTGGGCGCTTGTCGGGGATGCGGTGCATTTCAAAGACCCGCTTGATGGTCAGGGGATTTATGACGCGCTGCTGGGATCGAAATTACTGGCACAATCTATCCTGAACTGGAAACAATCCGGCACAGACTGGCAGTTAGCAGGCGCAGACTACGAAGAAAAAATGATGGCAGCAACCCATCCGATGTTCTTGCAGACAGTCGGGCGTGTCAAACAACAGATGCACACGGAAGCACCGGAATTTCTGCTCAAGACTTACCTGCGCTGGATGATGAATGACCCTGATTATCAGAGCCAGTTCATGCGCTATATCAGCCGTGCCATCGATCCTGCTGACTTCAAAACTGAACCATCCATTTCACCCGGCATCCTGTTTAGAGGGATTGCACGCGACCTGCGCCAATATTTTAAAGCCAGCTAAACAGTTTCATAGCAATCCCTCCTCAATGCAGGAGGGATTTTTTGTTTAATGCTTCCGACAAACAATATTTATGGATTATTTATTGATTTCAAGTGTCTGCATAATCTTATCGCCTATACTTGCCCTAGTACTCAACCAAAAAGGATTTTATACAGTGGCTAATAGGAAGCGTGAAGAAATTAGAGAATTACTGGAAGAATTGTGTTCGGATGATGAACAAAGTGCTACAACAGCATTTGATACTTTATTAGCAACCGAAAATTTAGGGGATGTGGCGAAGCAGATGGCAAGTGCTATCCAATATGGACGCAATAATCCTGAAATTTTATATGCCAGATTGCTCCAACTCCCTGCACCGGAACGAATTCTCAAAGGCTTACTTGAACTTTCGTCAGCATTAATACGAAAAGGTAAGCCCTACCAGCAAAAAGCACATCAGTCCGTTCTTGACGGTATCGAGGAATTAAAAGCGGCAGGTGATGCAGAGACAATAGAAAAAATCGTCACAGATAAATACTTTGCATCCGATGAAATCATCGCAAGCGGTAAACAGGCACTCGAATCTATGGGAAATGAAGCACCTGAGACAAAACCCGCAATGCGCCCGACATTACGTGTAGATTCGCTCAATGAAGTCACCATAGAAGATGATTGGATTAAATGTAGCGCCAGCATGTCAACTTACCCCGGACATGAAGACCTGACTTTGACGTTCAATATTGAAGGAGCAGTCATTCAGATGGTGAAAATCAAAACCGATGACCGGGATGACTGTATGAAAGTGTTAAAATCCCTCGAAGAACGCGGGTTTATACAATCAAGCACACGCAAAGAACCGGAGTTTGAGTATTTCTATTACAAGCGTGAAATCTAGTTGCGCCGGAATGAGAGTCAATCCCTCTCGAAACCGGGAGGGATTTTGCGGCGAATTTATTCTTCGCCCTCTTCTTCTTCATGACCCGGATTTTCAGCGAGTTCACGGTCAAGCAGATAGAGACCCGGTGAAAAATCGCCGATTAAGGTCAATTTCTGGATGAGATCATCGACCACTTCTTCTTCTTCGACCTGCTCATCAACAAACCATTGCAGGAAGCTATCGCTGGCATAATCGCCTTCTTCGCGTGCCATTTTAACGAGATTATGAATCGCTTTCGTCACTTTGACTTCATGTGCCATCGCATCTTTGACTGCATCGAGAGGACTATCCCAATCATGCGGGGGTTGTGATAATGCGGCAAGTTTGACCCGTCCACGACGACTGTGAATGAAGTTATAGAGTTTCATCGCGTGCATCATCTCTTCTTCGGAGTGATGAAACATCCAGCCAGCAAAGCCTTTTAATCCCATATCTTCAAAATAAGCAGACATCGAGAGATAGGTGTAATAGGCTTGCATTTCCATATTCACCTGTGCATTTAAGCCGTCCTGCATCTTTTCTGATACCATTGTGTGACCTCCTGTTGATGATTAATCATCCTAATGTTACCGTATAACAGGTAAATGTGTTATTGGATGAAAGCAAAATCCCCCTCTGTGTCGTTCAGAAAGGGATTTTTTGTTTATCATTTATTCAGATGCCGGAATGCCATTTTCAAAGGGATTCGGTATGGTGGACTCAACTCCGGCGACATGCTCGAATAAATCATCCAGCATATCATGTGCGGAGAGCAAGGTATCCCCCCACCAGTAATAACCAACTTCAAATGAGCGTCCATCTGCAACCGCCGGGAGTGCATCCCACAAAGGATTTGCCAGAATTTCATCTGTGTCACCGAAGAGGAAAACATAGTCGCCATCTGCCAGGTCGATATTTTCTTCGGAAATGAGAATCTCAGGGCGTCCACCCATATCGGCAATCACCGTATCATAGTCAACAGTCTGTGCTTCCGGTCGTCCGAGTCCCACATCATCAAGAACATAGGCGGCGGCTGACCCTGTAATGACTAAGCCAACCTGTCCCGGCAAGGTGCGAACCAGTGAAATTTCAATATCACCGCGATTTTCACCGAGGATTTCCTGTAGTTCAAGCACACGAGCATCGTAATCAGCTAAGAGTTGCTCAACGACCTCAGATTGTCCGAGTGCTTCACCACCGATAATCAGACGTGTACGCCAATCACCATACGGCGGGTCATAGAGAACGGTTGGCGCGACATTATCAAGCACGCTATAGATACTTTCGGTGAAAAAATCTTTGAAACCGATGATTAAATCCGGTTCAGCATTGACCACGACTTCGAGATTCGGCGGGAAACCAATATCCGGGGCGGTTGCCATCAGTTCATTGAAGGTGTCTTCAAGTTCAGGGTGCATATCGGCATAGGTGGTGAGCACCAGTTCCGAGGAAATCCCCGGTTGCTGTCCGGTAATCAACATCAGTTCATAGATTGCCATATCCAGCGGTGCGACCCGTTGTGGATTTTCCGGGATACAACTCTCCCCCATCGCATGAGTCATCGGACGGAAACCCGCTTCACATTCGATGCTTGCGCTGTCTGTATCACTTTCAACAGGTTCACCGAAGATTGCCTCAAGTTGTGGAAGAATGGCTTCTATTGCAAAAGGCAAACTCAACGGTGAGCTATAGTGCAGGGCATTTTCCGACAGCGCATCAAAATAAACGATACGCCCTTCCTGTACCGCCGCCAGTTGTCCGAATAAAGGATCGCTTTCCAGAGCTTCGCGCCCACCGTCATAAAACTGTAGATTGACGAAAGCAATCAAATCTTGATCGAGTATGTCAATTCGTTCTTCGCTGAGGTTGGCATAAAAAGCCTCTCCTGCAATTTCGACCAGTTCATCAGGAACAACAAAGCCCATATTTTCAAAAAATTGACCGCGTGTATCCTGTGCTGTATAGAAGCCGAATGATCCATCGAAACTATAGGTTGGTGCAACAGTCTTACCTGCAAATTGAGGATACCGTTCACGAATATCGACGAACATGCCATCAACCTCTGCGATGATTGCTTCCGCTTCATCTGCCTGACCGACCGCTGTACCGATCATTCGCATAGATTCCTGCCAGGGCATTCCATAGTCGATATAATCACCGGATTGCGGCAGTGTCGGTGCGATTTGAGAGAGCAAATCATATTCTTCCTGTGTCATGCCGGAAGTGACACCTGTAATAAGGTCAGGCTCAAGAGCCAGAATCGCCTCAAAATTTAACCCGCTCCGCATGTCGAGGACAATTGGTTGCTCACCTTCAACATAGTCATCTGCCCAGGGTAATACAGCATCGGTTTCATCGCCATACCAGTAGCGTATAGCAACCGGTGTGATTCCCAGCGCTAATAACATATCCTGTTCGGTGTACCCTACAGAGATAACCCGTTCAGGATATTCTGTAAATGTTGTACTGCCGTATTTGTGTTCAATTGTGATCGGAAAATCTGAATTATCCTGCGCGAAAATCGGCGTAATGCTGATGAGCAGCAAGGCGAAAATGACAACAGATACAATACGATATTTCATTAAAGTTATCCTCTTTATACTGTGTCACCCGTCACATCGACAGGTGACATAAATTAATCGCTGGATGGTTCTTCTGTGGCTTCCGCTTGTTGTAATGCCTGTGATGGACTTGCAACCGTCGGTTCAATATCGGTCAGGTTAGCGAAGAGATCATCCAGAATCAGATTGACAGTCAGATAAGTTTGTGCCCGTACCCAGTGACCGCCGACAACGTGAACATTGCCAGCCTGTACCCCTTCAAGCGATTGCCAGAGTGCGTTAGACTGGAATTCTTCCATTGCCAGTTGTCGCTCAGCAACAACATCGGGGTCGGATGACGACCATGTGAAGATGAAAATTTCATCCCCGTCAGCAAGATCCAGGCGTTCCATGGAAATATTGACGTAACCCCAATTTGCACCACTTTCACTGAGCGTTGTTCCGGGATTAATCTGGAATTCGGGACGCCCCAATCCAACATCTTCCAGCACACGACCCGGCGCAGAATCTTCTAACCAGATAAGAGGTGTTTCAGTGGTCGGGAGCATCAATGAAACTTCGATTTCGCCACGATCATCACCGAGTGCAAGCTGTAATTCTTCAACCCGCGCATTGTATGTATCCAGCATTTCGTCAAAAGTTTCCTGTTGATTGAACACATCCGCATAAAATTGCGTCGATGCAATCCATTCACCTTTGTTGAGTGTGGGATCATAGATCAGCAGTGGCGCAATTTCCTCCACACCGGAAAGGTCGAGAGCAGCATCATAAAACGCAATAATCAGATCAGGTTGTAATTCTGTCAAAAGTTCCAGGTTCGGCGGCCAGGAAAATTGTTCGACATCTTCCAGCTCATCACCTAAGCCCGGTGTAAATACATTAATCTCACTGGCAACATAAGCAAAAGTGCCGACAATCGGACCATCTGTGTAAAGCAGAAATTCAGTTCCTGCCATATCAAAAGAGGCAACCCGTTGTGGATTTTCGGGAATGCAAGTTGCTTCGTTGACCAACAATTCATGGTCGAACAGGCGGAATCCGTCTTCACAGGTCGTTTCATCCTGTGCGCTAATCGGTGCAATACTCACCAGCAAGATAGCCAGTGCGAGAATAAAAAATACACGATATTTCAAAATTTTTCGTTCCTTTTGCTTAATTTATGATTCCTGGATAAGGTATGCAGTCCGTCAATGAACTGCACACTGATTGTTACTGATTCCATCTATCTATGAATCAGCCAATGCACTCCGTACTCTGGCTTTCTGTATCGGAAAGAAGACCACTATTGACGGCATCTTCCAGAATCATTCCGTATGCAGTGACACCCCGTCCTTTCGACCAGAGGTTGCGGTCAAAGACATAGACACGGTTATTGCTTGCTGCATCAAATGCCTGCCACAGAGGATCGCCTGTTAGATCATCCAGAATCTGCTGATCTGCCGCGTTACAGAGGACGACAATAGTCGCTGGATTGACCGAGGCAAGCCCTTCCATATCCAGTAGATATTGTGTTTCACCGTCGCGTACTTCAAGCGCATTGCTGCGTCCGAGACTTTCCAGGAAAGACCCCATGAAGCTCTCGTTGGAATGAGCGGTAAAACCACCTGACCAGAGGACACCGATGATAAAATTGCCTGCATCGGGGCTGGTCGTTGCCAGTGCGCTATCGAAATCCTCTTGATACGCCGCTAGAATTTCAGCAGCTTCAGCGTCTTTGTCCACAACTGCCGCAATGGTGCTGAACTGCTCAAGTTGATCGTCATAGCTACCGCGCAAGCTGTTGAAAACAACAGTCGGAGCAATCAAGCTCAATTGATCGTAAATTGCTTCGTGACGTTGTAAATCAGCGATGATGAAGTCGGGTTCAAGTTCGACGATTACTTCAAGATTCGGTTCTGCCCGTGTGCCGACTTCAACTGCCCCGACATCGGATGTATAGGCATAGATATATTCGGAAGGCGCATCGACTGCAAATCCAACAGGCGCGATTCCCAGTGTTCCGAGATGGTCAGCATAAGAATATTCAAGTACAACAATCCGTTCGGGAATAGCCTCAAGCGTGGTTGTGCCGAGTTCATGCTCAATGGTCATCGGGAAGGCGCTATCACTTGATGTTGTTTCCCTTGCAATGCTCAGTGTCGGGGTACTGGCTTCGCTATCGGTCAGATTGGCGAAAAGGTCATCAATCACCAGATTTGCCATCAGATAGGTCTGTGAGCGCCACCAGTACGGACCCACGTAGTACACCTGGTCTGCTTGCACTGCCGAAAGCGTATTCCAGACCGGATTATTCTGGAATTCTTCCATTGCAGCATTTTCAGTTGCCAGTACATCAGGGTCGGTTGTGGCATAGGTGAATACGAAGATTGCATCGCCATCCGCCAGGTCGAAACTCTCTTCTGTAATAGAAATCCAGCGTTCAGCACCATAACGTTCGGTGGCTGCTTCGCCGCTTAATGCCTGGGATTCCGGGCGGGCAATGCCAGCATCAGATAAAACATAACCCGGTGCGGTATCTTCCAGCCATAGATACGCGCCATAAGAGCTTGTCCCGACAATCGATACTTCGGGGTCGCCTTCTATTGCGTCCTGTAATTCTGCAATGCGTGTTTCGTAATTGGCAATCATTTCGTCATAGAGTTCCTGAGTGCCTAAAACTTCACTCCAGAATTCCATCATGATTTTCCAGTCATATTCTGCCGCGACCATGACGACAGGTGCGATTGCTGAGCCAGCTTCGACATCAATATCGCCATCAACTGCTAAAATGATGTCCGGTTCGAGTGTCAGGGCAACTTCTAAATTCGCCGGATAGCCTGTATTGGCAATGCCTTCGAGCGCAGGGGCGAGTTCCGGTACGATGACAGGGATTTCATCATGCAACCAGCTTGCTGTGCCGACCAGTTCCATGTCAGTGAATAGAACTGTTTCAAGAGCAGCGACTTCTAATGCCAGCACCCGTTGCGGATTTTCAGGGATGCAAAGCGGGTCTCCTGCGAGATATTCATGATCGAAAAGGCGGAATCCATCTTCACAGGTTGTTTCATCCTGTGCGTTAATCGGTGCGATGCTCACCAGTAGCAAGGCAAATACGAGTATAGATACAATACGAGTTTTCAAGTCATACTCCTTTTGAGTTAAAAATGTTGTTTGGTCTATCAAAACCACATGCAGTTCCCCCTGAAATTGGAACTCACAGGTTTAATCGTCAGTTTCTTCTGTTGCTTCCATCTCCGGTTCGTCATTTGTCAGGAACGGATTCGGCGAAACTTCTGCCGGGTCAACCCCTGCGACGTAGGTAAACAGGTCATCCAGCACAACATGGGCTGAACGCATCCCGCCAAAGCTCATCCAGTGACCGGCATCAACACGATATGCCTGTTCATTTTGTACGGCGGGGAGTGTTTGCCAGATAGGATTGTTGATTGTGTCTTCTTCTAATTGCGCCGCCCTATCGTTAGCGCCACCAACGACGTAGATGAGAATATCGCCCTCGATATTTGCCAGTCCTTCAAAATCAAGCCGTGCAAAACTTTCTTCATCTGTTCCGCTTTCAAATTCCGGGCGAATGACCCCCGCCTCACTCATGACAGCTATTGGTGCGTAGGCATTTGGTGCTTCGCGGTATAATTGGAATCCATCAGGAACAATTCGCAGGAAGGAAACGGTCAGATCATCCGGCACAAGCGTCTGAAGATCAGCAATACGGGCGTCGTATGTATCAAAGGCATTTTCTGCGCGTTCCGGTGTTCCGGCGGCATCTGCGATCGTCGCGTACCAATCTTTCCAACTACCATTGCCTATCAAAACCGTCGGTGCAATTTCACTGAAGAGATCAAATTGTTCTGACTGAAAAAAGGCATCTCCGATAATCAGGTCAGGTTCGAGGGTCGTAATCGTTTCAAGATTAGGCGCATCAAAATCTCCCAGGACTTCGATTCCGTCTATCAGTTCTGATGGAAGAGTCGCCGGGAAACCGCCATCGCTGGTAAAGCTGCCTGAACCGATGACGGGTAAATCCATTTCAAGGCTCATTTGCAGAGAATAGAAAGGATCAAGCGTTACAATCCGTTCAGCCGTTTCTGGAACACAGACTGACCTGAGAATGTATTCGCTCTCAAACAGGCGGAATCCGTCTTCACAGGTTGTTTCATCCTGTGCGTTAATCGGTGCGATGCTCACCAGTAGCAAGGCAAATACGAGAAGAGATACAATACGAGTTTTCAAGTCATACTCCTTTTGAGTTAAAAATGTTGTTTGGTCTATCAAAACCACATGCAGTTCCCCCTGAAATTGGAACTCACAGGTTTAATCGTCGGCTTCTTCTGTTGCTTCCATCTCCGGTTCGTCATTTGTCAGGAATGGATTCGGCGAAACGTCCGCAGGGTCTACACCCGCAAAATCGACAAACATATCGTCCACTACAGCATGAACGGAAACAAATCCATTGGATTGCCAGTAGACTGCTTTCGCGAACATGCGATCATTTTCAACCGCGTCCAATGTTGACCAGAGCGGATCGGAACGATAACCTTCAATCACGGCTGCGGCGGAGTCTCGATCATCTTGATTGACATTGCCGTTAACGATAATGATGACATCAGCGTCAACCAATGAAATCTGTTCATCACTCAACTGGAATATCAATCTGCCATATTCCTCAAGTGAAGCTTGCGGGGTGACAGGCAATGTCTCAACCGGAACAAATCCAGCATCTGCCATCGTTTCCCGGAGAGGCATTCCCGGTAAACCAACATAATTTACGTCGCCGGAATTCTGGACATAGACCATCGATGCACCGTCAAATTCAGGTAACTTCAATTCGTGTAAGGTTTCGATGCGGGCTTCATAGTCTGCATAGAGGGCATCATATTCTTCTGATACTCCGATGACCTCCGCGAAAAAGTCTGTCAAATCTGACCAGTTAACAGGCTGGAATGCTGCAACGGGTGCTTCAATGACAGTTGTGAACTCCCGTAGTTGTTCGATTCCGGCTTGCCCCTGATACACAAGAACCAGGTCGGGGTCTGCTGAGAGTATGGCTTCAACATTAATTTCGAGCGCCCCGAAGACCGGAGTCTCGCCAATGAGTTCGTTAACACGGCTCAGTGTAGCGGGTGCGCCGCCGTAGATTGTCTCCAGATAGACTTGATCGGGCTGTGCGACAGGTTGCATATCCAGCATCAGCATGAGTTCTAAAGCTGTCAAATGCTGTGCGATAATACGTTCCGGGTTTTCCGGCACACAGATTGCTTCTGCCAGTAAGTCATGTTCGACAATACGGAAACCCTCTTCGCAGGTAATGTTATCCTGAGCGTTAATCGGTGCGATGCTGACCAGCAAAATTGCCAGCACAAGAATAGAGAAAATACGATATTTCATGTTGATATAAATCCTTTGCTTGATAGAAATGCTTCGATATGGATATGGTTTTGCAGTTCAAAAATAGCTCTCACTCAAGCGTTTCTCTAACCACTGCCGCCCGGATTCCGCAAATTCGAAAATCTGGCAGGGACAGGCATAGTGTCGCGAGAGACTCAAGCTGGCTGTTAATCGTCTGCGCCGACGTAAGCGCTTTTCCGTGACGAAAGCGATCCCCGCACAGGGTAGAGGAATCATCTGTAGTAGCAATCGGCAATCAATGTCGTTATCGCCACCAATCACCAGCAGACCGATACAGTTTGTTAAGCCCGTGACGCGATATGTAATATCATGGATGGCAGTGTACGGACTAATTTCGATGATTGGATTGTGATGTGTATACATGATGCCCCTCATGATTTGCTGAAAATCAGGCTGTGACCTGGAGTTCAAATTCTTTGATAAGCTGTGCAACCCAGGCTTCAATGCGTTCCGGTGTCATGTCAGACTGATGAATCTCGTCGATGCCCAGCCCCATAAATTGCCCGTTTTCAACACCCAGCGATTCAGCAAATTCGTAACCCTCAGTACCGGTGAAACCAACTAAAGTTGCACCCCGTGAGCGCAATGCACGCCCGAGAATACCTATCGCATCTAAGAAATTGTCGGGATAGCCGAATTGGTCTCCGATACCGAAGAGCGCTATTTTTTTGCCTATAAAATCGAGTTTTTGCAGTCCGGGGAGTGCGATTTCCCAGTCATCCTGTAATTGACCGACATTCCAGGTGGGTGCGCCGAGGATGAGATAATCGTATGCCAGCAGCTTTGTCAGGTCTTTGATTGTGCCGATATTGATAGGTGGCAAGTCACCAGCATCTATCGCTTCCCAAGCGGATTGAATCTCATAAGCGATATTTTCAGTTACGCCTGTTGTACTCC
>ENA-OWNT01001660-OWNT01001660.1-seawater-metagenome-genome-assembly--contig:-NODE-1660-length-26824-cov-6.131865_pt1 | contig 26824 bp, 21 predicted proteins | sample MGYA00238136_ERZ651165 | MGnify/ENA primary metagenome ERZ651165 (study PRJEB26861, sample SAMN08777766) | seawater metagenome | isolation source: coastal seawater | place: USA: Florida | collected...
CACGACAACGAGGCGCAGCTCGACACGAACGGGAGCTGGGGATACGGCGGCGGCCTGTACGCCTTCGACTGCGACGTGGACATCGACGGCCTCGTGGCGGAGGACAACGCCGCGGTGCGCGGCGGCGGCTTCATGCTCGGCGACTGCACGGCGGACCTGACGAACATCACCGCGACGGGCAACGACGCCGACCGGGGCGGGGGCTTCAGCGTCATCGGCGGCGAGGTGACGATCGAGGGCGCCACGGTCGACGCGAACACGGCCACCGTCGTGGGCGGCGGCTTCTACCTGAGCTCGGACGCTGGGCTGACCCTCACGAACGCGGTGGTGACGGCCAACTCCGCCCCCACGGGCGGCGGCGGACGCATCGCCGACAGCAGCCCCACGGTCGACCAGTGCACGTTCGACGGGAACAGCGCGACGGACAACGCCGGCGCCCTGCTCATCGACGTCATCAACGGCGCGGCGACCCCCACGGTCAGCTCGAGCCTCTTCCACGACAACACCGCCACCGTGGGCGGCGCGGTCCTCATCGACGAGGGCGCCCCCTACCTCGTCGGCAACGTCTTCACCGACAACGCCGCCTCCAACCTCGGCGGCGCCATCTACGTGGCCGACGCGGGCGCCACCACGATCTCGGTCTGCACGTTCGACGGCAACAGCTCGGTGAGCGACGGGGGCGCGGTGCGCTTCCAGGGCGGCCTGGGCCACGGGATCGACACCTCGATCTTCCACGCCAACAGCGCGTCCAACGGGGCCGCCGTGCACGTGGCGTTCGGGGCGGAGGTGACCATCCAGCACACCACCGTCGTGGGCAACGCGGCCTCGTCCGGCGGCTCGCTGCGGGTCACGTCCGACAGCGCGCTCACGGTCCGCAACTCCATCGTCGCGTTCCCAACGAGCGGCTCCGGCATCACCGCGGCCAGCGGCTCCACGTGGACCATCGAGTACAACGACGTCTGGAACACGACGGGGCCGGAGTTCAGCGGCTCGCTCCCGGATCTGACGGGCAGCTTCGGCAACCTCTCCGTGGACCCGGAGTTCGTGGACTACACGAGCGACGGCGTGGCGAACGACAACCTCCACCTCGCCCTGGGCTCGCCCTGCATCGACGCGGGCGATCCCATCGACCCGGACGAGCCCGACGGGACCGCGCCCGACATGGGGGCGTACGGCGGCACGAACGTGGGCCTGTGGACGACGCTGCCCGAGGCTGGGGCTCCGGGCGGACCGGTCGGGGACGACGACGACGATGACGACGCCACGGGGGATGACGACGACGCCACCGGCGACGACGACGACTCCGCCGGCGATGACGACGACAGCACCGGCGACGACGACGACAGCGGCACCACGGGGGACGACGACGACTCCACATCCGGCACGTTCGGAGACGACGACGACGCGACCCCGCCCCCCACCGAAGGCTGTGACTGCAGCGCGTCGGGGAGCGATGGGGCCTCCGCGCTCTACCTGCTGCCCGCCCTCCTGGCCCTGCGCCGACGCCGGACTTGATCCGCGCCGCTGATCCTCTACAGTCCCGCCGCTCCAGCAACCCCTCAAGACCGAAGGCAGCTCTCATGGCCATGCTCAGCCACACCGACCTCCGCAAGGGCGTCAAGATCGAGATCGACGACCAGCCCTACATCATCGTCGGCTCGGACTTCGTCAAGCCCGGCAAGGGTCAGGCCTTCACCCGCGTCCGCATCCGCAACTACCTCAACGGCAACACGATCGATCGCACGATCAAGTCCAACGAGAAGACGGTGAAGGCGGACATCGAGGAGCGCACCTGCCAGTACCTGTACGCGGACGGCGAGTTCTTCCACTTCATGGACGGCACGACGTACGACCAGTTCCAGTTCACCGAGGAGTCCCTGGGCGACACGGTCAAGTGGCTGGTGGAGAACGAGAGCTACAGCATCCTCTTCTGGAAGGGCCGCGCCATCTCGGCAGAGGCTCCAAACAAGATCGACATCGAGATCACCCAGTGCGATCCCGGCGTGCGCGGCGACACCGCCCAGGGCGCGAGCAAGCCCGCGACGCTGGCCACCGGCGCCATCGTGAACGTCCCGCTCTTCGTCGAGGAGGGCGAGTGGATCCGCGTCGACACGCGCACGGGCGACTACCTCGAGCGCGTCAAGAAGTAGGTCCGTGACGGACTGGCGCCCCACGGCGTCGTTGGACGTCCTCCGCGCGCGCGCACACGCCCTCAGGGTGGTGCGCGCGTTCTTTCAGGAGCGTGGCTCCCTCGAGGTCCAGACTCCGGCCATCGTCCCGTCCCCGGGGGTCGACGCCTGGCTCGACGCCCCGGCGGTGGAGCTGAACGGGCACCCCCGCTTCCTCGCGACCTCCCCCGAATACGCCATGAAGCGCCTGCTCGCAGCGGGCAGCGGATCGATCCACCAGATCGGGCCCGCGTTCCGGGCCGGCGAGCGCGGCGACTGGCACGAGCCGGCGTTCACGATGGTGGAGTGGTACGAGCTCGACGCCGACGACACGGCCTGCATGGACACGACCGAGGCGCTGGTCCGGGCCGTCGCCCGCGCGCTGTCGGACGGGCTGCTCCACGCCCTGACGTGCGCCGTCTCCACCGCGGAGCCCTTCGATCGGATGACCTACCGCGAGGCCTTCGCCAGCGTGACCGGGATGGATCCGGTGGACGCCGACGTGCGCCGGCTCGGCCGCCTCCTCCGGGTGGCCGGCGTCCGCACGCCGCGCGACGCCTCCGCCGCGGAGATCGAGGACCTGGTCCTGGGCGCGGTCGTGCAGCGGCAGCTGGGCGTCGAGCGGCCCGTGTTCGTGACCGACTGGCCCACCGATCGGGCGGCCCTGGCGCGGATCCGGCCCGGGCGGGACGCGGACGGCGCGCCCTCGGCCGCGCGGTTCGAGCTCTACGCAGGCGGCGTCGAGCTCTGCAACGGCTACCACGAGCTGTCCGACCCGGACGAGCAGGCCGCGCGCATCGACGCCGAGAACGCCCTGCGGGTCGCGTCCGGCAAGCCGCCCTACCCCGTGGACGCGGCCTTCCTCGCGGCCCTGCGCCACGGCCTGCCCGACTGCGCCGGCAACGCCCTGGGGTTCGATCGCCTGCTCATGTTGACGCAGGGTGTCTCGGACATCGGAGCCGTCGTGAGCTTCCGCGTAGAGTGACGCGCGCATGCGCCGTCTGCTCCCGCTCCTGATCCTGCTCGCCGGCTGCCCCACGCCCCCGGAGGACCCGATCGAGCTCAGCCCGTCGGACCTGCGCTGGCTGGACTGGGTGGAGCAGGAGCAGGACGACGCCGTGGCCGCCCTGGCGGAGCCCGTCGTCGACTGCACCCAGCGCACGGACACGTCCTTCGGCGTCTTCCATGGCTGCTACGACTGGCACTCCGCCGTGCACGGCGTCTACGCGCTGCACGCCGTGAGCGCGCTGTTGGACGAGCCGTCCTACCTGGCGGTCGCGGACGGCCTCCTGACCGAGCAGGCCATCGCGGACGAGCGAGCCACCATCGAGCAGGGCGGGCCGCTCAACGAGATCCCGTACGGGTACGCCTGGTTCCTCCAGCTCGCCGAGGCGCGGGGGGACGCCGGGCGAGACGATCTGGACGCCCTGGCGGACGTGGTGGCCGACCAGCTCGCCACCTGGGTCGCGGACCTGCCCCCGGGGGCCGCGGAGTCCGCGGTGCTGTCGGACGACTACGGCAGCGCGCCCTGGGCGGTCGTGAACCTGCACGCCTGGGCCGAGCGCTCCGGCGAGGACGCGCTCGCCGCGGACCTGGTGGACTTCGTCCGCGACGAGGTCCTGCCGGCCGACTGCGCGCTCGAGGACGAGGACGACTACCGCGACGACTTCTTCCCTCCCTGCCTGCATCGGGCCCTCGTGCTCACCCGGGTCCTCCCAGCCGACGAGGTCCTCGACTGGCTGGACGGCTGGGTGCCCGATGACCCGCGCCTCGATCCCGTGGAGGAGTTCTCACGCCCCCACCCTGCCGGGCTGAACTTCAGCCGCGCGTGGGGCCTGTGGGCGCTGTTCGAGTCCACCGGCGATCCCGTGTGGCGGGATCTGTGGCTCGACCACGTCCAGACCCACCTGGATCTGACCGACTACTGGCGGGAGGACTACGCCGCCCACAGCCACTGGGTCCCCCAGTTCGGGATCCACGCCATCGCCCAGACCCGATGAAGGAGTCGCCGTGCGCGCCCTGTTCCTGACCCTGCTGCTGCTGCCGACCCTCGCCCACGCCGACGATCCGCCCGAGGCCGCGCCCGGACCCTTCGGGCTGACGGGAAGCCTGTCGGAGCGCTTCGACGCGATCGTCGCCAACGACTTCGCGCCCGAGCTGACCACCACGGTCACCGACGCGCGCATCGACGACGGCGTGTTCTCCCTGCACCTCGTCGAGGGACGCGTCGTGCCACTGCGCATGCAGGCCGGCCCGGTCATCGGCGGGTGGTTCACGGGGACGTGTACGGCGAGCTACGCGCCGCCCGTCGGGCAGGAGCGGACGCACTTCGAGCTCCGCACGGGGCTGCGGGAGTGGAAGGACGTCCCCTGCGACGAGGTCTACGTGCTCACCGCCGACCCCGCCGCGCTCACGGCGCTCGGGCTCCCGGGCACGGGTGTGTTCGCCGAAGAGCCAGCCGCCGTGGAGGACGCCCCCGCCGTGTCGTCCTGGGCGAAGCGCCTCCGCAAGAGCCAGGAGATCTACAAGGCCCCCGGCACGTTCCACCCGGATCTGGCGACATCGTCCCTGCGGCTCGTGGCCGGAGTGCGGGAGGTGTGGGCCGACGACACGCCCTACCTCGACCTGACCATCCACACCACCGAGTCCGCCGGACGCCCCGTCAACTATCCGAAGGTGAAGGACCTCAACGTCCTCAGCTACTCGCGCGATCAGCGCGGCCCCCGGGAGGTGCACGAGGCGGTCTACGTCGCCGCCGGGCACACGGGGGCGGCCGAGCATCGCTACAGCTTGGGCCTGACGTCGCACCCGCTCGAGGGGACCCCCGAGCACGCATACCAGCCCCCGAACATGGACATGCTGGACGCGAAGCTGGACCTCGACATCTCCACAGGGGTCGAGCCCTTCGCGACCATGGACGCCAAGGCGGTGGTCACGGTCACCGCGCGCGAGACGCCCATCGAGGCCGTCGAGCTCGATCTGCTCCGACACATCAAGTTCCAGACGTTCCGGCTCGGCTTCGAGGTCAGCGCCGTCACCGACTACAAGGGGCGGCCCCTGGACTTCCTGCACCGCGGCGGCGGCCTCGTGGTCCGCCTCCGCAGCCCCGTGGCGCCCGGCCAGGCCGAGATCCTGACCATCGAGTACGCAGGCGACGCGATGCCCCGCCTCACCGAGGACTCCTACGGGCTGCTCGCGAACTACGCCTGGTGGCCCCAGCCGGGGTCCCACGATCGCGTGACCTGGGCGGTGACCATCTGTGTCCCGACCCTGCTTCGCGCCGCGGGGACGGGCACCACCGTCAAGACCTGGACCGAGAAGGGCAAGCGCTGCGAAGAGTGGGTCGAGCCCGTGCCGGTCAGCTTTCCGGCCATCAACATGGGCCGCTGGCAGACCGCCGAGCGCGAGGGCCCACGGGGCGTGAAGATCCGGGCCTTCTTCCTGTCCGAAGACGCCGACCAGATGGACGCCGCGCTCAAGGAGAGCGACCGGATCCTGCGGTTCTACGAGTCGATCTTCGGGCCCTACCCCTTCGAGGAGCTCGACCTCGCCCAGGCCGTCGAGAACCAGGGCTTCTGGCAGGCGCCGGCGGGCCTCGTGGAGCTCAGCAAGTCACGGGGCAAGGTCGCGAAGTCCGCCAAGAAGCGGTACCGGCGCGACTTCATCCCCAACGGGAGCGCGATGATCCTGTCCCACGAGCTGGGCCACCAGTGGTGGGGCCACGTCATGGGCTGGAAGACGTACCGGGACCAGTGGATCAGCGAGACGATGGCCGAGTACGCCTCGTTCCTCTACATGAGCCAGTACTACGGCGAGGAGGACTACGCGGGCCGGCTCGAGTGGTGGCAGTACTCCGCCCGGCGCAGCGACCGCTTCGGCCCCATGAGCATGGGCAGTCGGGGGCGCGGCTACCAGGGACAGGTGTACGCCAAGGGTCCCCACGTGATGCACATGCTGCGGCGCATGGTCGGTGACGAGGCCTTCATCGAGTTCGTGCGCACCGCCGCCGCGGCCGCCGCCAACCGCAACTTCGGCACCGGCGACCTGCAGATCGTCGCCGAGAAGGTGCTGGGTCCCGACGCGAACTGGTTCTTCGAGCAGTGGATCTGGGGGACGGGCCTGCCCCGCCTCGATCTCGTCTGGGAGGAGACGGGGGACGTCGTGAAGATGACCCTGAAGCAGACCCAGTCCACGCCCCCGCTGAAGCTCCAGGTGCCCGTCGTCCTCCACGCCGGCCGGAAGGGGCGCAAGGAGGTCCAGCACGTGCTGGCTACGGACAGCAAGGAGATCACCATCGAGCTGCCGAAGCCCCCGGGCGGGGTGAAGAAGGTCAGCCTGGACCCGGGGAACGAGTCCCTGACGAAGAGCAAGGTGGTGCGCCAGGCCGACGAAGAACCCGTCGAGGAAGCAGCCCCAGAGGAGGACGAGAGCGCCGAGCCGCAGCCCATCGACGCCCCCTCCATGGAGTCATCCTGCCTGCATTGACTCCGGCGGGCGTTTTTCGTAGGTTGCGGCACCCCCGACCACCGGGGTCCCCGGCACCCCTCGTGTGAAGCACTCCGCCCCTGGCGGCCGGGATCGTCGCGGACTCCGCCCTGCCTCGAGGCGCCATGACCCAGGGACTCCTCAAGAGCATCTTCAGCATCGCTCTGCTCGCCATCCTCATCGTCGTCGTGGCGGTGAATGTCTGGCAGGCCGATCGCACCGAACGCAACCAGATCGATCTCCTCGATCGGGTCTCTGCGATCGAAAAGAAGATCGAAGACGGCCTCCCGGCCGCTGGTACCACCGCCGCGTCCGCCCCCACGGGCGGGATCTTCGGCAACGAACCCGCCTACATGACGGAGGCGTTCAAGGATCCGAACAACATCCTCGTGCGCGACGCCGCCTGGCTGCCCTCGGCGGCCCAGCAGGGCGGCACCCTGAACGTGAAGTTCGGGTCGGACCCCAAGGGGTTCAACTTCGTGGCCGAGAACGGCGCCGACGTCTCCGAGATCCAGAAGTACGTCTCCATGTTCCTGGTGAAGTACAACCGCGCGGATCCGGGCAAGAAGTCGGCAGATCTCGCCTACTCCCTCGTCATCAGCGAGGACAAGCTCACGTTCACGTTCAAGCTGCGTGAGGACGTGTGGTGGCACGAGCCGGCGGTGGACTTCAGCACCGGCCGCTACGACTGGCTCAAGGGCGACCACCAGGTCACGGCCCACGACATGGTCTTCATGTTCGACATGCTCACCAACACCCAGGTGTCGGGAGCGGCCCCCATCCGCAGCTACTTCGAGAGCCTCGCCAGCTACAAGGCCATCGACGACTTCACCTTCGAGATCAAGTGGACGGAAGCCAAGTACACCCACTTGATGATCATGCACGACGTCTACCCCGTGCCCGAGTTCCTGTACGCCTTCGACCAGGACGGCAACCGGTACGACGAGTCGATCCTCGGTCAGCGCTTCCAGGACCACTGGTACAACCCGCGTGCCCTGGGTTGCGGGCCCTACCGGTTCGTGGAGTTCGAGCCCGGCGTCAAGATCGTGCTGGAGCGCGCGCCGCGGTACCCCATCGGCGGCAACGCGTTCGACAAGATCCTCATCCGCATCCTCAAGGACCAGAACGCCTGGGCGCGCCTGCTGCGCACCGGTGAGCTCGACCTGAGCCAGCTCCAGCCGGGCCAGTACCGCAGCGAGGTCCTGGAGGGCGACGCCACGTCCCCGTACAAGGACGGGTCGCTCCAGGACGGTGAGTACTGGACTCACAGCTACTTCTACATCGGCTGGAACGCGGACAAGCCCTGGTTCGGGGACAAGCGCGTGCGCTGGGCCATGTCCCACGCATACAACGCGGACCTGCTGCTCGAGGACGTCTTCCTCGGCCTCGGCGAGCGCTGCACGGGCCCGATGCCCACGATCAACGCCCCCTACTACGACACCTCCCTGCCGCCCGTGCCCTTCGACCTGGCCCGCGCGGCGGAGCTGCTGGACGAGGCCGGCTGGAAGGACACCAACGGCAACGGCATCCGCGACAAGGTCGTGGACGACGCGCTGGTGGAGTTCGAGTTCGACCTGACGGTGTACGGCAGCTCGGACGAGTACAAGACGCTCGGCAACATCTACAAGGAAGACCTCGCGAAGATCGGCGTGACCATGAACGTCCGCCCGATGGAGTGGAGCAACCTGCTCAAGCGCGTGGACGACCGCGAGTTCGACGCCATCACGCTGGCGTGGGTGTCCTCCCCGGACGTGGACTTCTTCCAGATCTGGCACAGCAGCCAGGCCGACATCCCGAAGGGCAGCAACCGGGTCGGCTTCCGCAACGAGCAGGCGGACGCCATCATCGAGAAGCTGCAGCGGGAGTTCGACTACGACGAGCGCGTGAGCCTGGCCAACCAGTTCCACCGCCTCGTCTACGACGAGCAGCCCTACACGTTCTTCTACACCCGCAAGCGCAAGGTCTACTGGCAGCGGGATCTGGAGAACGTGCAGTTCGCGAAGACGCGCCCGTACATGAACCCGCGTCCGTGGTTCCTGGCGCGGCCGGACCGCTAGAGCAGCAGGGAACGGGAAGGAGCGCGCGTTGGGCGTCTACATCATCAAGCGGATCCTGCTGATGATCCCCACGTTCTTCGCGATCTCGCTGATCGTCTTCGTGATCCTGAACTTCGCGCCCGGCAACCCCGGCGCCCAGTCGCTCGGCGCGGACAACCTCGGGCAGAGCAGCCAGCTCGCGGGCCAGCAGCAGGAGAGCTACCGGCTCTTCAAGGAGCAGTTCAACCTGGACAAGCCCGTCCTGGTGAACACGCGCTTTGCGCTGTCGGACAAGACCATCCGCCGCGCCCTGCAGGACGTCGTGGCCCGCGGCGACGAGGTCGAGGCCAAGCGGAAGATCAACGCCCGCGAGGAGCTCATCGACTGGGGCAACTACGCCATCCCCGGGCTGGTGCGCATCCTCAATGACGATGAGAACCGCGACGTCCGGCAGCTCGCCGCCCAGACGCTGTCGATCAGCGCCCAGCGCGTCCTCATCAAGCAGTACGGCGGCAAGCTGACGGACGAGGAGCGGGAGCTCAACCGGGCGATCGTCAACGAGAACGAAGAGATCCGCCGGCACGTGTACGGCCCGAAGGACACCGCCGAGCGCGAGGCGGCCGTCCAGAGGGCCTGGCTCAAGTGGTTCCAGGAGCACGAGGAGCGGTGGACCTGGTCCGGCTCGGACCGCGTGAAGATCTTCCTGTTCGACACGCGCTTCGCGAAGTACTGGGGCAACCTCGCCCGCCTCGACCTCGGCCTGTCCCACGTGGACAAGCGCCCCGTGCTGGGCAAGGTCCTGAGCAAGCTGAAGTACTCGATCACCATCAGCTTCACCTCGGTGATCCTGATCTACCTGGTGTCGGTGCCCCTGGGCATCTGGTCGGCGGTCAACCAGAACTCGCTGCCGGACCGCGTGCTGACCGTCGTGCTCTTCATGCTGTACAGCCTGCCGAGCTTCTTCGTGGGCGTGTTCCTGCTGAACCTGCTCACGCGCGGGACACCCTGGCAGGTGCTGCCAACCACCGGCTTCGCCTCGATCGACACGTCCCACTTCACCGCGCTGGACTACCTGGGCGACGTGTTCTGGCACGTGCTGCTGCCCATCATCTGCCTGAGCTACGCCGGCCTCGCGGTGCTCTCACGCTACGCCCGCACGGGCCTGCTCGACGTCATCCGCGCCGACTACATCCGCACCGCCCGCGCCAAGGGCCTGCCGGAGTGGGTCGTGATCATCAAGCACGCCGCCCGCAACGGGATGATCCCCATCCTCACGCTGCTGGCGACGCTCCTGCCGACGCTCATCGGCGGCTCGGTGGTGATCGAAGTGATCTTCGGCATCCCGGGCATGGGGCTCTACGTCTTCGAGAGCATCGGCGTGCGCGACTACAACGCCGTGATGGCGGTGCTCCTCATCTCGTCGGTGCTGACCCTGGTCGGCATGCTCCTGTCCGACCTCTCCTACGCGCTGGTCGACCCGCGCATCACCTTCGATTGATCCCGTGAGCGACACGCCCGACACCCCCGAAGTCCCCGCGTCCGGCCACGCCACCGGCAAGGTGCGCGCGCTCGCGGCGGACTCCATGGGGGCTGAGATGGAGGCGCTCCTCGCGAAGGAAGCGGAGGACAGCGACCTCACCTACGGCGACATCGTCTGGACCCAGTTCAAGAAGAACAAGGTGGCGTACTTCGCGCTGTGGGGCCTGGGCGCGCTGATCCTGACGGCGGTGTTCGCGCCCGTCATCGCCTCGACCCGGCCCTTCTGGTGGTCGCTCGAGGGCGAGACGGGGTCGCCGTGGCTGCGCTCGCTGTTCGACACGAACTTCTTCGAGAACCCGGTCGACCTGTTCTTCAACCTGGGGATGGTCCTGGGGCTGCCGCTGCTGCTCGTCTGGCTCGCGCGGGTGCGCCAGCACATGCGCGGACGACTCAAGAAGCGCGCGCGCCGCACCAAGATGCTGCGGGAGTTCCAGGGGACCGTGGTGATCTTCATGGTCACCTACCTGGCGCTCTTCTTCGCCCTCGACGGCGCCGAGTACCGGCAGTACACGGCCGAGGAGCGCACGGCGCGGATCGAGGGCAAGGACGTCTCGGCGATCTACCCGCCCATCCGCATCGACGCCCGCACCACGGGCTTCGGCAGCCTGGAGCGGCCCCGATCGACCACCGAGGTGCGCGTCACGCTGTCCGGCAAACGCGCCCTGAAGAGCACCGACACCGAGGCGGACCTGGCGGCGCTGCTGAACACGGTCGCGGAGGCCGGCGGCGCGCTGGAGATTCGCAAGCTGGACGCCGATCCCGCCGTCCTCGCGCGGGCCCAGGAGGCCAACTACCTCAAGGTGGATCCACCGCACGTGCTGGGCGTGGACCAGAGCACCCGCGACGTGCTCGTCCGGCTGCTGTTCGGCACCCGGATCTCCCTGAGCATCGGCGTCATCGCCGTGAGCATCTACGTCACCATCGGCATCATCCTGGGGGCCCTGGCGGGCTTCTTCGGCGGCCGGGTGGACCTGACGATCCAGCGCCTCATCGAGATCACGATGGCGCTGCCCACCTTCTTCGTGATCATCACGCTGGCGGCGTTCCTGGAGGAGCCGTCCATCTTCCACATCATGTTGATCATCGGCTTGGTGAGATGGACAGGCGTCGCGCGATTGACGCGCGGCGAGTTCCTCCGGCTGCGGAACCAGGAGTTCGTGCTCGCGGCCACCGCGCTGGGCTACCCCACGCGACGCATCATCTTCGAGCACATCCTGCCCAACGCCATCGCCCCCGTGCTGGTGTCCGCGACCTTCGGCGTCGCCTCCGCGATCCTGCTGGAGGCCACGCTGAGCTTCCTCGGCCTCGGCGACCTGTCCGCTCCGTCGTGGGGGCAGACGCTGCGCGAGGGCTACGGCTCTGGCGCCTGGCACCTGATCCTCGCTCCCGGGTTCGCGATCTTCGTGACCGTGTCCCTCCTCAACCTCGTCGGCGAGGGGCTCCGCGACGCCCTCGACCCGAAGCTCCGGAAGTAGGAGGAGGCCATGTCCGAGGACCGGCAGCCGCTGCTCGAGCTCGATGGGCTCCGCACCTACTTCTTCACGGACATCGGCACCGCCCGGTCCGTCGACGGGGTCAGCTACTCCATCTACCCGGGTGAGACCGTGGGGATCGTCGGCGAGTCGGGCTGCGGCAAGTCCGTGACGGCCCTGTCGATCATGGGGCTCATCCCCCAGCCTCCCGGCAAGATCGTGGGCGGCGCCATCCGGTTTCACGGGCGGGACCTGACGAAGCTGTCGGACAAGGAGCTCCGGGCCGTCCGCGGCAACCAGATCTCCATGATCTTCCAGGAGCCCATGACCTCGTTGAACCCCGTCTACACGGTGGGCAACCAGATCATGGAGACGATCCTCATCCACGAGGACGTCACGCAGAAGGAGGCCCGCGTCCGCGCCATCGAGATGCTCAAGAAGGTGGGCATCCCCAGCCCCGAGAAGCGCGTCGACGAGTACCCGCACCAGATGTCCGGCGGCATGCGGCAGCGCGTGATGATCGCGATGGCCCTGGCGTGCGGTCCCGAGCTGCTCATCGCCGACGAGCCCACCACGGCCCTCGACGTGACCATCCAGGCCCAGATCCTCGAGCTCATGAACGGGCTGCAGGAGGACACCGGGGCCGCGGTGCTGCTCATCACCCACGACCTCGGCGTCGTGGCCGAGACGTGCGACCGCGTCGTCGTGATGTACGCGGGCAAGGTGGCCGAGTACACCGACGTCTACCGCCTGTTCGAGAAGCCGGCCCACCCGTACAGCAAGGCGCTGTTCGAGAGCCTTCCGGATCTCGACGGCGCCCGCGGCGTGCTGCCCACCATCCCCGGGATGGTCCCGTCGGCGCAGAACTTCCCCGAAGGCTGTCGGTTCCGGGACCGCTGCAAGTACGCCGACTCCCTGTGTCTGACCGAGCCGGCGATCCAGGAGATCGAGCACGGGCACTTCGTGGCCTGTCACCACATCGACAAGGTCCGCGCCGCGTCCCAGGAGGGCCAGGCATGACCTCGCAGATCGCCGTGTCCGGGCCGCCCATCAAGCCCCTGCTCGAGGTCCGCGGCCTCAAGAAGTACTTCCCCATCCACAAGGGCCTGTTCGGGCGCCACGTGGGGGACGTCCGGGCCGTCGACGACGTGGACTTCGACATCTACCCGCGCGAGACGCTCGGCGTCGTGGGTGAGTCGGGCTGCGGCAAGACGACGGTGGGCCGCACGATCCTGCGGCTCCTTGAGCCCACGGCGGGCTCCGCGGTCTTCGACGGCAAGGACGTCTTCGGGATGTCCCCCCGGGATCTGCGGGCGGTGCGCCGCCACATGCAGATCATCTTCCAGGACCCGTACAGCTCCCTGAACCCGCGCATGACCATCGGCGCCCTCATCGGCGACGCCCTGGAGCTGCACGGCATCGCCCGCGGCGAGGCCCGGGTGGAGCGCGCCAAGGAGCTGCTCGAGCGCGTGGGGCTGCAGGCGTCGTACGTGAACCGGTACCCGCACGAGTTTTCGGGCGGCCAGCGGCAGCGCATCGGGATCGCCCGGGCGGTGGCCCTGAACCCGAAGTTCATCGTCTGCGACGAGGCCGTCTCGGCCCTCGACGTCTCGGTCCAGGCCCAGGTCCTCAACCTGCTGCAGGACCTGCAGGACGAGTACGAGCTGTCGTACATGTTCATCGCGCACGACCTCGCCGTGGTGCGCCACATCGCGGACCGCATCGCAGTGATGTATCTCGGTCGCATCGTCGAGATGAGCACCTGCGACGACCTCTTCGAGGCGCCGCTGCATCCGTACACGCAGGCGCTGCTGTCGGCCATCCCCGTGCCCCGCCCGGGCCGCAAGAAGAAGCGGGTGATCCTGCAGGGCGACGTGCCCAACCCGATCAACCCGCCGCCCGGCTGCCACTTCCACACCCGCTGCCCGCTGGCGTATGACCGCTGCCGCGTCGAGGCTCCGGTGCTCTCGCCGGCGCGGGACGGCCACCGCGTCTCGTGCCACCTGTACGAGGCCTCGGACTGGCCAGCGACGCCGTTCTCCATCCTCGACGCGGCCGGAACGCCGAAGCGTCCGACGCCGCCGCCCGTCGCGGACGACGTGGAGATGGTCGACGACCTGGACGTCGACGAGTCCATCTCCGGGCTGGACGACCTCTTCGACGGGACCACCGAGGGCGATCCGAAGCCCGTCGGCATCCCGGAGATCCTGCGGGACGTGGAGGGCATGCAGCTCGGCCCGTTCGGCGAGCTCGTGGATCCCGAAGACTCGTTCATCAGTACGTCCGAGGTCCCCTCGCTGGACAAGATGGTGGGCAAGCAGACCCAGCCCGTGCGCATCATCGGGCCGGCGACGCCCGTGGCCGCGGCGGCCCCGTCCGAGCCCCCGACCGACAGCGGCGGCCCCGCCGAGGCGCCGACGGTGATCGCCTCCGGCGCGCCGGAAGACGCCGCCACCGTCCTCGCGGACAAGGCCGAGCTCGCGGCAGCGGCTGCACGGGTCATCGCCAACACCGCCGCGCTCGAAGATGACGACACCCTGCGCATGGGCCTTCCGGAGCACCTGGGGGCCCTGCCGGCGGCCACGACTCCGGAGAGCACGGGCGCCATGCCCCCCATCCACGACGACGAGGGCGTCCCCGACGACGTGTCGCTGCACTACGGCGACACCCGGACGATCGAGCCCGTCGCCGATGAGCTCGACCCGCGTCGCAAGGACGACTACGACGACGCTGAGACGATGGAGCTCGCCCCGCTCGAAGACGGCGAAGTCGACGAGTGACGTGAGCGTCCGCGTCGGGCTCTGGAGCCTGCTCGCCCTGCTCGTCGCTGCCCCCGCGGCGGCTGATGACCTCACCTGCACCTGGGCCGACGTCGATCTCGTGGGCGGGACCACGGCCCCCGTGACCTCGGCCACGCTGACCCGTCCGTACATGGAGGCCCGCTTCGGAGCCGGCGCGTTCTACGCCCTGCGGGGCTGTGGGCAGCGCGTCGGGCTGCTGTTCATCGGGGCGGGCGAGCTCGACGTGCGCGACCCGGGTCCCCAGCGGGGTCCCCAGCTCCACCACCGCAGCGACGACCTGCCCGGCACCGTGCTCTTCGAGGCGGCCGTGCTGTGGGCGTCCGACGGGGCGGTCGAGGACCTGCTCGCACAGACCGACGGCTTCGTCGACGGAGGCGTCCCCGTCCGGGCCCGGGCCATGCTCGCGGCCCGCAACGACGGATTCCTCCCGGATCGCCCCCGCAGCTGGCGTCCCCCCGGCGAGGTGCTCTGGGCCCCGGAGCCCGCGCGCGGCGGTGTGCTCGCCGAGTTCAAGACGGCGGGAGTCCGGTGGACGGGCCACGGGTCCCTCGAGGCCGTGTCCCCCTGGCTGAGCTACCTGTGGGCACCCACCGGCCCCCTCGGCGATCCGATGGAGCCCGGGCTGTGGTTCCGACGGGCGACGGGGAGCACGCTCCAGCAGCTGCTGTCCGGCTTCCCGTCCGAGTCCGACGTGGCGGCATCCAACACGCCGTTCGCGCTCGCTACGCCGTCCCACCCCTGGGACCTGCTCCAGGCCGACGTCGGCGTGGCCGTGTCGGGCCCGGTCGGGCTCGACCAGGTGCTCGAGACGATCATCGGCGACGCGCACCTGGAGCTGCGGGCCGGTGAGGACGCGGGCCGCTGGGTGCTGCTCGATCTCGCGGACGGCATGGCGCGGCGGTACGACGAGCAGTTCGCGCCGTTCGATGTGCTGGGCGTGGTGGAGCCCGGCGATCCGGCGACTCCCCTCCCCTGGGCCCGCGTGGGCGATCGCCTGTGGGTGCAGCTGCAACAGGACGTCCCCCCGGGCTCGATGGCCACCCTGCGCGTGAGGTGGACCGGCCGCGTCCTGGAGAAGCAGGGACAGACCGGCATCACCGCGCTCGGCGCGACCGCCTGGTACCCGCGCCCTCCCGGGCGGGACCGGCACAAGGTGACCACCACCGTCGCCGTCCCGCCCCACTGGGAGGTCGTCGCCACCGGCCACCGGATCGGCGAAGAGCTGGACGGCAACGTGAAGCTCGTCACGTCCCGGGCGAACCACCCCGTGCCACACGCCGGGGTGCTCATCGCCGACGTCCGCTCGGAGGTGCTCCGCTCCGACGTGGACGGCGTCCCCCTCATCCGGCTGCACCGGTCTCCCGAGTACCCCGCGATCAACGCGAAGGTGGGCCCGGAGCTCCTGCGGCACATGGAGGCGCTGGTCGGCATCCTCGGCCCCTATCCGTGGACGGAACTCGAGGTCATCGAGCGGGGCGCATCGGCGGGCGGGCGCTGGGACATCCCCGGCGTGGTCGCGGTCGGCCACTGGGACAGCCCCCCGGCCCAGCTCGTCACCACCCGGGTCGGCAACGACGTCGCCCTGGGTGCGCTCGTCCGCCAGTGGCTGGAGCACGAGCTCGGCGCCCAGAGCTACCACGACGCCTGGCTCATCGAGGGCCTGGTCACCTGGGCCCGCTGCCTCGCCCTCGACGCCGCCGACGCGGGGGGGCGCTGCTACGGCGACCTGCAGGGGGCTCGCCGCGCCTGGCTCGACCGGCTGGACGGGGACGCGGCCGCCGGCCCCCGCGCCCTGGACCTGAAGGCCGGCGCCATCTGGCTCGATTTCCTGAGCGGCGCCTGGAGCAGCAACCGCTACGGCCGGAGCACGCTCGTGCTTCACCAGCTGCGGCTCCTCATCGGGGACGCGGCCGTGCGCGCCGCTCTGCCCCGCCTGCTGGTGGCGTACGGGGGTCAGAGCCTGAGCCTGGCCTCGTTCCTGGTGCAGGTGCAGGCCCTGTCCGGCACCGACCTGCGGCCGTTCGTCTACGGCTGGGTGTTCAACACGCCGACGCTCCCGGTGGCACGGCTGGACTACCGCCTCGAGGAGTCCGACGCCGGTTGGACGCTGGTGGCCACCGGCATCGTCGACGACGGGCGGGACACGGACCCGGCGCTGCCGCTCCCGACGCCCATCCTCCTCAGCTTCACGGTGGGCAAGGAGGCCCACGTGCGACGGATCGTGCTGAGCGAGCAGCCCACGACCGTCCGCATCGAGGGCATCCCGGACAAGCCGAAGGACGTCCGGCTGGACCCCGCCGGCATCTTCCCGGGCAAGACGAAGGCCACCCGGGTCAAGGACTGAGCCCCAGAACGAAGAAACCCTCTCCGGCGCACCGGAGAGGGTCTTCGAAGGCGCTCCGCGGTCTGTCTAGGGGCAGCCCGCGAGGCCGTTGCAGGGCACGATCTGCCCGCTCGGCCACTCGATCTTCGCGACGTAGTAGTCGTCGTCCTCACCGGACATCGAGAAGTTGTACGTCTGCTGCAGGATGCCGTTGAGGTAGATGTTCACGGTCACGTCGTTGGACGGGTCGTAGACCGAGCCCGGGTAGTCGTGCACGAACACCTGGTACCAGCCGTCGTACGGCGCGCCCGCGGGCTGCGGGATGTTGATGTTCTCGGGGCCAACGCCCGGGATGTCATCGAGGTCCAGGGCCGGGTCGTCGTCCGTGACGCCCGAGACGCCCCAGTCCGGCGTGGTGCCGCCCCAGCCGCCCGTCTGGCAGTTGGCGTAGTAGCAGTCACCGTCCGTGCGGGGCGCCCCCTGGGGCTGGGCCTGCAGCAGGTGCAGATCCATGTCGTCCCCGGAGTTGGCCCAGGAGAGCTCCACGCGGAAGTTCTCGTTGGGGATGGCCTCCACCGTGGCCGTGCAGGGCTCGCTGGCCTGGCCGTTGCTGTTCGTGACGATGAGCGTCGCGGAGTAGGACCCGGCAACGTCCAGCGTCGCGGAGGGCGCCATCGAGCTGGCGCTGGACAGGTTCGACGCCGAGCCCGTCGGCGGCGAGAACGTCCAGCTGAAGGTCAGCGGCAGGTTGCTGGGATCGGAGCTGTTGGCGCCGCTCCAGACCGCCGTCGGGCAGTTGCCGGCGGGGCAGGCATGCAGGATCTGGATGGCCTGGCCCGTCTGGCCGTCCGCGGTGACCTCGCACGCCGCGGTGGGCGCCTTGCCGAGGGCCGGCGGATCGCCGGTGCCGTTGAGCTGGATGCTGTAGGGCTGCTCGTCCGGGTCGTTGCTGTCGATGGTGACGGTGCCCGTGTGCTGCCCCTGGCTCTGGGGGTGGAAGTTCACGGTGAGGAAGCCGACGTCGCCGAGCTCGAAGTCACCCACGGTGGAGCCGACCTCCAGCGAGAAGTTCACCTCGTCGTCCAGCTGGACGCTGGTCGTGGTCAGCAGGCCGGGGCCGGCGTTGCCGACGGCGATGTCCGCGTCCGGCGAGGTCTCGCCGATGCCGAGCGTGCCGAAGTCCACGAACGTGGGCTTGCTGTAGATGTCCGGCTGGGGCTCGCCGAAGCCCTCACCCAGGATGGGGATGTAGAGCGGGTCGTTCTTGTTGAGCTCGTGCACCACGACGAGGTGCATGTCCTGCTCGAGGGGCACGCCGTACAGCGGCGTGTAGCGCATCTCGAACGTGTAGGTGGTGCCGTCGGGGAGCTCGCCGGGGACAGCGTTCGTGCTGAGCTCGGCGTGGTTCTCGACCGCCATCTCGTTGGCGAGGTCGCCGTTCTCGTCGAACTGCGCGATGGCGAGGTAGATGGACTCGACCTCGAGATCCGCGCGGCCGGGGTTGGAGATCACGACGTCGAAGCTGGCGATCGTGCCAGTGGTCACCTGGCCGAAGATCATCCCGGAGGCCGACAGGTCCTCCTCGTTGAACCCGAACTCGGCGGGCCAGCTGATGTCGAATCCGGGCCGCAGGGCGGTGATGCTCTGCTCGTTGCACCCGGTGGTGAGGGCGGCGCCCGCGACCAGCGCGGCGACGACCGAAGTGAGGGTCAAGCTGCGCATCCCATGTCCGAACTGCATCGAAGCTCCGTTTCTCATGCGGGACCGTCCCAGCCCGCGTCAAGTCAGCCGAAGGTTCCCCGCCTCCAAACCGCACGCATTGTGAAGGGTCGGCAGGCCCCATACAAGGGGGAACTGCGACACGCTCCCAGGGTGCAGCGCGCGGTCCGGATCGATCAGGCGTTCTTCGGGATTTCAGGGTCGGGCGTCGACGAGGACACCGGCGAGCAGCCCCTCGCTCTCGAGGCTCCGGCCCAGCAGGGGCTCCAGCGCCTCCCCCGCCTCCACCAGGCGGTGCCAGGGGATCGCGTCCTCGGCCCGCAGCTGGATGACCGGATCCCGGCGATCCCCGAGCAGGTCCATCGCCGCCTCCACCACCAGATCCGCCGGAAGCCCCGGAGCCCGGGCGACGAACACCTGGCGCGCGCTCACGGGCGTGTGGTTGGCGGACCGGAGCGGCGGCTGCCAGCCCTCGGCGTGCAGATCGGTGACGCGCAGCCGGTAGCCACCCTCGGCGATGAGCACCTCGAGCAGCGCCTGCCCCGGCTCCGCTTCCTCCACGACCTCCACCTCGGCGGGCCAGTGGGCGCGCGTCCACGCCGTCAGCGCCAGCGCGGGCAGGAGGGCGAGGAACGCGGGGATCATGGCAGCGGGACGATGGGACACGAGCGGCTCCGGTGCGATCCATCCTACATACACCCGTGTGTGATCGGATCGTAAAAGGAGCGTAAATCGCGCCAGCCGACGCGTCGTGGGCCCACACCCCTCCGTGTTAACCTCCCACCCGTGAGCGCACCCTCCCCCCTCGGCGTCCGCGTGAAGGAGCGCCGCCGCGAGCTCGGCCTGACCCTGGCGCAGGTGGGCGACCGCCTGGGCCTCGCCAACGGCAACTTCATCGGCATGGTCGAGCGCGGCGAGCGGCTCCCCTCGGATGCCCGGCTGATCGCCCTGGCGAGCGTCCTGGAGCTGGATGGGCGCGCCCTCTTGACGCTGAAGTACGAAGCGCGGCCGCAGTCCGCGGTCAGCGACCTCCTTGCGCCGCCCCCGGCGGAGCTGCCGCGCCTGCGCCGCTTCCTGCTGGGCACCTGCCTGTCCCCCGGCGCGATGGCGACGGAGCTCGAGCGCGGGGAGCGCACCGCCATCGAGCGCGTGATCTGGCAGGGCCTCCTGGAGTACGTGGTGCTGCCCGAGCTCGATCGGGATCGGCACGCCCCGAAGCGGCTCCGGGATCGGCTCACCGCCTGGCGCCGCCGGCGCCGCAGTGATCCCCTGCTCGCAGTGGATCCTTGGTGGTTCGAGGAGGAGGCCGAGGTGTTCGTGCCCTGGGCCCGCAGCCGGTTCCGCTCGTGGGACCTGGACCTCGCGACCCTGACGATGCGGATCCAGCACAGCGAGTCACCCACGGACGTCTCCACGCTGCCCCTCATCGACCGGGAGCTCCGGGAACGGATGCTGCGGGCCGTCCGCACCGACTCCCCAAAGGCCGCCAGCCTGGAGGACGTGCTGCACGCGGAGGGGCTGCTGGAGGACGACGTGGACGAGATCGTCGCCCTCGTCGCCATCAAGAGGCGGCGCGCCGCCCGGGCCCGCGCCGAGGCATGAACGCGCGACTGCGCTCCATCCTGAAGAAAAGTGCGCCGCCCCCCGAATGACCTTGGGAGGCACCCCGTCGGAATGGACAGATGCCGGTTGGACAGCCGGCCACGACGGAGGACCCCATGTTGCACGCTGCCTTCTCTCGCCAAGCCGCCGCTCTTGCCCTGCTCGCCCTTGCCACCTCCGCCCTGTCGGGCTGCTTCGTCTTCGTGGACGACGACGACGACGACGTGATCGTCGTCGAGGAGCCCGTCTACGTGAACAGCGTCCCCGAGATCGACGCCGGCGACTCCTGGTGGCAGTGCGACTGGAGCGACCAGCGTGAGGACTACTGGTTCGAGTTCCAGGCCCACGTGGACGACTTCGATGGCCCCCGCGACGTCCAGTACGTCGACGCGACCGTCTTCCTCGCCGACGACCCGGACTACATGGTCGACACCTTCGCGCTCCTGTACGAGAGCGACTCCATCTGGGGCGGCATCGTGTGGGAGGCCGAGTCGAACCTGTACTGCGGCGAGGCCATCGATGTCCTCATCGAGGCATGGGACTCCCACGGAGACAAGGCCGAGCTCCTGATTCGCTACTGATTCCAGGCCCTCCCCCGAGGTGCCCGGTCTTCCGGTCTCCCCCCTCCCTGCCGGGTGCCTCCCTGCCCTCCCCCCGCGCCGAACGCGCGGGGGGAGTGGCCGTTCTGGGAGGTAGACTGGGCACATGCTCCTCGACTTTGCCCGTTGGGACCTCCGCGAACCGAACGGCCGCACCGTGCCCGTCCTACGCCTCATGGCGGACGGAGTGCCGGTCAGCGACCCGGGCACCGCGGACTGCTTCATGAGCCCCATCGTCGCCGCCGAGGCGGCCTGGCGCGTGCGCGGCGAGCGCGCCTCGGGGAGCTGGCTCGATCTGGCGCACCGCGCGCTGGACGGGACCTCCGCTGGCACCATCACCCGCGACGGCGATCCGCCCGCGCGGGTGGTGACCTCGGGGCTGATCCAGGGCGACCGGGTGAACTGGGTGACCCTGAAGCTGTCACTCGCGCCCACCGGGGAGTGGGCGCTGATGTCGTCGGCGGGGCTGCCCCTCGCGAGCGCGAGCCAGTCGCTCCCCAACCTCGAGGCCGTGGAGTCGGACCGGCCACTGTCGGGCACCGTCACCGACGAGTGGGCCCTCGTGAGCAGCGCCGGGCTCCCGGCCGCCACCATGAGCGACTCGACCCCGGGCATCGCCCCGGTGGACCCCCGCCGGCAGCTGTCCGGCGACGAGACGGCCGAGTGGTCGTTGGTGCGCGAGGCCATCGAGGCCGCGGGTCCCCCGAAGGGTCCAGTGCCTGAGCCAAAGCCCGCCGGTCCGCCCGCGACCCGGCCCCTGTCCGGCACCGGCACCCACGAGTGGTCCTTCGCCGGCCCCGCCGGCATCGACACGGTGGACGAATAGCGATCCGGCTCACGGGAACCTAGGCTGCCCCCATGAGCCAGGTGACCCTCTACACCACGTCCATGTGCCCCTACTGCGTGCGCGCGAAGCGCCTGCTGGACCGCAAGGGCGTGCCGTACGAGGAGATCAACCTCGACGGGGACTGGGAGGGGCGCCGGGCGCTCGTCCAGAAGGCGAACGGATCCCGGACCGTGCCCCAGATCTTCGTGGGGCCCGTGCACGTGGGCGGGTTCGACGACATGAACGCGCTGGACCGGCGCGGCCGGCTCGACCCCCTGCTCCGGGAGCAGGGGATCCTCTGATCAGTGCCGCAGGGCCTTACTGACCAGACTCAGGCGCCGGTGAAGGCGGCGGCGCGCTTCTCCAGGAAGGCCGCCATCCCCTCGGTCTGATCCGCCGTCGCGAAGCACTGACCGAACAGATCCGCCTCGTTGGCGAGCCCCTCGGCCAGGGTTCCGTCGGGGTGCGCGTTCAGCGCGTCCTTGGCGAGGCGGACGGCGACGGGGCCCTTCGTGGAGATCGTCCCGACGATCTCCAGGGCGCGCTCCACCGCCTTGCCCGCGTCCACGACCTCGAGGGCGATGCCGATGACTGCGGCTTCGGGCGCCTTGACCATGCGGCCGGTGAACACGAGCTCCCGGGCCCGCTGCAGACCCACGAGGCGCACCAGGCGCTGGGTGCCGCCGAAACCCGGGATCACCCCCAGGTTCACCTCGGGCTGGCCGAAGCGGGCGTTGGCCGCGGCGACGATGAGGTCGCAGGCCATGGCGAGCTCCATGCCTCCGCCGAGCGCGAAGCCGTTGACGGCCGCGATCACGACCCCGGGGTACCCGGCGAGCCGATCGAGGACCGCCTGGCCCGAGCGGGCGAAGAACTCCGCCTCCGTCGCGCTCAGGGACGCCATGGCCGCGATGTCGGCGCCGGCCACGAAGGCCTTCTCGCCGGATCCGGTCAGGACGATGTGGCGGATGCCCGCCTCGCGGCACCGCGTGAGCTCGGCGTCCAGCGCCTCGAGCACCGCCGGGTTCAGCGCGTTCAGGGCCTTCGGCCGGTTGATTGTGAGCACGGCCGTGGTGGCGTCGTGCTGTTCGAACAGGACCAGCGCGTCACTCACGGCTTACCCCTTGTTGTAGTCGTAGACGCCGCGGCCCGTCTTGCGGCCCAGCAGGCCGGCCTCGACGTACTTCCGCAGCAGCGGGGACGGGCGGTACTTGCTGTCGCCGAAGCCCTCGTGCAGGACCTCCATGATGGCGAGGCAGGTGTCGAGCCCGATGAAGTCCGCCAGCGTGAGCGGCCCCATGGGCACGTTCGTGCCGAGCTTCATGGCCACGTCGATGTCCTTGGCGGACGCGATGCCTTCGTACAGGGCGCAGAACGCCTCGTTGATGTACGGCATCAGGATCCGGTTGACCGCGAAGCCCGGCATGTCCCGCGCCTCGACGCACGTCTTGCCGAGCTTCTCGGCGAGGGCGACGGTCGTCGCCAGGGTCGCGTCGGACGTCTCGAGCGAGCGGATGATCTCGACCAGCTTCATGACCGGCACGGGGTTCATGAAGTGCATGCCCACGACCTCGGTGGGGCGGCCCGTCACCGCGCCGATCTTCGTGATCGAGATGGACGACGTGTTCGTCGCGAGGATGACGCCTGCGGGCACGATGCCGTCCAGCTGCGCGAACAGCTTCAGCTTGAGGTCCACGTTCTCGGTGGCCGCCTCGACGGCGAAGTCCACCCCCGCGAACGCGTTGATGTCGCCCGTGGCGGTGATGCGCGCCACGGCGGCGTCCGCGTCCTCCTGGCTCATGCGGCCCTTGCTGACCCCGCGACCCAGGCGCTTGGCGATGCCCGCCTTGCCGGCCTCCGCCCGCTCGTCGCTGATGTCGACCAGCACGACGTCGTAGCCCGCGACGGCGGCCACGTGAGCGATGCCGCTGCCCATCTGCCCGGCGCCCAGGACGCCGACCGTCTTGATTCCATCGATGCTCATGGTGTCTCCGTGTCCTTCGATCCGAAGGTCAGTAGATGATGGGGGCGTAGCACTCGACGCCCATGTCTTCGAGGATGGCCCGCCCCGGCAGGAAGCCGAGCTCCACCAGGAACGCGCAGCCGACGACCTCGGCGCCCAGCTCCCGCATGAGCTCGACCGTGGCCTTCGCCGTGCCGCCGGTGGCGAGCAGGTCGTCGATGATCAGGACGCGCTCGCCCCGCTCGACCGTGTCCACGTGGGCCTCCAGCGTGGCCGTCCCGTACTCGAGGTCGTAGGTCCGCCGCACGGTCTTCCAGGGCAGCTTCCCGGCCTTGCGCACGATGCCGAAGTTGCACGACAGATCGAGCGCCACGGGGCCGCCGAAGAGGAAGCCCCGGCTCTCCACGCCGATGACGCGGTCGATGTTCTTGTGGCGGAAGTTGATGGCGCACAGCTCCACGCACGTCTTGAACGCGTCGTGGTCCTGCAGCACCGGCGTGATGTCCTTGAAGATGATCCCCGGCTTGGGGAAGTCCGGCACGTCCCGGATGAGGCCCTTGATCTGATCGATCTGTTCCTGCGACACGATCGTCCTCCTACTGGTCTTGGTTCCAGCCGAACCGCCCGATCAGCGGCACGAACCGACAGTCTTCGAAGCGCTCCTCGCGCCAGCGGGCCCCGCCGTCCTCGGCGTCGGGCTCGCGGGTCACGCGGAGCAGGGTCTGGGTTCCCGCGTCGCCCACGGGGATCACGAGGCGCCCGCCGACCCGCAGCTGCTCCACGAGGCGCAGCGGCACGTCCGGCGCGCCCGCGGTGACCAGGGCGCAGTCGAAGGGCGCGTACTCGCTGCGCCCCATGGTCCCGTCGGAGACGAGCACGGTGATCCCCGAGAGGCCGAGCTCACTCAGGCGCTTGCGGGCCGTGCGCGCCAGCTCGCCGTGGCGCTCGATAGACACGACCTCCCGCGCCAGCAGCGCCAGGACGGCCGTCTGGTAGCCCGATCCGGTGCCGATCTCGAGGACCTTCTCGTCCCCGTGCAGCTCGAGCAGCTCGGTCATCCGCGCCACGATCCAGGGCTGGCTGATCGTCTGGCCCTTCGCGATGGGCAGCGGGCCGTCCTCGTACGCGCGCGAGCGCATGACTCCGGACACGAAGTGCTCGCGGGGCACCTTGCCCATCGCTTCGCGCACGCGGCCGTCCGCGATGTCGCCGAGCTGCTGCTGCACCATCTTGCGGCGCAGGGTCTCGAACCGCTGGGCGGGGATCCGGGCCATCATCCGCGCTCGATCCCCCACCCCTTGAGGGTCTCGATCATCGTCCGGTCCGTCGGATCGGACTGCAGCGGCGTCACCGAGATGTAGCCATCGAGCACCGCGTTGCAGTCGCTGCCGGGGATGTCCGTGGCCTCGAACCCCTTGCCGCCGATCCAGTAGTAGGGCCGACCCCGCGGGTCCTCGCACGCGATGATCCGGTCGTCGTACATCCGCTGGCCCAGCGTGGTGACGTGCACGCCCTTGATCTGGTCGCCGGGGATCTGGGGGATGTTGACGTTGAGGTAGACCTTCGGCGGCAGCCCCCGCTCGAGCACCTGGGCGGCGAGCTCGGCCGTGTAGCGGGCGCCCGGCGCGTAGTCCCGCGGGCCGTCGTCCCGGATCACCAGCGACGCGGCGATTCCGGGGAAGCCCATGATGACGCCCTCGAGCGCGGCGCTCACCGTCCCCGAGTACGTGACGTCGTCGCCCACGTTGGCGCCCCGGTTGACGCCGCTGAGCACGATCGCCGGCTTGCGGGGGCAGATGTGCAGGGCCGCGAAGAACACGCAGTCCGTCGGCGTCCCGTCGACGCTGAACTTCTGGTGGCCGTACTCGCGGATGCGGAGCGGGTGGTTGAGCGTCAGGGCGTGGGCCATGGCCGACTGCTCGGACTCGGGCGCCACGACCCAGACGTCGCCGAGCGCCTGGGCGGCTTCGGCGAGCGCCTCCAACCCGCGCGCGCGGATCCCGTCGTCGTTGGTGACCAGGATGAGCGGGCGGTCGGCCATGGGGTGGGCTCCGGCGCCGGGGACCGGCGGGGCGCAGACCATAGAGCAGGGACCGCCTGAGACAAAGCGGCTCTGCGGCCCCCGCTAGGATCCGGCCATGCACCGGATCCTCCTGCCGACCGCCCTCGCCTTCCTGCTGCCCGCGGCCACCTCGGCCCAGACCACCTTCGGCACCGAGCAGAGCGTCCAGACGCTCTTCGGGGCGTCGCTCGGGATCGAGGCCGTGGACCTGAACGGCGACGGCGCGCTGGATGTCCTCGGCGCGAGCGTGGACGGCGACGAGGTGGCCTGGTGGGCCGGGGACGGCGCGGGCGGCTTCGGGGCCAAGCAGGTGCTCGCCAGCAACCTCGACGGCGCGTCACAGGTGACGACGGGGGACGTCGACGGGGACGGGGACCTGGACGTGTTCGCCACCGCCGCCAACGACGACACCGTCGTGCTCGTGCTCAACCAGGGTGGGGGCTTCGGGAGCCCGACCACGATCGGCTCCATCGACGGCGCGAGCGACCTCGTCACCCTCGACGTCAACGGCGACAACCTGCTCGACGTGGCGGCCACCGGGTTCGACGGGGACGTGGCGACCTGGTGGATCGGCACGGGGACGGCGACGTTCGGCCCTGCGGCTCCGGTGACGACGCTGGACGGCGCCGCCGGCCTCGCGGTCGGGAACATGGACGGCGACGGGGACCTGGACCTCGTGGTGACCGCCTTCGTCGCGAACGCGGTCACCTGGATCAACAACGGCGGCGCCGGCTTCGGCGGCTCCAACCCCATCGACGGCACGGCCGGGGGCGCCAACATCGGGCTGGCCGTGGCCGATCTCGATGGCGACACCGACCTGGACGTGGCCGCGGCCCTCTCCGTGGACGACCAGATCGCCTGGTGGGCCAATGACGGCAGCGGCACGTTCGGGGCGCGGGTCGTCGTGGACGCCAGCTTCGACTTCGCCTTCGAGGTGGCGGCGGCGGATCTGGACGGCGACGGCGACAACGACCTCATCGGCACCGCCGAGACCACCGACGAGGTGGCCTGGTGGGAGAACGACGGCAGCGGCGGCTTCGGTCCGCGACAGGCGATCGCGCAGGGCTTCGTGGGCGCGGCCGGCCTCGCCATCGGCGACTTCGACGGCGACACCGATCTCGACGTGGCCGCGACGGCCCAGTATTCGGGCGCCGTGTCCTGGTGGCCGAACCTCCTGTGCGACGACGGGGACGCCGACGGCGTCAGCAACTGCGACGGGGACTGCGACG
>ENA-OWNT01001661-OWNT01001661.1-seawater-metagenome-genome-assembly--contig:-NODE-1661-length-26822-cov-4.160815_pt1 | contig 26822 bp, 26 predicted proteins | sample MGYA00238136_ERZ651165 | MGnify/ENA primary metagenome ERZ651165 (study PRJEB26861, sample SAMN08777766) | seawater metagenome | isolation source: coastal seawater | place: USA: Florida | collected...
AGTACAGTAAGTCAGTGATCTGTGGGAGTGTGAGTGAGTGACTGACTGAATGAGTGCATGAGTGCGCATCTAACTCAGTCAGTCAGTCAGTCACTCACGCATCCAGCAGTGAGTGAGTGAGTGAGTTGAGTGCTTGATGATTGATGGATGGATTGATGGATTGATGATTGATTGGTTGAACGCAGACGGACTGGCTGGCTGGCTGGCTGGCTGGCTGGCTGGCTGGCTGGCTGGCTGGCTGGCTGGACTGCCGACACACTGCTGCTGATTTACTTACTTACCAAACACACAAACCCTTCCACAACTCCCAACGACTTACTTACTGGCAAATCGACTCTTTGTTCAATCAAGTATCACACTGCATGCGCATGGGCACGGGCAGGTGGGCAGCGCCATGGGCAGCACGTCTTGTGAACGAAACGATCGTCGTTTGGTGCAGCCATGACCTTTCTTACGACTGGGTTTTCAGACGGGGGGTTGGGGTTGCGTCTGAGATTGGACACGAAGCGAGGGCGCGGCATGGAAGGTTGGTGACTATTTGAAACATCGATTGGTGCCATTGTTCAGATCCCAAGTCCAACGCGTCACGAGGCGCAAGCAACAACACGCACAGACGTTGGAGATGTCGGGTAGTAAATGTATGGGTCGACATGACTTGCAAAAAGCACTGCGTCGCGAGCACTGGGCACTGAAGACAACCATTCGATTGGTTCCGACAATTTTCAACGTCGTCCAAAACAACCTGTGCTGCAACAGTTGCGAGCTTTTGAACCCCTGTTTCGTCGACTACTCCCCCGTCTTTGCGTGCGGCGAGGCAGGGCGAGGCTTGTTTTTCCACACTCCATTTGAAAATATCCAGGATTCGATTGTTGCGGACTGAGAAAAACAGCGCAAGACATGTGTTCGCTGTAGGAGTCATGGCTTCCCAACGTTCCGACGTTGGTGACGCTGGCGTTGGTAACGCTGGCGTTGGTAATGGCAACGTCTTGGACCTAGCACCGCTGATATCCCCCACCTTATCGAGAGGTTCATCTTCCGGCGTATCAAGAGGTTCATCCCCCGGCGTATCAAGAGGTTCATCACCCGGCGTATCGAGAGGTTCATCTCCCGATGCGTCGTCCGATGAGTCGCTGGACACTTCGTCCGACGGGTCACACAACACGACCCGCAGCGCTTCACCTGGCACATGGCCCATGCAACCACGGACGGTGAGTCGGAATGACCTGTCCAAGAGTCAATTGCTGTTGATGCATGCCTTGAACGAATCCAAAAATGAAGTCTCCCCGAGTCGTCGCAGCGGCGGCATTCTTAACGACTGGAAGAAATTGCAGTGCGCTGAAAGTTTTGTCCCCGACGTCGTCATCGAAGCCGTAGTGAAAGGCCGTCTCTCAGAGCAACCCAGTCAGACACGCGGCGTTTGTGTAGTGCTGCTCGCGGACATCAGCGGCTTCACGAAACTGTCAGAGCGACTGTCGAACATGGGAAATGACGGGCTGGAATGCCTCTCGGATACTCTCAATGATTATTTTGGGCGCATGATTGATGTTATCTACGCCCACGGCGGAGACGTTATTAAATTCGCTGGGGATGCACTTCTGGCGGTGTGGCACAAAAAGGAAAATTTTGATGAGGAGCCGCAGCACAAAGTTCCTACAGGAGCGTCCCGTGAGTTGGCAGCTGCAGCTGCAGCCGCTGTCGCGGAAGCAACTGTGACCCAGGACTCGCCAGTAACCCCACCAACGTCGTCGACCAAGGAAGGCGAACAGTCCTCAAATCTTCGCGTAAGAACCCGCCTGCTTGTGCATTGATTGTGCAAAACTTGTGCTTGGTGTGGTGCCATTTTCAATGTGCGCTATATGATGCGTTGTATATTGCGTTGTATGTTTGCGCCTCGCTCACCACAGATGTCTTTAAAAGCGAGCATGGCAGTCGAGGCAGCGCAACATGCCGCCACCTCATCTCCGGTTGGCGACGCCGAATTCTTTCCCAGTACAGACGGCCAGCGAAAGCATCCCACCCCACTGTCGCGCGTTATCGACGCAGCCGCTCAAAGACTTGAACGGGGCCTCGGAGCGACGGCGGTAGGCGCGTCAGAGAAATGCAATTCGACAGAGTCATCGGAGGAACCATTTGCGCGCACTGTCAGCACCATAATGAGCAGAGATAAACATTTGACCGAGGGGTCAGTGCAGCAGCGATCTTGGGCTGGGGTATGCGGGCAGTGCGGACAAACCCCAGGCTCACGAGCTTTCGATTTTTGGTGCTGCAATTTATGCGGGAACAATTTTTGTGTTGCTTGCTGCTCGAATCAAGTGTTGAATTCCGGTACCTCCATCTCGGCGGACGGCCATTGCCTGCAGAGAATATGTGATATTTGTTTTGGAACGTCACCTGAGATCGTGTTTGATGAGCCGGAAAATCTCCGAGAGTTAGCTCTGCAGGTGCGTTGAACAGTTTGTTTGAGCTTGCACGTACTCAACCTCACTGCCAATGAGCGTCCCTGCTGGCACTATTGGCGCAATTAACGCGCGCGCTTCTCTGTTAGGCTGTCCAGTGCGCACTGGAGTTGCAATCTTCACTGGATAACTACAAAAGTTTGCGATTACATTCTGGGATTGGCACAGGCCGCGTTGACTTTCTACACGTTGGCGGGATCCATGACAGATGGGAATTATTGCTTGCAGGGGAAGCTTTGTTGAAGATGGGACAAGCAGAAGGCCAAGCAGAAGTTGGCGAAGTGTGTATTTGCAGCACGACACATGCTCTGGTGGCTCCTCACGTGGAAGCCGACTTGAAACAGAGACGCGCCAACAATGCAGTGCGCGTGCTCAATGTCCTGCAACATCGGGCTGTTGTACCTGTTACGTCTCTTACCCGTTGTTCTTCAACACATGTGGTTCCGCTCCCTCTTCGTTTCGCAGAGTGCGTACCCAGTATTGTCATTCAGAGCGTCTCACAACATGAGCCAACGGTAGGTTGCCTACTAATTTTTTTTTTTGCGTTGTGGCAGGTACGTGCGGACTCCGGAGCGGGTGTTGAGTTTTCATCGCACGAACCACCTTCTCATGCGCTACATTCCATTGGGAATTCGTGACACGATGAAGTCATACGCAGAAGTGCGGGGTGATTTTCAGCACGAAGTGCGTTGACAATTGTTGTGATGAAATATGCGCGTAGAATGGCTTGTGGCTCACTCATCAACTGTCCCGGCTGCGTGGCAGGTGGCTTGCCTTCGAAACGTGTCCATTTTGTTCATCAATTTGGGTGTTGGCGGAGACAATCTGTCGTTCAATTCTGCCACCATTCTGGCGACGTGCCAAGAGCTATTCAATACAATCTGTGCCATTGTGTTCGAGAATGAGGGTTCTATCCGGCAATTCATCATGGATGACAAAGGCACAGTGATGATTGGTGTATTTGGTTTGCCACCATTGGCGCACGCCAACGATCCCGTATGTTTGTTTCTGCGTGATTGCTGTCGCCTCTTTTTGCGTTGTCTTAGCGAATTCGTGCTGGACCGCAGACTCGTGCCGTACGTGCTGCGATACAAGTTAGGGACAAACTGGCGGCGCTAAACTTTCAAGCTTCCAGAATTCGCAAGCAGCAACGCCGTACTGCCCCACACGGCCGTTTCCCGACGATGGCCACAGGTCGACGTGGCAGCTCGCCAGCGAGACAAAACGAACGTACCGTCAGGTTCCTCGACTCAGCCCGGTATGCGTGCTCCTTGTATGTATTCTATCTTCTTGCATTAGCTTCTCTGACTCTGTATTTGTGTTCTTGTATATGATGCAGCTCGTCGGAGAGCAATAGCCCGAAAGCAGAAGCTGAATTGCCGTCCTACGGACAGCGTCCTGCGGTTGAAGCTAAAATTGGTGTGACCACGGGCAGAGTTTTTGCCGGCTCCGTCGGGAATTCCAATCGTCGCGAGTATGCTGTAATGGGCGACGTAGTCAATCTCGCTGCCCGACTGATGACAGCGGCTACATTTGGTGGAGACGATGCGATCCTGTGCGATGAAGCTACTTTTGAGGCAGCGAAAGGGGACATTGCATTTAAGTACGATCCAAGAGCCCCACGGACAATGATGGTAAATTTCTTCACATGTTGCAATGCATTGCATGGGAACAGCTTCGTGAACCAACAATCTGGTTGCCATAGGTTCGCAACCGGGTGCAAGCGGTGACATATTTCCCGGCTTTGCATGTTGGTGGGACGACCGAACCGCGAGGCACACTTTACGTTATTGGTACAACTCCATTTCTGCAATTATGTTTGTCGATGACAACGGGCCGCATCATCAATCGTTGGCTGCTTTCTGATGTTTCCTGATAGGCCGAGTTCCAGAGAGAAACATGGTGAAGAAATTGTACTCGAAGGTGCGACGAAAGGTGGGTTTGCGTTTTACCAAGGCATACGTTGGAGATTTCGGTACTCTGTTGCTGACAAAGCGTAATTCGCAGGAGGGAGGCTCAATGGTATTGTTTGAAGGCGCGAACGGGATGGGCAAGACGCTTTTGCTAAAGTCAATTGCTCGAGCACATTCGCAGGTAATACTTTGCACGAACGAGCACTGTGAGTCTTCTACCTTCGATTTACTGCAACAATTGTTTGTGTAGACGGAGACAGCAAAGAGCCCTCCTGTCAGTGGTCGACGTCGTGAGTAATAATTTTTGAGACGGCTCGGCAATGTCGTCGACTAGTGAAAGTCACTGTTGTCTTGATTTTGCGGTAGGCTCCAGCAAGGTACCCGTGGCCTTTTTACAGTTTTCCTTCGGAAAAGACGCTGCCATTCTCATCCAACTAATGTCGAAGAAGCATCTACTGTGAGTGAGGATTGGCATTATTCTAATCACACGGTATCCACATTTCAATATCGGACATCGTTGTGTTTGCTTTGAATGTTAGGTACAAATGCAGCAGCTTCAACAGTTATCGACCATTTCGAACAATCGCGGAGATTGTACTGAAACTTTTGAATGTGGATACAACCAAGCCTCATTCAAGAGGCGCGAATTCTCCATTGGCTCACGAGCATGGCGGGCATGGAGGCAGTTCTGCGGGTGAATCAGAGTCACCGTTCAGCGACGAGGCGTTTGTGCAGTCTTTGCAAAGCAAAATTGAGGCTGCTTATCGCTGCGTGCTTGGCATGCGCGTTAGTTCTAGTGATCGTTTGGAGAGAGTGGCCACTGCATTGCAAGATTTGGAGGCAAACTTTCCATCAACATCTGACAACGACAGCTCTTGCTCTCCCACAACCAGCGCAAGCTCGAGTCCGAGAGTTGTACACGACAGAGTTGGAACTCCGCTCAGCTTTCTGCGCGTCGACAGCGACCATAGTCTGAACGTCCCGACCCCACGGGCCAGGATGCGTGCGCCTCGGACTTCATCCCCGCTCTCAGGTTTGCGCGGGGATTCTGTGCCAGAAATTGGCGAATTGCACATGCAGCGTCACACCACTACACCGTCCATGGCTGCTACACCGAGTTTGAGAGATGTGCTATCCGGTTTGCCCTCGACCAAGTCTTTCCTCGTCGATGACGCCAGCAACTTCGGTTTGCGAGTTGATACGCAACTGCCACGCAGCCGTACCTCCACCCATCGACGGGCACTTTCCGGCAGCAGCATGCCCGCTTCGAAATTGGAAGCAGCTCGCCACGCCTTGAATGAACGTCATCGTTCGTTGCAAGCAACCATCCTCAACAACTTTTCTGCAACGGAGGCCGTGGAAGTGTCCGTCTTGCTTCATAAGTGCCTGGGTGGAGGCGAGGGCTCGGAGGTCGAAGGCTCAACAGAGCAGGCTCAGGGTGGCGCGGGATCACACAAAGCGCCACGTTACTCCAACAGTTTGCCCTTCGTAGACGAATCGTTCGCGCATCTCAGAATATTGAAACTGTGCATGTGTCTGCTGCTCGTGCACCGGCCAAATTTTCTGCTACTCGTGGATGATATCTGCGACATGGACTACCAGTCGTGGAACGTGTTCGTTGAGTTTATGGACATTATTGGAATGCACTCGTTTGACGTGCTCGTGGTTGCCACAAGTCGACTGTTTGGCGAAGTGAGCGACCCTTACCTCGAGCAAGTTGCATACGCGCCGAATCGAAACGCACTGTCCAAGATGGACCACGTTTTCATTCGCACATTGCCTGACTTCGAACCAGCTCACATGCAGGAGCTCGTTCGTCACTTTCTTCAAATCCAATCTTCGTCACTCCCTGCGTCCATGTACTCATTCCTGATGAAAACTTACGAGGGCAACCCTCTGTACGCGATTCAGCTTGCTAAGCTGTTGAAGAACAAAGGGGTAGTTGTCGTCGACCATGGGACATGCACCGTTAATGCGGGGCGGCTTGAATCTGTCGCTCGAGAAATTCCAACTGGCATCAAAGGAATGATGTCAGCGAAATTTGACAACTTGCCGGCGGACTTGCAGACCATCGTTCGAGTTGCGTCGGTATTTGGAGAACAACCTTTCGACATAAAGCTTCTGTCGCGTGTGTTGTCAGTTCACAATCGCAAACGCAGAACGAGCTCTGCCACGGACAGCTCAACCGCCCAAAAAGTGGCGGATCTCGCCGCTTTAACGACGTCGATGACAAATTTTACATCCGGAAAACCATCTCCGGGTTCCAAATCTGCTCAGAATCTTGTGGGTGCCACATCACCGCGCTCTGCATCAATCTCATCTAATCGTTCGGCGTCAATCTCATCGCCTCGTTCGGGACCGATCTCGCGTGACATTTCTATTAGTGGGACAGACGTCGAATTCGTTACTGAAAGTGGGTCCGACGACGAAGAGGTCGAGGGAGTCCTGCATGCTCTTGACAAGCCCTCGCTGTCGCGATATCGCCGTCGTACGAGTTCCGAGTGTGACGATGAATCATCAACGTGGGGTAGCGTTACGGAATCCCCGATGGATCCACAGGAGTCGGCCGCGTGTATTCAGCGCGTATGGCGGAAGCGAAGCTCATCGTTTTCTCAGTCATGTGACGCCTCTGACGACTTGGAAAGACCTTCGCCTGCTCGGGGAAGTGATATGACACCTTCGCTGTCGAGTTCAAGTTCTCCAACACGTCGTAGACGTTCAGGCCAACGGAGTAGTAGCCCGCGCAAAGGCGATAAAGTGACAGAGTCAACTTTCCTCCTCAAACTTGCAGCCAAACTAGACCGGTTGGTAGGACAAAACTTGCTGATTGTCCGTGGGGTGGGGGCAGCCAAACGCTACTCATTCCGTAATAGCATGATCCGAAAAGCCGCGTACGACATGCTGCTGTCGAAGCAAAAGAAGCCGCTCCACAAGGCGATTGCAGAGGGGATTGAGCACAACATTTTTCATCAAATTTCGAGTCTACGACGAAGCGGAAACTATCAGGCATCCAGAATGGCAGCTGGGGAATTCCAAGACGAAGATTTTGTGTTGGATCCCACTTATCGCGATAAGTCCGAACTTGGCATATCGTCAGTACTCACTTCATTTATTCGAGAGTATCGATTGCTGGCGCAGCATCTACATCGCGCGGGTTCACTTGAACGATCACTTTATCAAGGACTGCGGGCAGTCAATTTGGCATCCAATATGCACAATGACGAGAGCGTTATCGCAATCGCAACGGAAGTATTGGGAACACTTGACATGCTGCAGCAGAGACATCAAGGCCCTGGGATTTCATTTGAGATCTTTGTGACGTAAGACTGTGCATCTAGTTGCGCGTGCGGACAAATAGCAATGCCCTCGTAACAGCTCGTGTGCCCTTGTGTCTCAGGTACTTGCGCGTGAATTATCACATCGTGAGATCTGCGCAGAGGCTCAACCACTACTATATTTGTATCATTCACTTGCGGCGGGTGTGTTGTTTTTGCGACAGTGACAAAGCGTAATGTGTGATTTATTTGTGGTTGATGTTCCGATTTTGCTGTGGGTGCTTGCTGTGACAGGCCATTCAAAGTATTACGGAGAACACGCGGTTTTTTGAAGACACAACATTTGTCAAGTCCGTTGCTTCGCAAAAATACAGCTCATATTCTCTTGTTCCTGATGATTGTGTTGTATGTGTGTGTGTGTGTGTGTGTGTGTGTGTGTGTGTGTGTGTGTGTGCATTAGATATTTAGATCCCTTTCTGCACAAGGACCATTTCGCCAACAGGGGCAGTGGGTCGTCATCTCCACGCGGTTCAGGCGCAGTCACTCCGGACCAAACACCTCAGAAAGAACACAAGGTGACCGGATGACATGACCTGAAAAATTCAACCCCGTCTGTTGATCATGGTCGTGGTTTGGTGTTCGTGTTAGAGTTCAAATCATTTCCCAAGTTCAACCAAAGACAAAATGAGTAACTCTGATATTTTGCGGAGGATACTGACTCTCGCATCGAAATTGGAATCATTGATCAAGGGACAATGTGAACCAGAGGTTTCACGTTCGAGGTGCGAACCACGAACAGACAAGCTCTCATCGCTGCTCGGTAGTTGACATCGTTTTCGTGAAATGTGGCAGATCGAATTCACAATCAGACACCGCAAAAACGAATGAAGTTTTGCCACCACGCACAAAAGTGTCGAAGGTCCGTGATGTTGTCGGAATTTTCGGGTGCAAGGCCAGGAGTTCATCAAACTCGAATGCTGTATGTGCGTTGTTGCTGCCCTATGTGCATGTTGTTGTTGTTGTTGTTGTTGTTGTTGTTGACAATGTTCACAGGAGGAAAGGAGAAAGTGGCAGTTGATTGCGATGCGTGTTTTGGTGATGGCCTGTCAGTTGAGTTGGCAGTTCGGCCACAAGGAATCGGCATGCTTATCCGCGATTTCAGCATTGCACATGGTGTTCACCATGCTGAAGTAAGCTTGACGGACACACTTGTATCGCATGGCCATCCACACCCTAATCAACATGTTGGATTCGTAGGGATGGCGAACCTTTGTACGAAATTGCCGAACAAGCCATGAAATTGGTCGATACCCTTCGGTTCATTGGGTCATACTTCGCGCAAGGGCAGCTCACACGAGTGGCTGGTAACATTGCGACAGCGCTGGAGAACAACGTGCAACACAGCCCGCATTTCACTTGCGAACACGCTCTGAATACGGTAAGTACTCCTCCTGATTGAATTGCTGCGAGGTTGGAGTGTCTTTTGGACCCACAGGGCATCCATCTGAATTGTAGGCAACCTTGGAGCTAATCCACAACTCAAAAACCACAACGCACTCAATCGACAGTTTAGTTAAAGCAGTGTTATCTGAGGCAGAGTACCCACAGTCGTCACCGAAGCCCTCTGGCGCATTGTTTCTGTCAACCACCAGTCACTCCAAGTTCGGAGGCATTTTGCAACTGTCGATGGAGCTTCATGTCATGCTGTGGGTCAAAGCAAAACTCCTGAGTGGCGACAGTGCGGTGACAAGCGGCGACATCAAAGCAGCTATGCCCCAGTACGTGCTAGATCACCTGATTATGACACATGTAGCTGAGTATCACAATGTTGGTCACATCACATTTGACTGTCAGGTACTTCGGGGCGTGCAAAATTGCCTCACGTCATGGGTTAGCGGGACAAGTTTTACGATCGTCGCTTCGTGTGTCATACCTGTATTTCTTGACACAAGATCTTGGGAAACATCAGCTAGTTTTTGAGCACATTTGCCGAATGGTATAAGCTGCCTGCGTAATAGTGATCGGTGTAGGTGGTGGAAGTGAAGACGCGTGTTTCGTTGCTTTGGCGTAGGTGCCCAACATCGGGGATATGTTTTTGCTTCCCACACGGAGTGTGGACATGGCTTGGGATGTCTTTGGTAACGGTGTGAACACCTCAACACTGCCCCAAGTTGCAAAATCCCCGACTAGTCTGGACGGCGACGTCGGTTTGTCGTCTCAATCCGAGAGCTCTGGTTCCGACAAAGGGTTGCTTGCCACCAAGCGCACTGCCAACATCGAAAAGATTTTCCTTGCCGAGCACGAACATCAGTTAACTGCGTTGGAGCTCCGCAATATCTTGGCCTTTTCTTGCCATGCCATCGTGTCGGCTCGGGTGCGCAAGAAGCAGCGTGCTGCGTGTCCTTGCTGTGGTGGCCAGTTCTTTAGTGGGTTTCTGCGCATCGCGTTCATAGGCTCACAACCCTTTCGGCTCTCATTCGCTGGGGAGGAAAATTTTGGAAACACTGCGACGAAAGTATGACTTGGGCATATACACGGAAGAAGAGGTGGGCGGTTGTCGTGCACCGTGACTTTGACTGACACCATTGACTAAAATCGATTATATTATCGCTCTTGCAGGCTAAACACATGGCCAAAGCAGCAGGTCTCGATTTTTCAATCGATGACATCTTCTGCAAACCGACACAACGACACGACTCACTTCGATGGAGGGCAAGCGACGATACGGTTGGATCTTCGTTTCACTTTGCTGTGCCATACATCTCGGCGCTCTGACATCGTAGTGTCCTGCAGGATGTTGGTTCCAACCAAGGACGTGCGATGTCGCCACAAAAGTTAACCCTGGCGAGCTTAAGCAACACCAGCGCAACTCCCACACCAAGGGCTGCGAGGTCAACCAGTCCAGGTTCGTTTTCTACCCTTGAAGTTGGTCATGATGTCGACAAGTGCTTATGTAATTTCTGATCACTCAGTGAAACTAAGAGGAGCGAAATCAACGCCAAATGTCCTCCAACTGGTTCACGGCGCCGCCGACGATGCGGCCCATCATCGCGATCACAATGTTGATACCCGAGCTGTGCTCGAGCGCGTAAGTTGTTGAGCCACTGAATGAAGCGGCTGTGCGTTGAGTGACAGTTGCGATTGGCGTGCAGGGGTTTGCTTTCAAACACTTGCTCAACACTGTGAGGTTATTCACGTCTCAGAGTGCCGACATCAGCCCATTTCAAATGTCAGGATTCGCCTGGGTACGATTGTAAATACATTATTCACTGGTCATTGGGTCGACCTCATCAGAATTATGTTCTTGTGTGCAACAGGTTCTTGACATATCATTGGCGGTTCTTCAAAGCTTCAAGCTCCGCCACTTGAAAGATTCACTGCTAATTGCGCACAAAATCCATTACGTCAAAGCGTGCGGATGCCTGATTTGCGCTGAGGCCGAGCAAAAGGCCTCAGCTCCAAAGACTAAGCTCCAGGAATTTCAAGAGGCGGCCGCTCGGTCAAATGCCATCCGTGCAGCGCGAGCGCTTGCAAAAAAGAATAAAGCTGCCAACAAAGGTGCAAACGCTGCGGCCGTGCTGCATAAACAAGAACGACAATATATTTTGTTGCGGAAGGCATATGAACAAGACTGTGCTTGGTCAATTCCACTTGAGACAGATTTGTGGGTTCGTAATTCTTCGCACTGACAGGCAGTCTTTTTCTGCGCTCGGGTGTTAATGCAGCTGTTGTTTACGCAGGATGGCTTTCATTTGGATGAAGCCGCCCTCATTACTGCCCTCGAAGATGTGTTTGCCGTATTCAGTGCCTTCCACAGAAAGTACTCGCTCGCACGTGCTATGTACAAGTACTTTTACGGCCGATTTTTCATCATCAAAGGTGTGTTCCTACAATTGTTTTAATCGCGTTCGACTTCTCGTGGACTCAAAGTTCACTTTCCCCATTTCAGGTGACTTCTCAGGAGCCAAAAAACGTCTCAAAGAGGCAGCTGCATATCGTTCGGATGAGGCCGTGTATGTGGATAATTGTGTGTACGGAAACACCAAATAGCTATTTCCATCTGATGTGTGGCTGTGTGCCAATGTTCGCAGACTCTGGGCGGCGAAGGCCAGCATTCATTTGCAGGCAGTGCGGGTACGAAGTGGAAAACCATGCTCCACCATAGTTGTGCTCCTTGGTGACGGTTCTCTTGTTTTGTGCAGGAAATTTTGAAACACACGTCAGCCGGTCGGCAAATAATCGGTGGTGGCGGAGGAGGTGCCGCTACCACGAGTCCACCTGGTCTTGAAGCAACGGCGTCGCCCATTCCCCAAGAACTGGCAGATGTTCTGTCATCGACGAAGACGTTAAACCTGCCACCTTTAGAATAATTTGCTCATAAAAAATGATTCGGTTTGAGAATGTTTTTGAATGCGATTGCACGCGCATTTTATTACCAAGTACGCCAAGGAGCACCTTAGTTATGGTTAGATCTGCCCCCAAAATTTCGGCCACACTTCAACACCTTCTGTCCTTCTGTGCTTTGACCAAGGGGTAATACCTTCTGACAGAAGGTATTACCCCTTGCTTTGACGATGTTGCGTGCTGGTCCACCACGTCACAATGCTCATGTTACAACTACAGCCTGTAGTTATCCGATGCACAAAAGCCGCACAACAGAACAACAACAACGATTGTTTTGGCCGATGCCAACCAACTAACTACCAACGACCAATGTGTTGTGGTTCACACGTCCGCACATCCAGTGGCAACGTTTGCTGCGCGCCGCGTTGTCAACGCAGCAAGCAAACGCTTTTGTTTTGGGGATTACCAAAGAAGGTCTGGCGACTTCTTCGCCACGAACAAGACGTTCATAAGACAGGGCGAAATAATTGAAAGGATTTTCAAAGTCACTTTCATCAATGCCTTCGTCAATACACGATCTTCCACGCCGCGATAAAGCAGGTCAGCGTGCAATATGGCTGAGAGCGGCCACTTCCCTCGTCCAAAGGTGGTCACTCAACTTTTGGATGACGCACGGGACTTTTGGGTACCAAGAGAGGTGCAGCGCGTGAAACATGTTCCTTCTGCTTTAGAATTTGCGCGCATGGTCGCCAGAAATCAACCCATAATATTTGAAGGTTTATGTGCGGATTGGGCTGCGACAAGAAAATGGACGCGTGAGTATTTGGAAGCAGCCGTTGGCGACAAATTGGTGTCAGTGGCAGTGACCCCAAATGGGCTGGGCGATGCTGTAATCAGTGTTGACTCCACGAAGCTGAGGTTTCCTGCAGATATCGCGAGTGCCACCAATGCTCATGAACATTTCACAGAATCCGTCAAATGCTTTGTGCAGCCTGATGAGCGAACCATGACCTTAGGAGCATTCTTCAAGCTCCTCCAGGGCACTGACGAGGCACCCGAAATGTCGAATCCATGCGACACAAAAGATTTCGATTCGCAGGAATCGGGTGCACCAAAGCTTCAAGGCAGCAATTCAAATCAAATAGCTTACTTGTCGTTTCAGAACGATAGCCTTCGCGAACAATTTGGGGCGCTGCTGGATGATGTTCCCGACTGCATCGGCTTTGCAAAAGATGCATTTGGTAATGCGCCTGACGCTGTGAATCTTTGGATTGGAGATGATAGAGCAGTGACAACGATGCATGTCGATCACTATGAAAACATGTACGGCAGTTATTGGTTCGCTCACCAACAGTTGCTTGTGGCAGAATCTTTTGAATGACTGTTGTGACACATGCCATAGGTATGCTGTGGTTGAAGGTGAGAAACACTTTGTGCTTCTGCCTCCTTGCAGCGCAATGGGGTTGTATGAGCGAGAGTACGTGTTGTCCGAGGATGTGGGCGTTGCAAACGACGATGACTAAGCTGATGCGCCAACCCCCTCCAGGTTCCCCCAAGCTAGGTACAAGTTTATTCCTTCGACGAAGGAGTGGCTTGTGGAGTTCATCCTCAACGAAGAACATTCTACTGACGGCAGTTGCAGAACGGCTGCAACGCCGCGAAACATTTCCCGAGTTCCGTGGGTTGAAGTAGATCCGGTGCGTTAATCGACACGCCTTGAATGGCTACATTCAACGAAGTATTCTGCCAAGTTTGTGATGGAATCCGTCATCTGATGGAGCAGGTGGACCCAGACCTACAAAGGTTTCCGCGATTTCGGACGCATTGTGTTAAGCCAGTAAGTTGCACTGTGAAGAAAGGTGACATTTTGTACCTTCCCGCATTGTGGTACGTCGGTTGTCAACAAATGTGCACCGGCAGTAGCACACCGAAGCATTTCTCGCATATCGTGTGCTCCAGGTACCATCGCGTCGCGCAAAAAGGACTCACTATCGCTGTGAACTACTGGCATGACATGGATTTTATGGGTTCGTCAATAGCGCTGCTGGCTGTGCCGTCACATTGTCATTGACTAAAGACATCAGCCACCATTTGTACAATCGCCAGGACCCAACTTTGTGTACACGTCCATGCTAAAGCAAATTGCACATGGCATGAAAGACTCGTCGTCTGAGGAACTTCAGCAGTCTTGGGCATCCGAGCCCACGACCACGCAATAGAGCTGTGTTCTGCAAGCTTTATGTTAAATCTTCAACAACCCGCGTTTGTGGGCGGCTTCTTTTTCGAGATTTTGTGGCGGTTGGTTGTTTCAATGACTTTAGAAAACCTGTCTTCGCTAAAATGGCTGCAAGGATCCGCGGTGAGAGAAACACTTGAAATTCACCGCTCGTCGGAGCAGACGGATTCAAGTCTTCGTATTCACTTTTGCGGTCTTCGTCGTAGAACACGTCATACTTGGTGATTTCTGACGAATCAGAGACGGTGGCAGGCAAAGTTTTGTTCGCCCATTTAAAAATGCAGCTGCGGTCGATGAAACGATCTGCAGAGTCGCTTTGGTTGTTGATGTCCGACAGTAATGACTGCATCCATTCGAGAACATCGAGGTCGTTTTTGAGGAGTCCCAGCAGATACCGGACACACTGTGTCCGGCTGGGTTTGGAATGAACCTGCCTGACGACTTCAGCGGCTCTACCAACAAAGCGGTCAGCACGTGCAGTCACCAGACCATCCAAGCCAAAGGGCTCGGCAAGTAGAAGGAGATATGCCTGTCACAATCAACAACAACGTGACTCAGAAGGGAGATAAAAACGTTGTGCAAATGGCAAAGGGCACTCATCGTACAGAGCGAAGGTGTGCACGTTGCTCCCATGGTTGCACTTGGAGGTGATCCAAATCGCAGGTCTTCCCGTGGAACTTCGATATTAACCTATCCAACGCAGCTTCTTTTTGTCGCACCAGAGAGTACAAGAGCTGTCGCTCGAATGTCGCTGTCTGGGCAGTCAAATCGCTGTACAAACGCAGAATCTCGCGCGCCTGGACTTGCTGGCAGTTCTGACAAGCCTCCGCCAGGGTTTCCGTTGCTGTCACCCGCTTTGGATCTTTGACGGGGAGTTTCGCCAGCTCCGCAATGACGTAGCGCAACGCCGGGATTACTTGCGAGTTGACAGGGGAGGTTGCCGGTGCATGCATGTGCAGACCAGTGGCATAGATATCGCGGATCATGCGAATAACGGTCTTCCTCCCTCTTTCGCCACGCATTTGCGAGATAGCTGGTAGTGTGTCCGCAAGAATCTTGGGAATTTTGGCGTGGAGATTTTCAGACGGATCAGCCTTGTTCGCTACAACGTGACGCAATGGAGCAAACGCTGCCTTTCCAAACACGTACTGCTGAGCGTGATACTTCACAGTATGTGGGGCGGCTGCCACATCGGCACTGTCACTTGCCGAAGGCGTCGCGGCAACAGCAGTTGTGCTGTTACTATCGTTGGTCACGTTGTTCGCGGAGGATGACCGCTTGGATTTTGACCGCGTGGCCTTCGACTTCTTAGATGTTGACTGCGTGGCCTTCGACTTCTTGGATGTCGACCGTGTGGACTTTGATTTCTTGGAGCTTGACTTCGTGGATGTGGATGTTGGCTTCTTGGAGGTTGACCGCGTGGCCTTCGACTTCTGGGATGTCGACCGTGTGGACATTGATTTCTTGGAGCTTGACTGCGTGGACTGCGACTTCTTGGATTTTGACCGCTTCGGTGCCGGAGGCAAATCACTTGTATCCCAAGGTCCGACAGTGTCAAGTAATGAAGACAAATCCGGTTGCAATGGAGCGTCAAATAACGAAGATACATCGGATTGAATTGGAGTGTCAAGAAATGACGAAAAATCCGAGTGCAATGAAGGGTCATGCACTGAAGGCAAAACCGATGGCAATGGGGGGTGCCAGTATGCCATGCAATGCATGTCGTCTACGCCAACAAGGGAACAATGCGGGCCGTCACGGCATGGGGTCACTCCGGGGGGACAACGAGCATGCCCAGATCGGCTCGAGTTGTGTGGCCATCTCAACATGATTTGTGCAGGCGGTTAACAGTGCCACGCTACCGGAGGCGTCTTGGCATTAGTGTCCGTGGCAGAATTCCGTCAATATTTTTGGGCCATTGCAGTGGATTTTTTGATGGAACTCACTATATTGTTGTGGATCGAGATATAGACACCTGCCTTAACAGCCACAAGTAAATGTCACATGGCACATGACGAACCTGATATCACCACGCCCCATTGCGTCAACTCACCACACCAGCCGATGGCATGTGTTGGAGTGAGACCGCGGCGTGAGCACGTCGTTGCCTTCGACCGCGAAGATGACACTCACCACCGCGATGATGCCGCCACCGCCACCGCCGCCTACGACAACGACTACGACCATGACGACGACCACGGTCACGAAGACAGCGACGACCATGGTCGCCCACAACTTCAAAACAACAACAACAACAACGACGACGACGACGACGACGACGACGACGACGACGACGACGACGACGACGACGACCAACTGGGTTCCGTCCCTTCTGTTGACTCGAACGCACGCACGAACGGAGGGACGGAGGGACAGAGGGACGTAGGGACGAACGGAGGGACGGACGGAGGGACGAACGGACGGACGCAGTGACGAAGTCGGTGTCGAGTTCATTGTTCGTTGTTCGTTGTTCGTTGTTTGTCGAGTCAAAGGTCGCACGAACACCAACCACCTCCCAAGAAAGAAGCTCCAGCAGCAGCAGTGCCAGCCCCCCCGCGACCCCCCCTCCCCCCCAGACTTTATGGTCAAAGACACGGCGGTGGATCGATCCAGTTGATCGGATGGACCTGTACAAAACATGTGTGGGTGCCGCGAAGCAAGCTGTGACAAAACTTGTGCTTGTTGTGTGGTTGGGTTGGGTTGGGTTGGGTTGTGTTGCGTTGTCGTCGTCACCTGCTGCTACCTTACACTGTCGACCGTCACGACATACATGTAATGTGATCTGTTGTCATGATGATAATCGCGGGGCGGGCGGCGGCGGGAGGGGGGAGGAGGGAGGATATGCGCTTGTCTGTCGGCTTGTGAACTCTCTCCTGTTGGAATAGGGAATAGGAATGTGTCCACAAACTCCCCTGTTGTGGAAATTGGTGTGTGGTGTGTGGAATGGTAGCGGATGTACCTTACTCGAGTACGAAAGTGCTGGTACGCACACGGTGACACAAACGCAGTGTCGCAGGCACTTTCGCGCATTGACCTGCTGAGCTTGTGTACCGGTATGCTACTGCGCAAATGGTAAGAAATCAGGGGGGCAACGCTACGCTCGGAAACCCATACTGAAGCTCTCAACAAAAGACTTGTTTATATGTTAGTTACTAACGAAAGAGAAACAAGATTATCACAGGTAGCAACAACGCCGAGAGTCGTAACAGCTTCGTTCTGTTTTCGAGTCTTGGGTCTTGCCATTTAAGTAAGTTGGTTTGCTGGGACACTTGAGGCACTCGCTCACTCCAGCGGTCGCGTAGTATTCGCCACCTTTGTCGCTGCACGGGATAGGCTCGGCTGTCCCAGGTGGGCACTCGTGGCCGGCAGGACACCAGCCACTGCACTGAGATGTGATGTCAATGTCGTTTGTAGGATCATACGCACGCCCATCGCGGTTGTAACCAGCGGAACGAGAACCTTCCGCAGGATACAACACACTTTGTCCATTCATATTGTGGTCGTACTGAATCGTGGAATATCCGACAAGACCTGTGTCATTGCCATAGGTTCCAGCTGGGCACATACGCCGCACACCATTGGAACAATAAAATCCTTTGGGACATTTTTCCTGAAGTGTGCGGGTCGAATTTCGTGTCGGATCATCCGGTGTGGTGTAGAATCCGCGACTCACATTGCGTGGCTTCGACGATCCAATCGGGCAATAAAAGTATTCGTCACCACATTCATACTGGGTGGAGTTGGTGGCTCCACGTTCACAGTAATATCCCTCCGTGCATAACCCGCCGCAAGTACCATTGTATAGCAAGAAACGCCCTTCAGCAGACGGGTCTGTGACGAGTTCCTCGTCGTCGTTCACTCCAAGAACGTCTGGAATGTAGCCATGGCAGAAGAACGACCCTGTTATGTAATATTCGCCGCCATTCGGGATGCCATTCCATACGTTCGCTTCAAACTCAAGATCCGATTGCAGGAATCCTGCGTGAAGGCCATGAATAATCGACGAGGTGCCTTGCAGCGAGGTCACTACTTCATTGCCGACGCACAACGATCCCTCAGGGCAAGCATCGAAGTCAACTTCGGCCACCAACACGTCTGTATCGTCGATCTCAAAGGGAGTCCACACGGTGTTCGAGTCGTACATCCACTGTTCCGATTCCTCGTCGTACTGAACGCAGATAAATCGCTCGGCATTGTCAGAGTGCGGCGCGATGGTGTCGGTGAAGTCGTCCATCGGGTGTGATGGTGCAAATCTCAACTTAACGTCACTCAATCCAGAGTACATCAAGTAGCCAGATCCGGAAGCACCATCCTGGCACGCAACTCCACTATTCAGAGCACCAATGTCATCGACGCACAAGGAGTACGACATGGTCGCCAAAATGGCACCGCCGAGCGCATCTGCAGCGTCGAGCGAGCAGGCGTCGCGGCGTGGACCAGCATTTGTGTCGGCACAAACATTTTCGCGCTCTCGTAGCTGAAGCTGCTCCCAAATGAGGTCAACCTGTCGCGTGCTCAAGCGATTTTGTGAAGGATACAGCGCCTGGTCTCCGAAAGTGCCTTCGAAGCATTCGTATCGACGGCCATAGATACAGAAATGTCCAGGCTCGCAGCCCACCTGCCCGCTACGAGTTGCGTTAGTAGAGCTACCTATTTCGCCGTCGGGTCCGACAGTGTAGAAACCCGTATCGGCAATCTGAGGTTCCGCAGATCCTTGCGGGCAAAATTTGTCAACGCTACCGCACTCAAATTGAGTGCTGCTGGTGGAGTTGATCGGGCAGTAGTAACCAGCCGCGCACGAACCAGTGCAAAATGATTCAGATAACCCGAAAGTTTCGCCGTAACGACCAGCTGGGCATTGCTTCTTGACCCCGTCAACACAATAATGACCAGGCTCGCACAAAGTTTGAGCATACCTGTTGTCCGGGCGATATTCGTACGAATTGGATGCAGCAATTTTGTCTGAATACGGCTCCGACAGAGTATACCATCCGTCCTCTGCCACTGTCACGTATGCATCAAGAGGCAGCAACGAGTTGTACAGCGCATTGAATGTTGCGCCCACTGGGATCGGTGATCCGACCTGCTGCGGGCAGTAAACATCTGGTCCACCACAGTTGTTTTGTTCTCGCGATGTTGATGCAGCAGGACAATAGTAGCCCTCCTTACATACCCCGGAGCACTCGATACTTGTGAGGCCATAAATCGCACCGAAATTGCCGGGTGGGCACTCATAGCGTTTGCCGTCAGAACACCAGTAACCTGGCTCGCACTGGACCTGTCGGGACCTCGTGTTCGCATTGCCGGTGATTGTTTCATTTAGGAAGTACCGCGAGTGGTGTGGGTACAGACCACAAATTCCTCGTTCACCCTCTGTCAGCTTGCGGTAGAAATCAGTATTGTGGTGGGCCCCGTTGCAACTGAATAAGTACGCTTCCAAAACATCTAACACAGTGAACGAGGAAGTTGAAGTGGAATCTGTCTCTCCGACGAGTGCATTCACATCGGTTGTCGACTTGAGAAGTTGACAAGTTCTCGCAGTGTACTCGGCAGAGCCCCCATACTCCACCGCATATTCAAACCCAACACATAGATCGCCAACTTCGTCGCAAAACTCGGCGCAGTCTTCAATGGACACATCACCATATTCCTCCAAGTTCAGGTGCCCATCAGAAACACATCCTTGCGTTACCGCGACGTAACCCTCCGTAGTGGTATTATCGTTGTCACGATCCTTGAAGGGCATTGGAATACACAAAGAAACACAGATGAGACATGGGCAGATATGTTGCATCACAAAACCATAATATCCCACACCTGCTTCCAAACAGCGTCCGTGAAGCACGTTTCGGCACTGCTGCGGTGTACAACAACAACGTCTTCCTCAGGCATCGTGTAGTATCCGTCTGACACTGGCGTTGGAAGAGCAGATCCCTCGGGACACCAGACATTCGTGGAACCACATGGCACTTCTGTCGCGGACACACTGGCAGGTGGGCAGTAATATCCAGCACTACATACGCCACTGCACTCAAAAGACGTGAGACCTGCTTCACTGCCAAAAGTCCCAGCCGGGCACGACCGTTTGACGCCGTTTTTGCAAAAGTAGCCCGGCTCACACTGTGTCTGAGCAGATTGTGTTTGACCGTCCGTGCCCGAGATACCAGCCTCTCCTGCAGCTGAATTCAAATTGATGGTATAGAATCCGTCTTCGACAGGTGTTGTGGCATTTGATGCCTGTGGACAGTATACGTCGTAGCCGCCGCAAAGATTTTGTGTTGGTAGTGTCGACCCAGACGTGCAAAAATATCCAGCATCGCAAGGACCGTCGCACGTTGGCTCAGTCAGGCCAAACGAAGATCCGTAGTAACCAGGCAAGCACTCGAGCTCCGTTCCGTTTTGACAATAACGACCGATTCCGCACAGACGCTCGGCGGAAAATCCACCACCATCCACAGGGTCCACGGTGTAGTGTCCAGGAGACACTTGCGTTGGGTTCACCGAACCCACCGGGCAGAATACGTTTGTGCCGCCACAAACATTTTGCGTTGGTGTGGTACTTTGTTCACCGCAAAAGAATCCTGCGTCGCAAGGGCCACTGCAATTGCCACTGGACATCCCGTATTCACTGCCGTAATGACCAGCAAAGCAGGCCTGGCGCGTTCCTGCCTCGCACCAGTAGCCAGGTTGGCATTGCTCCTGGTCGGTGCGTGTGGTGTCGGAGTCTCCGCCGATGGAGTAAAACCCTACATCAACGGGTGTCGGCATACTTGATCCTTCCGGGCAGTAAACATCCACGTCTCCGCATTCTATTTGCGTCGGACGTGTCGATCCTTCCGGGCAGTAGAATCCCTCCTCGCAAACCCCAGAACACAAAGGGTCCACTTCCCCTTGCACATTTCCGTATCGACCGGCCGGACACGCATACTTGATGCCATCAATACAGTAACTTCCAGGTGGGCACAATGCTTGTGCACTTGTGAGATTCGCTCCTCGTACATGTGCCGATGGACTGCTTGTGGCGTAGTAACGTGGTTGGACAACGAGAGGTCTTGAGCTTCCTGCGGGGCAGTAAGCGGACGCGTCTTCACAAGGACGAGGTTCTATGGAACCCAGTGGACAGTAATAGCCCTCTGGGCAGCTCTCGTCACATGTTGTTTGCCCAAATCCACTGTTGAAAGTGCCAGGTGGACATCCAAAGCGGACGCCACCGACGCAAAAGTGACCCTGCGGACACTCAACCTGCTTGGTGCGCGTGAGGTTCGCCCACCCATCTTCGGTGTAAGCACCCTCGATGGTGTAGTATCCCGACGATACCGGAATGGGCTCCGAGCTGCCTTCGGGGCAATACACATCGTCACCCCCGCATGGGAACTGAGTGTTGCTGGTGGATCCAATGGGGCAATAATATCCAGCAGCACACAGTCCAGAGCATTGCTCGGTGAACAGCCCACTGTCTGCTCCGAACGTTCCGCCCGGGCACTGCAAACGTTCATAGTCAAGCGTGCAGTAGTACCCAGGCTCACAAAGGCGATAGCCACTGCAGTCTCCAGAATCCGCTGCAGTGTTGGTTGAATACGTTCCGAGTTGACAACTGTGCCCAACGATTGTGTCATTGATCACTTCAATTTGCAAGTCATTCACGCTGTCCGAATCGATCACTGCACCAAAGACGTGAGTGCCAAGCAATATCCCAGCGTACACCAAGAATATCCCGGCGCAAACCATAGTTCACGACAAGCAAGAAAAGAATGGCACTGCAATCACATCACGTCATTGAGAGTTCTCAATGGCGCAGATGGCTAAGAGAGCCACACCTGCGCCTATTGAAACCAACTGACAGTTATGATGGTCGGTGCTTCAAAAGTTCACAAAAATCTTGCAAACACACCAACATGAGCCCGCTCCAACACAGAATTGGACGGTTCAGCACAACACCTCCAATCAAAGGCTCCAATAAATGTCACGAGTTCCAAAGTATTAACACAGAAAGCCCCAACACACTTGCACGGCCACATGCTAGTCATGGGAAGTCTCCGCACTTCCAAACACCAGCACGTCGAACCACGCCAGTCGTAGTGACGCAACGACTTAGGATGAGACGGCAGTGTGTGTTTGCGCGCGTGCGCGCGTGTGTGTATGTGTGTGTGTATCGCATCGCTTTTAGCTGGATGTTTGTCCGTGGAATACGAGTGACAACCATCAACACGAACGTTTCAATCGTGACTTGCCGGTGATTGACGAAACTGAAGAAGACCGTCAATAACAATAACGCCACCGTCATCGACTCATCATCAACAACGCCACAACTTCAATGGACACTTACACATGCAAAAACAACGAAACGACGACGACAACGCCCAACGGAAACGACGACGACGACGACGACGACGACAACAACGACGACGACGACGACGAAGGACGAAGGACGAAGGACGAACGGCGAACGACAAAACGACAACGATAACGACGACAACGACAACGACAACGACGACGACGAAGACGACAACGACGTCGTTCAATCATTGTTCCGTTGACTCACAGCCGCCGCCCACTCACTCACTCACTCCCTCTCCCGCACACAGTCGTCACGCACCAGAAAACCCCACAAATCTCTAATAAGGATACATGTCTTCATGTGGGAACAGATGCGACTTCGATCACCGCGCCAACAACGCCGACGGCGTGTCGACGCAGAAGGCAGCGGTGGACGAGAAGCGAGGAAGTATCATAACACGATACATTGTGGTGGTATGGGGTGCAATGGGGCAATGGGACATCGGGAACTATAACAGTATTGACATAACTCAGTGTTTGTTGGAGAAATACGACCATGCACTAAAGTAACAACGGATTCACATCGGATTTTGCGATTTTGCGATTTTGTTTGTTGTTCGTCGTTCGTCGTTCGTCGTTCGTCGTTCGTCGTTCTTCGTTCTTCGTTCTTCGTTCGTCGTTCGTCGTTTGCCGCGTCGAGGCGTCGTAGGTTGTAGTTGATTGTTGCGATGACCACTGGCTGTGAATGTTGTGGTTGCGGTTGTTGAGCTCTGCTGTCGGGTCGACGCTTCCGTTGGGTACTTCCTCTTCATGCGCGATAATTAACGACTTTGGTGAACTCGCTGTCGCTGCGGAGGTGGGAACGACGTTCTACAACATTACTACTCGGCTACCTTGTGGCGAACACATGCGCGAAGTGACAGACGTTCAACATCATTACAATTCTGCAACGTTTTGACGAACACGTTGCTGCGGTCACCCATGGTTTTAGGTGGAAGGAACAATGCAATTCGTTTTTGCTTTTGTTCACTCTCCTCGTGGGCCGCCTTGGCGCGTCGCCAAGAAAAGAAGAGCTGCAAGATGCTTCGCCACCTGGATCCGACCCGCCAGCGTGGTGGCGAGTTGGTATCCAATGCTCACGACATGTCGACCAGTCGTTGACGCCAGAAAATGCGACAAAACAAATGAAATGGCAATGGAAGCAGATGGAGGGGCGCTGCCGAGTGCGAGATCTGCACTGTTCAGGGATTTGAACGAAATTGCACCAAAGTTATTTCGCCTCGTTGATGACACCGCCAAGCGCCGCAAACTATCAGCGAATTTGGAACTGAGTCTCGGACCGGATGAGAGTGAGTCAGGCCCGTCGGCGTCCACAGATACTGATTTTGCGCGGGCGCACCCAGTACCCGCGACAAGCAGCAGTCAGACAAAAATATTCGTCGGAGGTCTTGCACCTACAGTTGGAGAGTCCGACCTGAAACAGACTTTCAGCCGATTCGGCGAGGTTTCAACTGCTTTCGTCATAACGAAGAAAAACAGTCAAAAATCTCGTGGTTTCGGATTCGTGGTCTTTCGCAAGGAAGAATCTGCTGATGCTGCCCTGAACGCAACCGAAACTATCTGTTTGCATGGAAGAGTACTCCACTGTGAGGTCGCAGCGCCCAGGGGCAACGACAGCCGCTTCGTCGTGCAAGACGTTGGCGCATCCACCGAAGCCGTGAGAGCAATCTTCGCAGAGAGGGCCGCGTTGCACAAACAGTGGAGTGACAACTTGCGCAAGCGCAATCCTTGGTACGACTTCGACAAAAAGTGGGCTGTGGACGAAAAAGTGTCATCCTTTATTTGCGGTCGCCCGTACCGTCCGTTTGAAGTGCCGAGGCCAGATGCAGCCAAGCAGGCAGCGCAGCGCAGGCTTGCAAGTCTTCAGCGGCAAACTAGCACAGAACGAGAGATGGGTGTTGCCGACCTGTCCGACCTCGGAGAGGACAGCTCTAGCGATGGTGAAGACGCCACATCAAAACAACACGAAGCCCCAGCTGCAAAGGTGCCGGGTAAAGGCACCCTCAATGAGAGACTCGCAGATTACTTTTTAAATGTGTCGAGTCTGTTCGCAAACAGGCACAAGACTACCCACGGGAAGTCAGGTAAAGTCACCAACGATAACTTTCGCGCAAGCTACTACAAATCGCTTGCGTTGGCGTTGAGGCGCACTCCCCAGCCTGTTGACCGTGCAGAAAAAATCAGGCACGTGTCGAACGGACACTATGCCAGCCACCCCAAACTTCGACGTCGGCTGCGAGAAATTCTCATTCTGCTCAATGATCAAGATGGCAAGGTACACAGCAAGCGGCTGCCCGAGGAAGATGCCCAAGCGCGTGCGATGAAGGATCTCATGAAGGCGTGGGGCATCGGCCCATCCGTTGCAAACTCCTTGATTCGAAGAGGGGTGCATTCCCTCGCCGATCTGCAGGAGCGGGCGGGAGCTATGGACTCCACCACTGATCTTGCGAGCTCCAGCCGCGCGTCGGGGTCACTGGCCTCTGGGCTCCGTTTGGGTCGGAAGTTTCACCGTGGCGCGATGGCAGCCCTTCCGTTCACTGCTGAGATCAACCAGAGGATTCCACGGGCAGAAGTGACAGCGATTGGTGACGTTGTGCGAGCTGCTGCGGTGGATATCTTCAAGCGTCGAGGCCACGACCAACGCGCAGTTCTAAAGCGCCTGGTTGTACAAATATGCGGATCGTACCGGCGCGGAAACCAAAGTAGTGGCGATGTGGACATTCTTATGACGGACAAACGAGGAGGACCTTCAGACCACTGCTTTCTGGGCGAGCTTGTGTCGAACCTGGAAGCTTCAGGGTTTCTCATTGCCCATTTGGTCGCAATTCCGACGGATTATATGAATGAATCCAGCAGTTCGAGCACGAGAACACCGGAAAACCACTCAGATGCCGAAGGCAGCATGACGACGAACACCAAGATTGATGTAACAGGTGCTCAGCAAGTGTCAAAACGGAAGCAGAGTTACATGGGCATCTGCCGCCTCGGTCCACACGGCACGGCAAGACGCATCGACTTGAAGACGTACCCCGCGCACCAATTTCCTTTTGCTTCCCTTTATTTCACAGGATCAGCGCATTTCAATCGCTCCATGCGTCTCTTCGCCAAGAAGAAGCTAATCAAACTTAATGACGACTGTTTGGTGGAGCGGACCGGCCAACACCGATGCATCAGTTGCGCTTGCGAAGGTGAAATTTTCACTGCTCTGGGCTTGCCATACAGAGCCCCGTCGGAAAGAAACTGCCCATCCGACAAGTAGGGGACCTTGGAACCAAATCACTTGCGATTGCGCAGCATGGGACACGACGTGCAGCAGGCAGACGGGGCGAGTTAATTCATTGTTCACGGCCATATAAAGAATTACGCCATATTTAATTAACCGTGTCTCCACGATTGGTCATCGTTTTTGCTGTTCTTGCAATGATCGACTTGCACCGAAATCCCCGGCTTACTTGGCGGGCTCAACCGACACCGCAACCGCAGAGGCGGCGACTGGCGGGTTGTAGGTTTGAGCGGTGGGGTAGGCTTGTGCCGTCGCTTGAGCGGTGGGGTAGGCTTGGGCTGTTGCAGTAGCGGTCGGGTAGGCTTGAGCTGTGGCTGTGGGGTAAGCGAGAGGCTGGGCGTGCGGGTTGGGTGTTTGCGTGGTGGTCACAATCACACGGTTTTGGGCGGCGGCAGCGGCTGCCAGCAGAGCCAAGCGTCTGCGACGGACGATGCATCCAACGATGCTGGCGATGATCGCCACGATCAGGAGCGGGACGCCCCAGTAGTACCAGTACAACATGGTTGCGGACGGCTCAAGAACAAAGTTACAAAAAACTGAACTTGGGACGGGAATTGGGAATTTGGAACTTTTAACGTTCGTATTTCGTGTGCCCCCGGGTAGTCCGCCCGGACCTCTCTCCGTTGTTCAAGTTTGGCCTGCTGCGCGGCGGAAGCACTGAGGCACGCATGTAGCAACCAAGAGTTACACTCTTGGACACGCCTGGGGCCCAAACTTGCTCAAACTTGTCAGTGACGTCGCTTTTGGATTGGTTGGGTGAATGTTTTCTTCTTGTCCCTCGCTAACACTTCGACAAGTCCTAGTTCCAAGAAAGTCACGCCGAACCTGCATCTCGGTTGCCGGCAGCCAAGCCACCCGAAGCAACAACACTAACCACAACAAGCAGCCCCTATCATAGCGCTCAAAGCAACAAAGCTGCACGGTAGTGGTAGGGGGAATGAGTTGGTCGGGTGTGGCAACAACAGTCGAACGACAAGG
>ENA-OWNT01001662-OWNT01001662.1-seawater-metagenome-genome-assembly--contig:-NODE-1662-length-26812-cov-3.355115_pt1 | contig 26812 bp, 26 predicted proteins | sample MGYA00238136_ERZ651165 | MGnify/ENA primary metagenome ERZ651165 (study PRJEB26861, sample SAMN08777766) | seawater metagenome | isolation source: coastal seawater | place: USA: Florida | collected...
ATAAACAATACGCTTGGGCCCTGGCTGCAGGTTATAAACCCACTAGCTTAGATTGCGTTGACTGCTCAAACCCCTATGTGAATGGCTTTATTGGCCAAAGCACCAACTTATTCGAAGACTTTGCGGGTTATATTGCGTTGTCTTCCGAGCTCAACATAGACAACTTCAAAAAGGCCAACTTGTTAAGCGGCCCTGAGATAGGTGGAGTTTGGACTGTCACTCCTTATTGGAAAACTTCAATTAAATTAGGCAGCCACTTTTATATCAACGATATTGGTGAGTATCAAAATTACCTAGCTTGGACTCAGAGATTTCTCGACGATCGCAGCGTCGACTTTAGAACATCTGTTCAATACGCTGATGATTTTGAATACACCGTAAACCTCTCTTTTTATTGGTGAACACAATGTATAAATTAACTTTAGCTTCAATCATTGCTAGCACTCTATTTACAACTCACGCTATGGCTGATGAAAAAAAACCAATTAACCCTTGGACTCAGTGTGGTATCGGCGCAATGATTTTCCAAGACACGGCACCAGCAGCGGCTATTTCTAACGTGATTTGGGATTTGGGTACAACGGCGGTCTCTTCAAAAGTATCATCTGAATACACATGTGAAGGCAGCGAAGTAAAAACAGCGCAATTTATCCAAGATAACTACAACAAAGTTCTAGAAGAAACTTCTCAAGGTTCTGGTGAACACTTAACGGCAATGCTTGAAATGTTGGAGCTAGAAGCTTCAACTCATGAACAGGTCATTGCTTCAGTACGTACTGAAATGGCAGACAAGCTTGCTTCTAACCAAGCAACGCCTGAAGTTTACTACAACGCTTTAATGGCTAGCCTATAACCATTAAGACAAAGCGCCATCAAAATGATGGCGCTTTGTTGTTATGACTTAAACCCGTTCCCGAGCAATTATTCTGGCTGATCTAATAGCCCCCACCACCCTACCCACTGATGATGTTCATCGCTTCTTCCTGTGGAAGAGGTTTGTAGAAATGAAAACCTTGGATTTCTTCAATATTCCAATTTCTGATTTTTCTCGCTTGCGAGGCCGTCTCTACCCCTTCAGCAACCGTCGTTAAGCCTAACTCCTGCGACATTTTGGCAATATTGCGTACTAATGTTTTAGCGCGATCGTTATTCTCAATCTGATCAATATAAGACTTATCAAGTTTCACAATATCAAACGGGAAACTGCATAATGTACTAAACGAGGAATAACCTGTGCCAAAATCATCCAACGCGATTTGAATCCCCAGCGCCTTAATCTCTTCCATGCGGCTAATCACTTCCTCCTCTGCGCCCATCAACATGCTTTCCGTTATCTCAATAACAAGTTGCCCTGGCTGAACGTTATACTTGGCAATAGCTGATGCTAAATACGCGCTCAGTTGAGAATGATAAAAGTGCGTCGCACTTAAATTAACGTGAACGGTTAGCGGTCGATGATTGGTGCCTTTACGCTGTCGATTGAGCTGCTCAATAAAACGGCATGTCTGCAAAATAATGGATTCCCCTAGCTCAATCTCCAGATTATTTTGCTCTGTCAATGGAATAAATACAGCAGGTGAAATCATGCCCAGCGTCGGATGAAGCCAACGAGCGAGAGCTTCAAACCCATTCACCTCGCCTGTTTTTGCCTCGACTATCGGCTGGTAGTACGCACATATTTGCTCTTCACGAATGGAGGCCCCAAGCTCTCGGCAAATAACGGATGACGTCTTGGCTTTTTCAGACATTTCACTACCAACAACACCAACGCGAGCAGGTGTTTGATTGCTCTGCACAGCATAAATCGCAGCTTGTAGAAGATAATCGAGAGGCTCATGTGTGATTTCTGGGTCCACAATCACCGCTTGGCAACTTAAGTCCAGCTCAACGCCTAAAATTGCTTTCTTCGATGAAAGCTCATCAATCAGCTTTTGCGCGCATTTCACGGCTTCATCGTATTCGCTCTTATTCGGGACAAGCACCACGAACTCATTAACACTGATACGTCCAATCGGATATTGAGAGAAGCAGTCATGAAATACCGACGCAATATACTTAATCGCAGCATCAAAAATTTGGTGACCAAACACTTCAGACACCATTTTTAACCGAGGCATGGTGACGTAAATAAATGAGAATTCATTAGCGGTTTCAGTGATGGCATGGTCCACTTTTTCAAGAATGGCTCTGCGGTTACTTAGACTGGATAAGTAATCTCGCTCACTCAGGTCTTCAATCAGTTGCTGCTGCTGCCTTTTCTCACGCAGATCATGAATAGACAACATGAGTGCATCCTCACCTTCATGCTTGATCAGTGTGGTTTCTATCTGACAGTCAACATGCTCTCCCGAACGAGTTAGAACACATGCTTCAAAGTGCTTTTTGCCTTTATTGAACTCGCGATACATTATATCAACCTGACATTCTGGTTGATCCTGAATGGGACAAAGAATATCCAAAGGCTGGTGCAAGATTTGGTCTTTGCGATAATCCAACATTCCCAACGCCATTTGGTTAACATCGATAATCTCGCGATTTCTCACCAAAACCATTGCGATACTTCGGTTGTGGTAAAGTGCATCAAATTTTTGAAGAGTATCATTTAACCTGTCTTGAGTTATAGACGTATTGTCCGCAAGTATCTGGACCATATGCGTTAATCGCTCAAACTCATCTTGATTACCCGCTGATTTCCCTTCTAGCTGATAAGAAGTAAACAGATCATCAATATCTCTTTCTAGATCAGAAAAACGTGTCGCCACTTTTTTTCTAAACAGTAAGAAAGTAGCGACAGCAATAATCGTAGTCGTAAAGATGACACTAGCAAGCAAGTACAAAAACAGTAAGTTACCTTTAGCATAGTGAACGCGCTCTATTTCTGATCTGAGGGTCACGATAGGTTCGCCAGAGAGTCCTTTAAGCTGATTCCATCGAACTATAGTGCTGCTTGTCTTAGTCATCTTTTCACTGACAAACCCGTTTTCGCTTTCCAATACAGATAGAGGAACCAATTGATTTTTGGCAACCAGGATACTGTTGTAATCCCCAGGGAAACGAGCCGAGATATGTTGTCCCCAGACAAGCCAGCCTGAAGACGCTGATACACCTTCACTGTTGCGAACTGGCGTGACACTGATAGACCATATTTGTTCATCGACTTTAATTAAGCCACTGATACTATCGCGATAAGCATCCAGTACCTGATTCATTGAGTTGATGTGGCCAGAAACGCTAGGGTGGTTGATAACATGTGGCACAAGGTTTGGGGCTTCATCTTGATCACGCGCTAAATGATCGACAACGTCACCATGTAGATTAATGAAGATCATCAAGTCCAATTTGAGAGCGTCTAGGCTTTCCAACATTAAGTTACGTTCACGATACGCCTCGACGTCACCGCCAATCAGCAAATTATGGGTTTCGTCCCAATATGCCCAATCGTATGAATGCTCTTCCTGCTCTTTTATCATCATGTTGATTACACTGCTCGCCTGCTGGCTGGCCGTGTTCAGCTCGGTGATCTCTAGGCTGTCTAAACTCACCAAAAAAAAGTACCGGACAATAAAAAGACTACTCAGAATGACACCAAGTAGGCCTAGCACAAAGTAGAGAGCCGTTTTGGTTTGCAACTTTAGGTTCAGTGATCGAATTCCTTTCATGCTTTCTTAATATTTTTTACTTTCATGCGAGTGTATGCGAAATAAATGAGAGCCTGTTTGATACAGCTCTAAATTATTGATTTGATGTGGCTATAAATCACCTGGATACCACTGTCCCCAAGCTCAAGAATGAGCGGCATATTAAACGGTTAGAAATACTCTTCCACCTATTGCCACACTTGCCAGCGCCTTTTCATCTGTTGGATCGTAGCAGGATGGACACCATGGACATTACCAAAGTCACCATCGCATTCGATAATTTGAAACTCCGCCCCATAACGCTTTGCCATTTTAAAGTAAGGCGCGATTTCCCAGCGACGAACGAACGTATTAGAGACAACAACACTCTGCTTTTGAGACAAACTTTTCTCCGTCATCTCCTGGCACCACTCATGAGCTAACGCGATTTTACTCGGTTGGAAGTTGTAAGCCCCTTCCGAATCCAGGAAGTACATATCCGCTTCATAGTGGTTTATATCTAAGCTTTTTGCGAGCGTGCTTTTTCCTGAACCAGGTAAGCCACGAATAAGGGTGAGTTTAAAAGTCATTGGTATAATTATTAAAAGCGACAACCGCCGATCTTAATATGAAATGGCCCTAAATTGCTATCGACAAGCCAAAGTTATTGGGTTAAGTTTAGATGTATAGACGTCCATAATATTGCTTAGGGAGTAAGCTGTGCCGATTAAGATACCCGATCAATTACCTGCATCTGACGTGTTGCGAAAAGAAAACATCTTCGTTATGCCGGAATCTCGTGCTTCTACCCAGGAGATTCGTCCGCTTAAGGTCCTGATCCTCAATCTTATGCCGAAGAAAATTGAGACGGAAACTCAGTTTCTACGCCTTTTATCCAACAGCCCATTACAAGTAGATATCGAACTACTGCGCATTGACGATAGGCCAAGCAAAAATACACCGACAGAGCATTTAGATAATTTCTACCGCCAGTTTGAAATGGTGCAAAAAAGAAACTTTGATGGTCTGATTATTACAGGTGCGCCGCTCGGCTTGGTTCAGTTTGAAGACGTGATCTACTGGGACCACCTACAAACCATTATGAACTGGGCGAAAGAACATGTGACCTCTACCCTATACGTTTGTTGGGCGGCGCAAGCAGGATTAAAGCTGCTTTACAATTTGCCGAAACGAACACGCAAGGAAAAGCTGTCTGGTGTTTACCACCATCAAACGCTTCACCCATACCACCCTGTATTGCGCGGTTTTGATGACACATTCTTAGCTCCACATTCTCGCTATGCGGACTTTTCTTCTGAATATTTAGAAGAACATACCGACCTCGATATCCTTGCGACCTCTGACGTGGCTGGCGTTTATCTAGCGGCAACCAAAGATAAGAGAAATGTGTTTGTCACGGGCCATCCAGAGTATGACTCTTTGACACTGCACCACGAGTACATCCGTGATCTTGGCGAAGGAATGGAACCAGCCATCCCTGTTAACTACTACCCCAATAACAATCCAGACAACAAACCCGTCGCAAGTTGGCGCAGCCACGGCCACTTACTTTTCGCCAATTGGTTGAACTACTGCGTTTACCAACAAACACCTTACGATCTTGATCACTTTAGCGAAGCCAATTTCACCAAAGATGACTAAAACTGTTAACTAAAGGGCTGACTACAGCCCTTTGGTTTTATATGAAACTAACACATAACTATAATTGCCGACTCAGTCGCATTGTTCCGTGAATCAACTCATCACGGCGCTTTCTTTGCGTTATACATGCAACAAATAATTCGATAAGAAAGATATTATGCGTCGTCTATCAATACTTATAGCTTTTGCCATCACTGGTTGTGTCACCATCGAATCTACTCAAAACGCTGAAAGCATGGCATCGCCAAAAGAGCGTGCTGAAGCGAGAATAGAGTTAGGGATAGGCTATCTTGGACAAGGTAATATGGTGAAATCGCGCGAAAACCTTGAGAAGGCGTTAGAGCATTATCCAGGTTACTACCGTGCGCAACTTTCCATGGCGCATTATTTCGAGAAGGTTGGCGAGAAAGAATTAGCCACTCAGATGTATGAAACGGCGCTAAAAGAGCACCCTAAAAACGGAAATGTCTTAAACAACTACGGTACATTTCTGTGTAAATATGGGAACTATGAAAAGGCAGACGAGTACTTTAATAAAGCCATTGAACAACCCTATTACTACCTGACGTCTGCTAGCTACGAGAATGCAGCTTTCTGTGCACTAAAATCTGGTGATACCGCGCAAGCCAAAACCTACTTTACACGCACACTCGATCACGACCCTCATCGAGCCCGTTCGCTTCTTAACTTGGCAAAGTTAGAAATCGATGACGACGAGTTTGTTAAAGCCAGAATTCGTTTGATGAAGTTCCACCAGCGATATGGCATACAAAAAACGTCGCTTAAACTACTCGCTGATCTGGAAGGTAAAGCAGGAAATGAATCTTTAGAGAGCAAGTACCGTAAGAAGCTCGAAGAAATGAACTAATCACTCCATAGCTAACAACCCGAGACGCTGGAGAACATGGCCGTTCCAGCGTCACACTTTACCGCAACTAACCACACATCAACTGCTTTTTCTTAGGTTTTTATCCAGCTCAAGACAGAGCACTCTTAACGCTTCGATGCTGTCGGCCGCCATGCTAGAACGAGATTCGAGTTCAGCCGTAAGCTCATTCGCATCCTTTTGTAATTGCAGCCCTTTGTCAGTTAATGAAATAACCTTTTTTCGCTCATCAACTTCCGACACTTTCCTTGTTAGCAACCCTTTAGATTCCAACCGTTTCACGATGGGCGTTAATGTGCCCGAGTCTAAATGCGTATCATGCGAAAGCTCTTTCAGGCTTACATTATCCTGGCACCATAGCGAATGCATCACTATGTACTGCGGATAAGTCAGATCATACTCATCCAGAATAGGACGAAACGCTCGAACTAATGAGTTCGTCGCAGTGTACAAAGCAAAACACACGTTATCTGATAATTTCTGAGTCATGAGTTGGTCCAACTTTTCTAGTATGGGCGCAATGTTATCAAATTTTCTGAGTTTTAAAATAATTTGCGCACAAAATATTTTTGAACAAAGTTATTGCATTCTTCTTTTTCAAAAGTTAACTTACTCACAAATGATTTGCGCACAAAGTATTTGTGAGTAAATAAAATAGCAAGAGAGAGAAAGAATGAACAGCCATCAAATCCACCTAGCATCTCGACCAACGGGTATGCCGACAAAAGAAAACTTCAAGTCTGTTAACATTGAGCTGCCTGTACTAAAAGACGGTGAAGTACTTGTCAAAAACACATGGATGTCTGTCGACCCATACATGCGTGGGCGTATGGTAGTCAGCGACTCTTACATTGCGCCTTTTGAAATTGATGCCGTTCTTGAAGGCGGTGCAGTAGGCGAAGTTGTTGAATCAAATAACGAAGCGTTTCCTGTCGGGTCAAAAGTGAGCCACATCAGTGGATGGCGCACCACGTTCATTAGCGATGGCAGCGATTTAGCTCTACTGCCAGCTATTGGTGTTCCTGAACAGCACTTCCTTGGTGTTATGGGTATGCCTGGTCTCACGGGCTGGGTCGGTTTGTTCAAAGTGGCACAACTTAAGCCTACTGACACTGTGTTTGTTTCCGCCGCATCGGGCGCTGTAGGTAGCGTTGTTTGCCAAATTGCCAAGCTCAATGGATGTAAGGTGATCGCTTCTGTCGGCTCAGATGAAAAAGCAGAGATGGTCAGAGCAATGGGCGTTGATGCGGTTATCAACTATAAGAAAACCGATGACTTAACAAAAGCACTGCGTGAAGCCGCACCAGAAGGTATTGACGTTTACTTTGAAAACGTTGGTGGGGCTCACCTAGAAGCAGCACTTAATGTGATGAACCCTTATGGGCGCATTCCTGTATGTGGCATGATTTCAGATTACAATGCAGAAACGCCTCAAGCTGGGCCAAGCAACTTACTGCTAATAAACACTAAAAAGATCACTATGCAAGGCTACATAGTTATGGATTACTGGGATCATTATGGCGAATTCGTTGAACAAATGGGTCAATGGATGAAAGAAGGAAAAGTAACGTCAGAAGAGACCATATATGAAGGTCTAGACAATGCTGCAGCCGCGTTTATAGGCCTGTTTGAAGGTAAAAACAAAGGTAAGATGTTAGTTCGAATCTAACTACATGCCTTGCCCCCAATAACGTTGTCGGTTGTTGGGGGCATTTTTAGCGTTATTTGCTCTTCAGCTTCAACCACTCTTGTCTTTGCTGTGGAGTTTTAAACGTCCAAGCCATAAAACGGCTCACTTTCTGCCCTTGGCTCATTTCTACGATTTGTACCTCTTTCGCACCCGCTTTTTCTAGGTTTTTCCGCATCCAACGCACATTCTCTTTTTTTGAGATCAACGTTGAAAACCAAAGAACTTGCCGCGCAAAATCACGGCTTTCAAATGCCATATTTTTTATAAATGCCGCTTCTCCACCCGGGCACCATAACTCCGCATTTTGGCCACCGAAGTTCAATTTACTAGGTTCTTTCGAGCTTTGTTTTTGAACTACCTGCCCTTTTTTCGCTCTATTGGCAGACAAGTTTTTCAACTTACGGTCTGTGCCTTGTTGCGCGTCTTGAAGCGACTTATGGAAAGGTGGATTACAAGTTGTAAGATCGTAGTGCTCGCCGGGCTGAATAATGCCTTTAAAAAAGTTCTGGCTCTCGCTTTGCAGTCGACATTCAATCTTACCTTTAAGCACGTTATTGTGCTCTGCAATCCGGTTAGCGTTTTTCACCGATATGGGGTCAACATCGGACCCAACATATTCCCACCCATATTGAGTACTACCAACAATCGGGTATATGCAGTTTGCACCGACACCAATATCCAATGCGTGAACCAAATTATGGTTTAGTGATTTACATTCTTTGGTCAAGAGTTCTGCCAATCGGTGGATGTAATCGGCACGTCCTGGAATGGGTGGACACAAATAACCTTGCGGAATATCCCAATACGTGACGCCGTAATGATGCGCAAGTAACGCCTTGTTCAATAACTTAACCGCCATTGGGTCAGAAAAGTTAATGCTCTGCTCACCCCTAGGGTTTTTAATCACAAAACGTTTGAGTTCAGGCAACGCAGCCACGAGTTTAGAAAAGTCGTAACGCCCTTGGTGAAGATTGCGCTTATGCAGGCCAGGGATACCTTTCACTGTGGTCACTTTCATTTCTGGCTGCTTTGTTGTTTCTGCCTTAGATGACTTATTTTGCTTGGCTTTCGCTCTGTTTGGCTTATTAGCTTGATTCATGCTTTTTAATTCTGTTTTGCGGTTTCCAGGTAGATCATAAACAAACGAGCATCCAGCTCTAACTGATGGTAATCCGGCTCCATGTGGCAGCATAGCTGGTAAAAAGATTTGTTGTGCTCTTTCTCTTTCAAGTGAGCGAGTTCGTGTACAACCAACATTCTCAGCAGTGGCTCAGGGGCATTTTTAAACACACTGGCAATGCGAATTTCATTTTTTGATTTAATCTTCCCGCCGTGGACTTTCGCCACATAGGTGTGCAGACCAAGAGCATTGTTGATCAAGTGAATCTTGTTGTCGTATACCACCTTGCTTAAAGGGGCGGTTTTCTTCATATAGCGATTCTTTATCGCCATGGTGTAGTCAAACAGTGCCTTTTCGCTCTTGATGGTGTGATTTTCCGGATACCGTTTCTCAAACCAGGTGGTGAGCTTGCCAGATTCCACCAGCTGCGTGACTGGTGTGACGATATGCTCTGGATATCCTTGAATGTATCTAAGTACCGGTTTCATGAGTCAGTTGGTTAGCGATTAGATTGGAAGAGGCGTAGTCTACCCGAATCAGACTTGCCATTCACCGTCTTTTCATTACACTTCCCACGAGCTTGAATTAGGAAAAACCAATGAAACGACTTGTCCTGTATGTAAAAGACAAATGCCCGCATTGTAAAGACGCTCAGCGTTACCTGGACTCTAAAGGATACCAGTACCGCCTGACCAACGCTAAAATGCAACGTGGCCGTAAAGAGCTAGACGCGATCGGCGCTCGTTCGTTACCCGTTCTGAAAGTTGGTGACCAATATATGATTGGCTGGAACCCGAAAAATTTCGAACGTATGTATAACGGTAAGTGATCGAAATAGGCGCGGAACGTTTTGTCCGCGCCTATTGCGTTTTACTCGCCCAACGTCACGCTAATCGGTTTATGGCAGGTGTTGCATCAAAGATTTTGCTGCATCACTGCAATGCGCAACCTCAGAGCTCACTGTTTATCTCTGCGCGATAACACTGTTTGCTATCATCAAACACAAACTCTAACTCGTTGCGAATACTCTCTAGTTTGTCCTTTTGATAATGTGAGACATAAAGCAATTGGCTTAAATTCTCACGCGCTATCAACTCTAAAGTATTTTTGACCAAGCGACGTCCCAGATAATCCAGACCTTGATATGGCTCGTCCAAGATAAGCAAAGCAGGTTGTTTTACGATCGCACGAGCAATCAGTAATAGTCGTTGCTGTCCATATTCCAGCGTTCGAAACGAATCATTGGCATGATGAGACATATGGAGGATCTCAAGCCATTCTCTGGCAATTTCAATCTCCTTCTTGGTTGGCTGCTGATACAAACCGATCGAATCGTAAAAGCCAGATAAAATCACCTCTATCGCTTTACAACTGACTCGATATTGTAAGTGTAATGCAGAAGAAACCATGCCAATGTGCTTTTTGATCTCCCAGATTGACTCACCACTACCGCGCTTCTTACCAAAGATATGGATGTCGTTTGAATAACACTGAGGGTGGTCACCAAAGATTAGCCCTAAAAGCGTACTTTTTCCGCAACCATTAGGGCCTTTGATTTGCCAATGCTGACCATTTTCAATCCGCCAATTTAACCCCGTAAAGATGGTTTTGTCGGTATAAGCCACTTCACCTTGATGAATTTCAAACACCGGATTCGAAAAGTATGGATCGTGTTGATATCGCTGAATAAGTGCCAGCATTCTTTCACTTTGTTGCTTGGATTGTGCCTTAATCTGCGCAATGACAGGATGACTCTCCCACTCAGCCTTATCCATAATGCTGTCAAGGTGGCCATGATTGAACAGCGCAATTTGTTCAACCCAAGTGGGCATGTCTTCTTCTCGGTTGAACGTGACGATCATCTGCATCGTTTTTGCCAACTCCTCAAGGTATTGTGCCAGTGTCGCGCGGTGTGAAATATCAAGGCCAGTAAATGGGTTATCAAGCACGACAAGATCGGGCTTAGTGGCCAAAGCGCGGGCTAACATCACGCGGCGCGTTTCCCCGGTAGACAACACTCGGAAGCCACTTTGCTGCAAGTGCTCAATATCAAGATCAGTGAGGAGTTTCTGCGTTAACACCTCATCATTGCATTGAGAGAAAACCAGTGAATACACACTGCTGCCGGTATCAATCCTATCGAGAAAATCGGTGTCATCTTTGGCGATCTCTTCGTCCAATAATCGCTGTTGCTCAACAAGCGACACTTGAGCCACCCTCCCGACACTTTTATCCAGCGCATGGAGCGGGGCCTCCAGTTCGTCACACAATAAACAACCGAGGGCCGAACCTATATCTCCCTCGGTGCTGAACACTCCCCACGATTGATTTTCTTTTATACTCCAACTATCGATTCTTAGGTGGTTACTTCCCGAGTCTACGCTCAGATCTTGTATGTTGATTTGCATTGGCGGGTATCCTTACCTTCATAACGGCATTTTTTATTTTTAGTCAGAACAAACTACTTCAATCAGCCATTTCGCGCGATCCATATTTATAAAAGTGTGAGACTGACAGTTTGCACCGTCTGGCTAGGTGTATTGCTTCACAAATTCGATAAAGGTTCGGTCTGCGACGGATAGATAACCATCGCGGCGCCATGCAAGCGCGAGGTTTAAGCGGACGCGTTCTTCGAACGGCACAGCAACCACGTCAGCTTCATGCTGAGTGACTAACTCAAGCAAGGCCGTAATAGCGAACTCATGTTTGACAATATTTAAAATGACGGGCAGAAGATTGGTTTCAAAGGAAAACTGCACTTCTTTTCCATATTGTTTTATCTTTTTATCGATAAAATCCCGATGAAAATACCCCGGTTGAAACATCACTAATTCATTGTCAAAAAACTGTTCAAAGGTAATGGTTTCTTGCTGTGCAATGGGGTGCTGCTTGCCAACCACGGCAACCATTTCGCTGTCCAGTAAAGGGTCAACCTCCAAATCTTCTGGCACGTTTTCATTATTGATGACTCCGAAATCCAACTCACCATCAAGCAGCATTTGTTTGATTGAGCCTGTCCCTGCATCAACCAGAGTGAGTTTAAGGTTTGGGTACTGCATCTTAAACGCCATCATTATCTCAGGGAAAAAGTAAGAGCCCATCATACTGGGTGCCCCAAGCCTGACCTCCCCTTTCTCCAATCCTTTTAGCTCATCAATGGCAAGCTGCGCATCTTCAAGCTGCTGCAAAACGCGCTTGGCATGTTCATACAGCACTTTCCCTTCGTGAGTTAACGTCACTTTGCGATCTTCACGGCGAAAGAGCTCTACGCCTAGGTGTTGCTCAAACTTTTTGATTGAGATACTCAGCGCAGGTTGCGCAATATGAAGCGCTTTTGCCGCCAAAGTGAAATGGCTATGTTCAGCAACCGCAACAAAATGTCGTAGGTGTTTAGAGTCCATAATCTCTCAATATAAAAAATATATCACATCGATATTTTTAATATATTTTATCAATCCATCATCCACTGATAACTTGATCACATTATCCACTCATTTTGTATTTCATTAGCATGATAGAATCTGGCACTAAAGAGTATCGACAAGTCACACTATGCCTCGCTCTGGGCTCTTTTTTGGTGTTTTGTAATTTATACCTTTTCCAGCCGATGCTGCCTTTTATGGCGCAACACTTCTCCGTTAGTGAAACTCAAATCAACTGGATTTTTGCAGCGTCAACGTTAGCGCTCTCGGTATGTTTGGTTCCGTGGGCTGTGGCGTCCGAATCATTCGGGCGAAGAAGCGTCATGCTACTTGGCCTGCTCGCCATGCCAGTCATTGGTGTCGCTATGCTGTTTAGCCAAACGTTAATTACGATGATCTTGTTAAGAGCAGTGTTGGGAATTGCGCTCGCGGCGTTTGCCTCTGTCGCCGTCGCTTATATGGTGGAAGAGCTTTCAGAACAAGCCTTTAGCCGAGCAATTGGTGGATATATCGCAGCCAACTCATTGGGGGGCATTGTCGGGCGTATCGCCGGAGGAACCCTGACCGACGCATTTGGCTGGCAACAAGCGGTTATCGCAATCGCGGCTGTCACGCTGGTAGGAAGCATTGCCGTTGCATACTTATTACCTAAACAGCAACACTTCAAACCACAACGTGGCATGCTCCGTTACCATAACCGCGCATTAGTCAAACATCTGCGTAATAAAACCATTTGGATTGCCATGCTGATTGGCGGCGTTAATTTCGCCCTATTCGTTAACCTTTATTCGGTGATGGGTTTCAGAATGGTGGCGGCCCCCCACTCGCTGCCAATAGGCTTAGCCTCTTTTATCTTCTTATGTTATTTGGCAGGCACATTAAGTTCTAAACTTACGTCGGTATGGAGCAAACGCTACCCACAGATTCCAGGCATGATTGCGGGTTCTTTGATCAGTTTGACGGGCATGCTAATCGCGTACTTTGAGAGTATCCCGATGATGGTGCTAGGCTTATTGCTGATTAGCTCGGGGGCCTTTTTCACCCATACTCTCGCGTATGCTTGGGTTAGCCAAAAAGCGACGCATGCCAAAGCGACCGCAACTGCACTTTATCTTGTCCATTATTATGTGGGAGGCAGTATCGGTGGGTTCTTCCTTATTTATTGTTGGCAAAGTGGCGGGTGGAGCACCGTAATACAAGGCGGACTCGCGCTCTACGCACTCATGTTTATCTTGTTCTATAAGTTAGCCAAAGACTATTCAGGCAAAACACAAAACGAGCCACATTTGGAGGATTCTGCTATTCTTGCAGCAAATTCAAACCTGGAATCAAAATGACGGATAAAAGTTCAACAACTGCTATTGCAGAACAAGTGAACCAATGGCTCAACGATGTCGTTATTGGATTAAATTTGTGCCCATTTGCTGCGAAACCACAACGAAATAAACAGATTAAGATCTTTGTGAGTGAAGCGGATAAAGAAGAAGCTTTATTGGAAGATATTCTTAGCCAGCTCTTGGAGCTAGAGTCAAAATCACCCGATGAATTAGAGACCACACTGGTTGTGGTACCTAATATGTTAGATGATTTCTATGACTACAATTTGTTTATCGATTGGGTCGAAGCATTAATTCGCCAACAAGATTGGGAAGGCGTATTTCAGTTGGCCACCTTCCACCCTGATTACTGCTTTGGTGGCGCGGAACCAGAAGACGATGAAAACCTGACTAACCGCTCGCCTTATCCAGTATTCCATTTGATTCGTGAAGAGAGTATGGAGCGGGTGTTGAAGCATTACCCTAGCCCGGAAGCGATCCCAGATACCAACATTGCTCGCGTCGAAGCACTCACCGCAGAAGAACGTCGCAAGCTATTTCCATACCTGTTTAGATAAGCAGAGTATTAATGAGCATCACGTGTGGTGCTCTTCACTGCATTCACTGCGTTGCGGCCTCAATACTTAACGATTCATAACGCACCAGATTTCTACCTTCATCTTTAGCTCCATACAAAGCTCTGTCTGCCATTGCCAGAGACTGATCGAGAAGCGACTTGTTGTAGCTTTCAGCCAAAGAGTGAGTCAAATCCAGCTCGCACACACCTATCGATACCGTGATGGGTTCGCCATCCAAGACAACCTCATTCACAGCGCGATGCAACTGTTCAACTAACGCTCTTCTTCGCGGTAGACTGCGCTCTGGTAGCCACACAACAAACTCTTCCCCGCCCATTCTGGCGATAAAATCGTTCTCACTCAGTACCAATTTGAGCTGATTGGCCGTTTTCTTCAAAACATCATCGCCAATTTGGTGGCCGTAGGTGTCATTGACTCGCTTAAAGTTATCAATATCAATGACTAATAAGCTACCTTGGCCAGAATTTTGATTGAGCTGCTCCATCTCCAAATTCAGTGTTTTAAACAAGCGACGTCGATTAGCCACCTTAGTGAGAGGGTCGTGGTGAGCTTGATATTCTAGATATTCATTTAGCTCCAGAAGTCGCTGCTCCTGTTTTCTTCGAATCACCTCCACTTCTATCCAAGATGCCATCAACTTTAGTGCATCGATATCAATCGCTTTAAACTTCCGAGGGTAGGCTTTCGCAGAAGAGAAGTTCAACGTACCAAACAGCACGCCTTCAACGAGAATAGGAATGCCGATATAAGACTCTAACCCAAACGCTTTGTAGGCAGGATGAAAGGCGTATTTGTCATTCTTACCCATATTTTCAATCGCAATAGGTTCAAGTGCACTACAGGTAATTTGGCAATAGGTCGACTCAAGGTTAAATGTATCACCTGGGTTGAGCTCCGCTCCTTCAGGGGTTTCGCAATGAAGTACGGTATAGACGTCACCTTCAATACAAGAAAGAATGCCAATATCAAGATTAAAACGTTCCAAGCCCATTTTCAGCAACTGGCTCATTTGCACCTCAAAGCCACATTGATAATTACTGGTGATTTGATACAAGCGCCTGATGACTTTTTCACTTTCGTTTTCTTTAACCATAAGCAATCTCGGCGAAAAAAATTAATGGATATCGAGTTATCTTAAGCACAGTCAGCAGTTTAGTCTTATGTTTAGGGCTGTTTTTTGCTACAGAGCCCATAAAAATGGCGGCTTACGTTCTGCTTTGGTAGTATTGCGGCACCGTAAATCAATCTAGGTCCAGGATATGCACCTTTCTAAACTTACCAACGAAATCTTTGAGCATCTTTACCGCGATATCACAGAGTTCCGTAGCACTTTCGATCTCCCTGTCGCTTCTCCAGACAGCCTAGATGAGAAAGCAGATACGCTACACACTTCTCTAGCGATTGAAGAGCTGACTGAACTGGCAGAAGCAGATAGCAAAACAGAGCAAGCAGATGCAATCGTTGATAGCGTTTATGTTTTGATGGGCCGTTTGGTTCACCTAGGCAATGACAAGATTGAAGATAATCTCGCGATCACTTACCTGATTGACCTACTTCTTAATGTTGCGGTAAACCGCGGTATCGACTTCATCCCATGCTGGGACGAAGTGCATTCAAGTAACATGAGCAAAGTATGTCGTAGTGAAAAAGAGTACGCCGATACAGAAGCGTATTACGCAGAACAAGGCATTAAATTGATGGCTGTGCAAAAAGGCGACTACATTATTGCTAAGTGTGCGGAAGATTTCGTTTCAGAGAGCAAAACCATTCGCCAAGGTAAAGTACTGAAATCGGTTTATTACCGTCCTGCTGATTTAGCGGCGCTAACCGCGTAAAGTACAGATAAAAAACCGCCACCTTGGGCTAACCATAGGTGGCGGAAGCTGCCATAAAGCAACAAGGCTTAACGTTCACCAACCCGCCGGTCTCCCTTTACATTGGCTTAGCCTAACAAGAACGAGAATGTATCGTTCTAACTAAAGCCATTTGTGTGCCAGTTTTTTATTTGAACTAACTCATTGATTTTACTAAGTACTAAAACCTGTATTACTCAAACTAAACGTCCCGATGAGCCGAGAAAGTGCAAAATGCACCAAATTGAACATGCTGTTCAGGCGCATCAATCAAAAATGAGTACCGGTTTTGAGTCAACCAATGCCTTCGTCACCTGCGTTTTAAACACACGAGCCAACTCTTCTTCAGTTAATACTGTTTCTGGTGCTCCACACTGCTGAATGACGCCGTTTTCCAACAGCAGAACTTTATCCGCATTGTGCATTGTTCGGTTAAGATCATGGTTCGACATTACGACCGTGATGCCCATATCAGCTACTTTACGAATCAGTTTATAAAGCAGCCCTTCCTGACCAATATCGAGCGGTGCAGCCGGTTCATCCAGAATCAATAGTTTTGCGTTAGGGTTCAATGTCGGCCATATCTGTAGGCAAATTGCACACAATCGGACTCTTTGCCATTCACCGCCAGACAGGTGATGAATAGGCCTGAGTAACTTATCTTCCAATTCTAATAAACAAGCGAGCTCACGAACCGTGCTATCTACTTGAGTAGTGTCTGCCTGTGCGCTGGCTGGAATGGACAACATTAAGTACTGCGCAACAATGAGGTTAAACGCAGGGCGATCACTCTGACTTAAAAAAGCCCGATAACTCGCTAGTGTCTCAATGGATGACTGCCTTACATCCAACTCATCAATAAACGCCGTGCCACCACATTCGAGTAGACCTGATAAAGCCGATAAAAACGTGCTTTTTCCGCTTCCATTTGGGCCAATGACATGGAGAACTTGACCTTTTTCGATAGTTAACGAGAGAGGAAGCAGTCTTGAGCCGACAGATAGGCTATTAATGCGAATCATGATTTTTCACCAGCATCCAAATAAACACAGGGGCACCAATGGTTGTCGTTACGACTCCTAAAGGTAACTCGGCTGACTCCAAAGATGTACGGGCGATAATGTCCGCAAACACCAGAAGCGTGGCACCACTTAGCGCAGACAACGGTAATAAATAACGGTTCTCGCTACCCAACGCCAATCGTAATAGATGAGGGACCACTAACCCCACAAAACCTATAATCCCGCCAAGGGCAACTGCGCCACCAACCAGGACAGAAACGGCAAGGATCAGTTTCCATCTAACCGCTTCCACATCAATCCCCAACTGCTTGGCATGGAGCTCGCCCATCATGAGCTTATCCAGCACCTGCCCTTTAAAACAAAGCCACACCAGCACAGGAATTAGGAATAAGGTCAGAATATGGTGATGCCAACTTGCGCCGCCCACGCTTCCCATTAGCCAGTACATCAACTGACGCAGACTTAGTTCATCGCTAAAATAGAACGCCCAGGTGACCACAGCCCCACTGAGTATGCCCAAAGCAACCCCGACCAATAGAAGCCGAGTCGTGGTTAATCTTGCCGAGCGCGCAAAAAAGACCAGTAGCAACGTAAAAAGCAGTGCCCCCGCAACCGCAGAAACCATAAAACCAATAGGGGTGGCAAACATCGGAAGAAAAAACATTACCAGAACCATCATGACGCTGGCGCCACCGGAAATACCCAATACACCGGGTTCAGCAAGCACATTACCCAGTAACACTTGCAACACCGCACCAGAGACAGCAAGTGCCGCACCAATAGCAATAGCGGTCAATAAACGAGGGAAACGAAGTTGGAGAACCAGTTTCTCCATTAATGGCGTTACTTCTGAAAACGGCGAGATGAGTACTTCCCCGACCATCAAGTAGATAATGCTCAGGAAAACGAGGCTGAGAGTGGCGACTATCGCAAAAAGATTCCAACGGCGCTGCTTGCGCTGGATTAACTGACTAAATTCCATGGATGCTCGATAAAATTGAGTTTGTTGCCCATTATTTTGGTACAACAATTAATGGCTTAACGATACCGTTAAGCCATTGAAATAGGAAGCCTGAACCATGAATTTAGACAGCGAAGGGGTTAGTCGTAAACGATCTGATCTTCTTCATAACGAGTTTTGACTGGGCAAACCATCAATGCTGCTCGCTGACCAATCACAACGTGTCGATTTGGGAATACGATCGCTTCACCTTCGTTCTTAGCCATCAGAGGTTTATCGCCGTCGTGGCCAAACACTTCGCCGTGTTTGAACGCGGTAAAGTTTTCGACATTGTCATCGAACAGAAAATCAAAGTCATCATGTAGACGGACGATAGTACGGCTTACTCGGTACATCACTGGCTTACGTGGTAAATGCTCAGGTTTTGTCGACGCAACCAAATCACGAAGAGCCAGATCACACGCGACCAGTTTTTCCAGATCGTTCTCACCGATGCGTGCGACGCGACCAAGTTCAACCGTAAGAGCTTGCGCACCAAAATTTTCGGCACTAAACCAGCTAAACGTGCTAGACGGCGCGTTAGAGAACATCACCGCTTCAAGGTGAGCACTTGCCACAAAGTCCATCAACGCTTTGCTTCTTACTGGATGACGAGTCTTGGGACTGACAACAAATGAATAATGTTTCGACTCACGGATAGCACAGTGCAAATCAAGATGCCAACGCTGTTGCTGCTCGGTATCTTGATAAAAGTCTGTGACGATGTGTTTGAGATTGGCCGCAATATCGCGCTCTTTAGACGGTTCGTACTCTTTGTCATCAAAAAGACGATTTAAATTCACATCCAGAAAACGCGTATGTGCATTGGTTGCTTCAGGGTGAGCAATAATAAATAGCAATCTTTCAGTGACTGGTTGAAAACCGGACTCAATATCTGAAATGATTTTATCTACGATTTCCATCGGTGCAGTTTCATCACCGTGAACACCGCAAGATAAAATAATATGTTTACTGTCGTTAGAAAGATTCTTAGGGATAACTTCCAAAACACCGCGTTGGTGCAGTTTAAAGACAGTTCCACCAGCCACTGTCATCTCTGCAGTGGGCATTTCTTGTTCTAAATCTAAGCTGTCAAAAAGAAAAGATTGGCGAAAGAGGTTGTTCGTCATGCGCTACTCCTTTATTGCACAGCGAGTATGTTAATGAATTGTATTCGCAAATTATATGGAGAGGATCTCACTTATAAACACTCGTTGACGTGTCACATAATAATTTGCTTAGTTTGCACTCAGTTAATCACCACTAAGCGCGCTCGCAAATGCAAAATAGCCGGGGGAACAAGCCCGGCTACGCAATAATACCACAAACAAAGCGTGACTATAGTTGATCAAGCAAAGATTCAAACTCATCAATTTTGCTTGCCACACGGTCAATGCTCTGCTGCCAGAACTCTTGGCTAGATAAATCCATACCAAGGTGTTTTTGCACAACGTCTTCTGCCATCATTGAACCTGTATCACGAAGCAAATTAACGTAATCTTGGTAGAATTGTTCACCTTTACTCTCACGCTGTGCGTATACACCAATACTGAACAGATAACCAAACAGGTATGGGTAGTTATAGAAGCTCACCTGAGAAATTGAGAAATGAAGTTTGCTGGCCCAGAAATACGGATCAGGCTCAGACATTGAATCCCCATACCACTCTTTCCAAGTTTCGCTCATTAAATCACACAGTTGCCCTGCTTCCAGTTCACCCTCTGCGCGCTTTTCATAGAAAGACTTTTCAAACTCATAACGTACAGGGATATTCACCATCAACGCGTAACAGCTTGATAGCTCCTCCCAAAGCATTTCTAACTTTTCTTCACGTGTTTCCGCTTGACCGAGTAAGTAGTCACGTACGGTATTCTCGGCAAAAATAGAGGCGGTTTCCGCTAATGTCATTGGATAACGAGTCTGACATAATGGCATGTCGCGCATCACCCAGTTGTGGAAAGCGTGACCAATTTCATGCGCCAAGGTCAAAAGATGAGATCGGCTGCCGCCCCAGGTCATAAATACCAGTGGTGTGCGTGTCGCAGCAAATTTGGTGCAGTACGCTCCTAAGCGACGGTTTTCAGTCGGCTCTGCATCAATCCAGCCATTCTCGACCATTAACGTCACGAACTCTGCCATTTCTGGATCAACGGTAGAAAATGCACAACGGATGATGTCTATCGCTTCATCAAATTCATAAACTTTTGGCTCTGCATCCGTCAAGCTAGGCATGCCTGCTAAATGATTCCACGGTGCCATTTGCTCTAAGCCATGAACGCGAGCCATTAACTTACCCGCTTTTTGACCGACATGGCGGTTAGCTTTAGCGGTACTGATCATCGCATCAAGCGTCGTTTTTTCAATGCGGCTACCGTGCAGGCTGGCTTCTAGAAAGTGCACATCACGTACTTTGGAGCGCTTTTGATATTCCGTGAGTCGCCAACCCGCAAGCGCATTTAGAATGGCAGCAAACGACTCTTGGTGCTGTCGCATCGCATTTTGAATACCCAACCAAGCGGGTTTCTGTGCATCGAAATCGGTGCCGTACAAAGTACTTGCCGCTTTAGAAAGACCAACTTTGGTCTTTTCTTCGTTCTCTAACATGACTTGCAAAGAACCGGTAATATTGTCGTACAGTCTTCCCCAAGCATCTTTACCGTCTACTTCCAACGCCGACATTAGCTGCTCTTCAGCAATACTCAGTTTGGTATCTGCTAGTTTTCTCTCCGTGAAGATCTGGAAACCTTGCCCAGACACATCTTCACTCTCGTGCGCTAAGACCTCTTGAATAAAAGACTCTGGCTGTGTCACGAGTGTATCTTGATATGGTGTAAATGCCTGGCTTAATTGAGAGCTTAGCTTCGCCAATCTACCCACTAGGCTTTTAGCATCACCATTGCTGGCATCAACAGAAGCATGGCACTGCGCGAAGGTGTTAATAGTCGCAAGAAGCTTTCCGGCTGCTTCACGTGTTTGGATGGCGTTTTGCATCACTGACACAGAGGTTCTTGAATCGGTGTGTAGCGTAAGTGTTTCGATACACTGTTGAATCAGTTCAATATCTTGAGAGATTTTGCTATCGCTTAATCCTTGATAAGCAATAGAGAGATCCCATTTTGGTGTGGTCATCTTTTTGTGTTCCTTGCTGGACGACTTAGCTAAGCGGGGCTGATACAGAGCAAACCCGTTTATATGTCGTATCTGCTTTAATAATTTGAATGTGACTGATTGATTGGTGGTTAATTTGTAAAACAGAGTACAGGTCACTGTTTCGCCAATCTAAAGGTAAAAGTGTCGCTAATATCATTCGAATCGTCCCACCATGACAAACAATCAATGTATCTTCTGCGACGTTCTCTACAAACTGCTGCCAAAATATTGATACTCTTGTATAAAATGAGTTCAAAGTTTCGGCACCCGGTAACGTATTGAGCGCGGGATCTTGCCAAAATTGTTCTAACTGTGGCCAGTGATGCTGCACAGAATCAAACGGTTTTCCATCCAAGTCACCAAAATCCATCTCTTGGATATCATCGCAAATTTGTAGGGCTAACTCTGGATTCGCTTTAGCCAATTTCTCGGCCAACTCGCGGCAACGTCTAAGTGGTGAACTGACAACCTGTTTAATTGCCCAGTCTTGTTCTAGCAATTGTGCGCAAATTTGGTTTTGTGTTTTCTCATCTACCGCAACATCAGTACGACCGTATAGTGCAGGTTCACCAACCGTTTTACCATGACGGAGTAAGTAGATATTGATGGTTTTCAGCATGTTACCCCTTTAGCGACATAGGCAAGCCTGCTGCAACAAATGTGACCTTGTGGGCGACTTTTGCAATGGCTTGGTTCATCCAGCCGGCATGATCGACAAATAACCTTGTCACTTCCCCCATAGGTACAACCCCTAAACCGACTTCATTAGATACGAGAACAATATTGGCCGAGGAGGCTTCCAGCGCGGTGACCAAATGTTGTACCTGCGAGGAGATCGCCTCCTCCGTCGCGGTTTCACCGTGATTAAAGATGATGTTATTCATCCACAATGTGAGACAGTCAACCAAAACCACATCATTTTCATTAAACTGTGAAATCAGATCCGGCAATTGAATCGGGCACTCATGCTCGATCCAACGATCGTTTCTTCTGTTTTGATGGTAATAGATACGCTGCTGCATTTCTTCATCAAAAGCGAGCGCCGTAGCGACATAGTGCAAAGAATGCTGCTGACTGGAGCCCATCACCAATGACTCTGCATAACTGGATTTACCCGAGCGAGCACCGCCCAAAATCAAATGTATTGTCATACCTTTCTATGCTCCAAACCAGACCAGCATCACAGCGTAACTCAACAGCTCCATCAGTTGCTGAGCGGCCCCTAAACAATCGCCGGTAAAACCGCCAAGCCGACGGTTTAACCAACGACGAAAAAGCGCTCTAAAACCAACAGCGGCTAGGATCAAAATAGCCATTAAGCCCGTATCTAGCCACAAAACAGGAAGAAGGCTTGTGCCCACTAAGACGGTTAGCTCTCGCTGTGATTGCTTATTAGCGAGCGGTTTACTCTTACTGGTGTCTGAGTCAGACACATAAGGCATATCATAAATAAGGGAGGCAGCAACGCCCCTGCTTAGGACATAAGCAGCAATTAATGCGCCCGCGAAGTGGGTAAGACCAGCCAGCTCAGACAGAAATAAAAACTTACCCAGTAATGCCATTACCAGTGCACTGGCTCCGTAAGTACCAATGCGGCTGTCTTTCATGATGGCGAGACGTTTTTCAACCGTCATCCCACCACCAATACCATCGGCCATATCAGTCAGGCCATCTTCATGAAAGGCCCCCGTCAGCATCAGGCTAAAGCACATCATTAAAAAGACGGCGATATCCGCTCTGAAAACCGTTTCGAACAACGAGAAAACCAACGCGCAAATGCATCCCAGAACCAATCCGACCAAAGCAAAATAGCGCCCTGCTTGATTCATTCTTTGCTCGGAATACGGTGTCTGACTGGGAATCGGCAGCCGTGAAAAGAAGCCTAAAGCAAGCCAAAACAGCTCTAACTGATACCTAAACGTCGCGGGCATTAGACCTCAACTCCCGCTTGCTCAAAACTTGCCATCGAGTTGTAAAACTCCGCCGCCGCACGAATGAGTGGCACAGCCAACACCGCACCCGTGCCTTCCCCGAGCCTGAGCGAAAGGTCTAATAATGGCTCAGCGTTCATTTCCTCTAGCATGTATTTATGTCCAGATTCATGGGATTGATGTGCAAAGATCATATAGTCACGACATTCTGGATTGATTTTCGTGGCCGCAAACGCCGCAGCGGTGGCAATAAAACCATCAACCAGAACCGGAGTTTTGGAATCGGCGGCTTCAAGATAGGCTCCAACCATCTGCACGATTTCAAAACCACCGACTTCAGCCAATACCTCCTGAACGTTTTGGGTAGTGCAGCGAGAAACGCCTGCAGACACTAATCGGATTTTGTTCTCAAACTGTTCATCGCTGATCCCTGTTCCACGGCCAACGCACTGTTCGACCGCTCGACCCGTTAAGCCCGCCAGAATTGCCGCAGCACTTGAGGTGTTACCAATCCCCATCTCACCGAACATGAGTAAATTACAGCCAGCATCAATCACGCTTTTAGATATTTTTCGACCCAGCGCAATCCCTTCTTCTACTTGTTCTTTGCTCATGGCGGCTTGTTTGGCCAAGTTTTGGGTTCGCTCTCCCAAGCGCTGAACAATAAAATCATCACTGTCATGTTCCACAGGAATGAGTATGCCGCAATCGACCACTTTCATCGCCACCTTGTTACTGCGACAAAAACAGTTCACGGCTGCGCCACCAGCGATAAAATTCAAAACCATTTGCTGAGTAACGGCACTTGGCGCGATGCTGACCCCTTGGTCGGCAATGCCATGGTCACCGGCAAAGACAATCACCGTTGGTTGGTGAATGGCTATCTCGGAGGCTAGCTCCCCCTTTTGATTGCTTTGAATCAGAGCGAGTTGATGGGTAACCTGTTCAAGCTGACCGAGCGCGCCAAGTGGTTTGGTTTTTTGATTGATACGATGCCAAATGGCATCTGAATAGGATAGATTGAGCATAGTCATTTACTTGGGTCTCGCTACAGAGAAGGTTTTTTCTAGCACAGCGTATTGGCTGCCACCCAAACGAGCCAAAGGGTTCACTTTTAAAGCATCGACGACAACACGATCGGCGCGATCACCAATGACGCTTGGATCAATATAAAGTTCTTCTACCTGAGCGAATATCAGGCTTTGCGGCGTTTCACCAATTTCTTTCACCTCAAACAATTTACACCCAAAGGCAATGGGGCAATCTTTCACTCTTGGTAATTCAAAACCTTCAAATTCAACCAACTCAATATCGGACGCGTGAACTTCTGACTCTCCGTGATCCAGAGTCGCGGCGCTCTGTGTCACCACTTCAGCCAGTTGCTCGTTCGCGATGTGGATCACCATCTGCCCCGTTTCTAGCACATTACGCGTTGTGTCTTTCACTTCGCCAGACGGCTTTTTCCCTACAGAAAACATCATCAAAGGTGGGTTGCTCGACACTGGCGTAAAATAGGAAAACGGCGCCAAGTTGTAATTTTTCTCTCCAGAGTCCGTTAATACCCACGCAATTGGGCGTGGAATAATAGTTTGCGTCATCAGGTGATAAATTTGAGTCGGTGCAAGGGTGGCTAGATCGATATTCATCATCATTCCTTTTCTTGAGAAGCAATCCTTCTTTGCCATCAAGTGTACCGTGAAATCATAGGGTTAACATCCGCTTTGTTAGCCCTGTCAAGGTTTGCAACGCGAAAGAGTGCTTGAATGTAAGTTGAAAATTAGAAATGTGACAGAGGCTAGCATGACAGTCTATGCTTAATATTGAATACTTTTTATTTCAATGACGGAATGGAGAAAGACTCTAACAAAAAAGAAACTGGGCTATTAGCGCTCAGTTGTAAAGGAGGTCTGCTATGTTTGCCAACCAACAAGCAAGAAAGAAAAAGCAACAAAAACAACAGAAGCCACATACAAAGACAAAAAAACGCGTGCCTTTGTCTCTCACCTAGCCTTTAATTTCAATCACCTCTAACCATTGGACATTGACAGTGACAAACAAGGGAAATCTCGTTGTAATTACGGCTGGGGGAACAGGCCTAATTGGACATGAACTGATTAAACAACTGCTAAACGAAACACCAATTGAGCACGTTTATGCTCTCAGCCGTAAAGATCTCCCTTTTGAACACGAGAAGTTGCAGGTTATTAAAGACCCTAATCTTGAAATCAAACACTGGGACGATAGCCTCATGACTCCTGAGTATGGTTTTATTTCTTTGGGTACTACCAAGAAACAAGCAGGGAGTAATCACGCTCTGGAAAAAGTGGATTTTGAGCTGGTTTGTAAAGTTGCGCAACAAATGAAAATCATCGGTGTAAAACGGTTGTGTGTGGTATCGAGTCTGGGAGCGTCGGCACAATCCCCCTCGCATTACCTTCGTTGCAAAGGCAAAATGGAGTTAGCACTGAGTGACATGGGGTTTGAAAAACTTGTGTTTGTACGCCCTGGCCCGCTGGTTGGGATAAGAGATATCCCTCGCACGGATGAACGCTTGGTTCAGTCGATTCTCGGTGTCTTGAAACCGTTGATGCTCGGCCCACTGAAAAGGTTTATTCCGATTCGCGCAGAAAAAGTAGCGCAAGCGATGCAATACGCACTGTTAGAAAAAACAAGGTTCCAAATCGAAATACTCGACAGTATTGATATGCTGAGCCTGATTAATAAATATCGATAACTCGCTCACAAATAAGCCCACATGAACACTATGCAACCACTTTATTTGTCTTAATAACTTATAGATATAAGAAATTACTTTTAATCACTTCATAGTTCTATCCTTAATCTTTATCTTCCGTTACCGAATTCAATTCTACAAAAACACTACCCCCTGTAGTGCACCTATAATTTATAAGGATTATCAACATGTCAGTCGCTGCTATTGCGTCGTTAGCGATATTCGCAGGTATCCTTTTCTTGCTATACGGCCAGCAAAGAAAAGAGAATACATTATCGCGTTTGGTTCTTTTTGGTCTTGTTTTAGGTAGTGCTTTTGGTTTGGCACTTCAACTGATTTTTGGTGAAGGTAACCTTGTTATCAGCCAGACTCTAGAATGGGTCAATGTGGTTGGTCGCGGCTACGTTGGGCTACTAAAAATGGTCATCATGCCACTGGTATTAGTTTCCATGATCGCTGCGGTTGTGAAACTAGAAAAAGGCGGCTCTTTAGGCAAGATTTCAGCCCTAACTATCTCTATCTTGTTGGTTACCACCGCTATTTCAGCCATTGTCGCGATTTTTGTTACGCAAGCATTCGGTTTATCAGCAGAAGGCCTAACGGAAGGCGCACGCGAAACAGCACGCATCGCAGTTTTAGAAAACCGTGCGGGCCGCGTGAGCGATCTGACCATTCCACAAATGCTAGTAAGCTTCATTCCAACGAACCCATTTGCCGATCTGACGGGCGCTCGCTCTACATCGATCATTGCTGTGGTGATTTTCGGTGTGCTAACAGGCATTGCTGCACGTAAAGTGATGGCTGAAAAAG